>Ga0193753_10001481_pt1 | contig 19989 bp, 17 predicted proteins | sample H1c2metaG_FD_144925 | JGI IMG/M metagenome (GOLD analysis project Ga0193753, IMG submission 144925) | Soil microbial communities from a riparian zone of the East river system, Colorado, United States - H1c2 | ecosystem: Environmental > Terrestrial > Soil > Riparian zone | place: USA: East...
GTCCGCGGTTCAGTGCGCCGGCTCCGCTTTCACGACGCCGATCGTCTCCAGTGCGTCGAGGTATGCCTCGACCTGGGTCACCGGGATCTCCACGGCGAACTCCATCGAGAGCATGTCCGCGATCTGGCGGATCGTCCGCCTGCCGTCGATGAAGTTGACGAGCTCGAAGCGCACGTCGCCGGAGAACGCCGGCACCGCCGCCTGGAACGTCTTCCGGTCCTCGATCGAGAGCCCGTTTTCCGGCAGCCCGAAGTCGAGCGGCCCTCGCGTGAGTCGCACCGGGATGCGCGGCGCCGTCGTGCCCGTCACGGCGTGCGCCAATGCGGTCAGCTGTGGACCCGCGGATTCCACGCCCGCTCCGGGTCCGTACAGATCGACGAGGGCTGCCAGCAGGCGATCGGCGCACTCGTGAACGGGCATCCTGTCCCCCGGCACGCTTCTCAACCACCAGGCGACCGACTTCACGGCGGTCTGCTGCCACTCGCGCGCCAGCGCGAGCCGGTCCGCCGTTCCGATGCCTGAAGCGGTGGCGCGCCGCACGGCCTGCCCGTAGTCGCTGGCACCTCGCGCCGCCACGAGCTGCGCGAGGTCCAGTCCCTGCGCGATGTCGAGGTTCGCGAGGAACCACGCCGCGCCGGTCGCGATGAGTTCGCAGCGCTCCAGCTCCACCGGGTCCACCTTGTCGGGCGTGTCGTCGCTCGTGTGGTGCGTGTAATCGGGGCTGTGGCTGAACATGATCGCGGGGATCTTGCGGTCCAGCATCATCATGTGGTCGCTGCCGCCGCTGTACGGGGTCATGCGCCAGTTGAAGGCAGAGGCGCCGCCGCGCGGCGTGCGGATGTCCATGCCGTCCACCATCTCGGCCATGTTCTGCACCACGTCGTTGAGGCACGAGGGCAGGCTGTCCGGCGTGCGCGTGAGGATCAGCCGGCTGTGCAGCAGCTCGAGGTTCTCGCCGACCATGTCCATGTTCAGGTTCGCGAGCACCTTGCCGCCGAGCTCCGGCCCGCACAGCTCGGGGTGCCGGTCGATGTAGGCCATCGTGCCGTTCCACTCCGGCACCCAGAGGAAGCGCAGCGTGCGCTGCGGGCGCGGCAGGCGCCCGGAGTCGATGAGCTCCTTCAGCGTGCGCGCCATGTCGAGGATCGCGCCGGAGCCCGACGCGTTGTCGTTGGCCGACTCCTTGGGATGATCGAGGTGCGCGGAGAAGACCAGCTCCTCCTCCGGGTGCTCGCTCCCGGGGATGACCGCGCACACCACGTCCATGAAGTACGGTTCCAGGCCGCGGCCCTTCACCCAGCCGTGCAGCGTCACGTCCTGGCCCGCGAGCAGCATGTCGCGCAGCCGGCTGCCCTGCCGGTGGGTGAGGTTGAAGCCGAAGGTCGTGCGCTCCAGCTCGTCGGCGCGCGGCCACATGCCGGTGTACTGGAGCATGTCGGGATGGTCGGCCGCGCGCCCGTCGTCGAGGAAGCAGACGACCGCCGCCGCGCCGTGCCCGAGCACCGCGAGCCGGTGCACCGCGCCGCCGTAACCGGTCGCGAGCACGAACTTGCCGCGCACGTCCTTGCCCGCGTAGTCCTCCTCGCGCTCCCCGCTGCCCACCCACACGCACGGCGCGGTCACGTCGCCCGCGTTGCTGTACGTCATCACGCTCATCGCGATCTCGGGGAAGCCGACGATGCGCTCGCCCGCCGCGGCGGGCGCAGCGGTCGCGCCCGTCAGCGCGGTGCCGGCCGGATCCGGCGTGGCGCCCGCGGCGGTCGCGCGACTCGCGCCAGCGGCGCCGCGCGGTGGGAGCAGGCGCAGCTCCGCGGACTCGATGTCCCAGCCCGAGGGCGACTGCCAGGTCTGGTAGACGGCGCGGCCGTCGGACACGAAGGACTCGATCCACGCGGAGGGAGGATCCGTCGCGCGGCAGGAGCCGGGCGTGCCCCCGGCGGCGGTGCCGGCCGCCGCGCGCGTCGCGGCCTCGATCTGGGTCCCGGTCCCGGCCGCGGTCGCGGCCGCGGTCGCGGCTGCGGTCCCGGTCGCGGCCTCTGCCTCTGGGTCGGCCCCGGCGGGAGGCGTTGCGTATCCGAACCCGGCGAGCTGGCCGAGCACGTAGTGCGCGGCCTGGCGGTAGCCGCGGCTGCCCTGGATGCGGTGGTGGCGCGTGATCGCGATGACGTGCTCCTTGGCCAGCTCGCCGGAGAGCGCCTCGTGGAACAGGTCGCGCAGCGCCGGCGCGAGCAGCTCGTCCGCGCCGCCGCCAGGCCCTTCCTGCGCCGCGCAGGTGGAGGCGCAGGGGGCCGACAAGGCCAGCGCCGCGCAGCCGGCCAGCAGCAGCGCGCGCAACGGCCGCAGCGTGCGCACCCGCGGCAGCCCTCGCACCGGCGGCAGCCCTCGCACCGGCCGCAGCCCTCGCACCGGCCGCAGCCCTCGCACCGGCCGCAGCCCACGCACTGATCCGGGCGCGTCGCGGCTCCGGTCCGGCACGGGCCGGCGGCCAGAAGGCCCGCTGTTGCGGGACTCGACACTCGCGCTGATCGGAAGGCTGGGCATGACGGCGCTCCGCGGAGGGCGTGGCCCCCCGGGCGGCACGCCGGCACGGGGCCGCGGCACGATATCACCGCCTCGCGCGCGAGGCAGCGAGGACATGGCGCCTCTGTCATGCGCAGGGGCGGCTGCTCCGCTCCAGCATGTGGCGACTGGCGACACGCGCCGGCCGCCGAGGTCGTGCAGCGCTCTGGCGCCGCGACGTGGAGAGCGATCGGCCGATGGGTTTCCCGGTGACCGTGGCTGCGGGGGCGTCCGGCGGCTCGTCCGGACGCACGACGGGTGCGAGCCCGCTCGTGTCCGGCTTCCCTCGCGGGTCTCGCGACGCGGACCGCGGCGCGGACTGCGGAACGGTGCTGTGGCGCTACCTGCTCGTGAGCTTCCTCGCGCTGCTCGCCGCGCTCGCGGGCTTCCTCTCGCGCGCCTCGTGGAGGTCCGGTCTCGGCGACGCCTGGCTGCTCGCGGTGTACGTGACCTACGCGCTGTTCTATCTCGCGCCGGTGTTCGTGCCGCTGGCCGCGCTGCGCTGGTGCGCCGCGCGGCCCGCCGTCGCGCGCCTGGTCGCGCGACGCGGTCTGCCCGTGCGCGCTCTGCTCCTGGCCGCGGCGGTGCTCGGGACCACCGTCGTGCAGCTCCTGCTCTACGCCGACTCCGCCGTGCTGAAGCTCTACGGCTTCCACCTCAACGGCTTCGTGTGGAACCTGGTCACGACGCCGGGCGGCATCGAGTCCATGGAGGCGGGGCGCTCCACGCGGCTCACCGTCGCGGGCATCGCGGTGCTGTTCCTCGCGCTGCAGGGCGCGCTCATGCTGCTCGCGCTGCGCAGCCGCGCGCTGGCGCGCCTCGTCCGCGGCCCGCCGTGCCGGCGCGCGCTGTGGGGTCTCGGGCTCGGCGCGCTCCTGCTCAGCGGCTCCGAGCGCGTGACCTTCTGCATCGCCGGCTTCGCGGACTACCGTCCGGTGCTCGCCAACGCGGGGGCCTTCCCGCTCTACGTGCCGCTGCACTGGCGCGCGCTGGGCCGCGCGCTCGGCTTCGCGAAGCGCGACGAGGCCTCGCTGACGTCGGGCCGGGACGGCCAGCAGCTCCGCTATCCGCTGGCGCCGGTGGCGCTCGCGCCCGGCAGCCGCGACTGGAACGTGGTGTGGCTCGTCGCCGAGTCGCTGCGCGCCGACGCGCTCGATCCGGAGATCATGCCCGCGACGTCCGCCTTCGCGCGGCGCTGCACGGACTTCGACCGCCACTACAGCGGCGGCAACGGCACGCGCATGGGCATGTTCGCGATGTTCTACGGCCTCTACGGCAACGACTGGTTCCCGATGCTCGGCGCGCACCGCTCGCCCGTGCTCATGGATGTCCTCGCGCAGCAGGGCTACGACATCGAGGCCTGGACCTCGGCGAAGTTCAGCTACCCGGAGTTCGACCGCACGCTCTTCGCCGGCGTGCCGGGCAGCCGGCTGCACGAGGGCGCGCCGGGCCTGGCCGGCTGGGAGAACGACCGCCTCGGCGTCACCGCGCTGCTGGCCAGCCTCGACGCGCACGCCGCCGTGCCCGGCGCCGTCGGTTCGACGGCAGGCGCGGCGCATGGCTCTGCGGCTGGCGCGCCGTTCTTCCGCTTCATGTTCTTCGAGTCGCCGCACGCGCGCTACGACTTCCCGCCGGAGTCCGTGATCCGCAGCGACGTGCTGGAGGACATGAACTACGCGGAGCTGGACCTCGCGCACGACATCGGGCGCATCAGGAACCGCTACCTCAATGCCTGCCACCACCTGGACAGCCAGTGGCAGCGCGTGCTCGACGGGCTCGCGGAGCGCGGGCTGCTGGACTCCACGATCGTGATCCTGACCGGCGACCACGGCGAGGAGTTCCTCGAGCACGGGCACTGGGGCCACAACTCCGCGTTCACCGACGAGCAGACGCGCACGCCGCTCGTGCTGTGGGTGCCGGGCCGCGCGCCGCTCCGCGTGAGCGCGATGAGCAGCCACCTGGACCTGCCGGCCACGCTGCTGGCCCTGCTCGGCGCCACCGGCCCGGAGTCGGACTGGACGCTGGGGCACGACCTGCTCGGCCCGTTCCGGCGCACGTCCACCGTGATCTCGGACTGGGACCAGATGGCGCTCGTGGACGAGCACCACAAGCTCGTGCTCCCGTTCCGCGACGGCCGCCTGACCGGCAGCCTCGTCACCGGCGCAGACGACCTGCCCGTGCCCGACGAGCGCGCCGCCGCCGCCGCGTGCCAGCCGCTGGTGGCCGCGACGCTCGCGCAGATGGGGCGGTTCCTGAAGTGAGCGCGGCGCGCTCCGTGCCACGCCGGCGCTCGGACGGGCGCAGGCCTTCCGTATGCTGGGGCGCTTGCCGCCCGAACTCGTGATGACCGACGCCAGGACCGACATCGCCACGCCCGGACCGGTCCCCGTCGCCGGCTCGGCCCGCCGCGCGCGGTCCGCGGTGCTGTGGCGCTTCCTGCTGCTGAGCTGGCTGCTGCTGCTGGTCAATGCCTCGGGATACCTCGCGCAGGTGTCCGTGCTGTCCCCCTGGACGGTCGCGTACGTCGCCGCGATGTTCCTCACCTATCCGGCGATGTACCTCCTGCCCGTGGCGCTGCTCGTCGTGCTGGCCAACCGCGCGCTCTCGTGGCGCGCCGGCAGCCGGCCGGGCAGCGCGGCGTCGCGCCGCGTCTCGACCTTCGTGCTCGGGCTCGCGGTCGCGCTCACCGCGTGCGTGCAGCTGCTCATCTTCGCCGACGTGCAGATCGTGCGGCTGTACGGCTACCACATCAACGGCTTCGTGTGGAACCTCATGATCACGCCCGGCGGCATCGCGTCGCTGGGCGCGGGGCGCTCCACGGAGCTGACCTTCGCGCTGCTCGCGCTGCTCGCGCTCGTGGCGGAGGCGCTGCTGCTGGCGCTCGCGCTGCGCTCGACGCGCTGCGCGGCGGCCTGCGCGCGGCTGTTCCCGCGCGGCGTGCGGATCGCGCTGGCCTGCGGGCTGGTGGCGCTCTCCGCCTTCGAGCGCGTGAGCTATGGCATCGCGGACGCGGCCAACTTCCGGCAGGTCGTCACCGCGGCGGCCACGTTCCCGTTCTACCAGCCGCTGCGCATGCACAAGATCGCCAAGGCGCTGGGCTTCGCCGCCGAGCGCGACTCCTCGCTGCGCATGAAGGTGGACGAGGTCAACCTGCGCTACCCGCTCGCGCCGCTGGCCCGCGCGCCCGGCAGCCGCGACTGGAACATCGTGTGGCTGGTCAGCGAGTCGCTGCGCGCGGACATGCTGGATCCGGAGATCATGCCCGCGACCTCCGCCTTCGCGGAGCGCGCCCTGGACTTCCGGCACCACTACAGCGGCGGCAACGGCACGCGCATGGGCATGTTCGCGATGTTCTACGGGCTGTACGGCAGCTACTGGTTCCCGTTCCTGAGCGAGACCCGCGGGCCGGTGTTCTTCGACGTGCTGCTCGACGCCGGCTACGACTGCCAGGCCTTCACCAGCGCGAAGTTCAGCTTCCCGGAGTTCAACGAGACGATCTTCGCGCGCTTCCCGCGCGAGCGCCTGCACGAGGGCGACGACGCGCTGGCCGGCTGGGAGAACGACCGCAGCAACGTCTCCGCGCTGCTCGCCGGCATCGACGCGCGCCCCGCGGACAGGCCCTTCTTCCGCTTCATGTTCTTCGAGTCGCCGCACGCGCGCTACTACTTCCCGCCCGAGTCCGTGATCCGCACGCCGTACCTGGCTGACCTCAACTACGCGACGATGGACCTGTCGCGCGACATCGGCCTCATCAAGAACCGCTACGTCAACGCCTGCCACCACCTGGACAGCCAGCTCCAGCGCGTGCTCGACGGGCTGTCGGAGCGCGGGCTGCTGGACAGCACGCTGGTGGTCATCACGGGCGACCACGGCGAGGAGTTCATGGAGCACGGGCGCTGGGGCCACCACGCCGGCTTCTCCGAGCAGCAGACGCGCACGCCGCTCGTGCTCTGGGTGCCGGGCACGGCGCCGGCGCGGGTGAGTGCCCTCTCCAGCCACCTCGACATCGTGCCCACGCTGCTCGCGCGCCTCGGCGTGACCAACCCGCCCTCCGACTTCTCGCTGGGCCACGACCTGCTCGGGAGCGAGCTGCGCACGGACACGGTCATCGCGGACTGGGACAACCTGGCCTGCGTGGATGCGGACGGCAAGGGCGTGTTCCCGGTGAACCACGGCGGCTTCGCGGGCGTCCAGGTGACCACCGTGGACGACGCGCCCGTCGCGGACCCCGATGCGTGGATCGCCGCCCACCGCGAGCGCCTCCAGCGCGTGATGAAGGAGCTTTCCCGCTTCAGCAAGTGAGTGGCGCGGCGCCGGCTGGCGTCTCCGCGTCGCGCGCGGCGGTGTGCCGTGTCGCGGGCGCCGGCTCGCGCGCGGGGCGGTCCCCGCGCTATCGTCCCGGCCCCCTCACCGGAGAGAGATCCATGCGCTACCGCAACCTCGGCGCCTCGGGCTGCAAGGTCTCCACGCTCGCGCTCGGGAGCTGGCTGACGCTGGGCGGCACGGTGGGGCAGCGCACGACGGACGCGCTGGTGCGCCAGGCCTTCGACGCGGGCATCAACTTCTTCGACACCGCGGACATCTACAACCGCGGCGAGGCCGAGCTGGCGCTGGGCAAGGCGCTGTCGCCGCTGCGCCGCCAGGACATCGTGCTCGCCACCAAGGCCTTCTGGCCGATGTCGGACAACGTCAACGACAAGGGCCTCTCGCGCAAGCACCTCATGGAGTCGTGCGAGAGCTCGCTGCGCCGGCTGTCCACGGAGTACATCGACCTCTACCAGTGCCACCGCTTCGATCCCGAGACGCCCGTGGACGAGACGGCGCGCGCCATGGAGGACCTCATCCGCCAGGGCAAGGTGCTGTACTGGGGCGTGTCCGTGTGGACCTCGCCGCAGATCCGCGCGGCCTGCGAGCGCGCCGAGCACTGGGGCGGCTTCCGGCCCGTGACCAACCAGCCGCAGTACAGCCTGCTCGAGCGCGGCATCGAGGCGGACGTCATCGGCACGTGCCGCGAGCTGGGCATGAGCCAGATCGTGTGGAGCCCGCTCGCGCAGGGCCTGCTCACGGGCAAGTACGCGGGCGGCGTCGTGCCGAAGGGCTCGCGCGCGGCCGACGAGCGCAACAACAAATTCCTGCTGCCGCTGCTCAACCCGCAGAACCTGCAGCGCGCGGCGCACCTCGCGGCCGTGGCGCGCGAGTGCGGCCTGACCTCCGCGCAGCTCGCGCTCGCGTGGGTGCTGCGGCGCCCCGAGATCGCGAGCGCGCTCGTCGGCGCCACGTCCTCCGCGCAGCTCGAGGAGAACCTGAAAGCCGCGGACGTCGACGTGCCGCCCGAGGTGTTCACGCGCCTGGAAGCCGGCGCCGCCGTGGCCGTCTCGGCGGGCTGACAGCCTCGCGACGGGAAGCTCGCGCGCTCGAGTGAGCGCCCGACCGCGACCGGCCGCGCTCATGGGCCAGTAGAGACACGGCCTCTACTGGCCCATGAGTCGCCCTCGGACGCGCTCGCCCTCGGACGCGCTCGCCCGGCGGACGCGCGCGCCCGGCGGACGCGCTCGCCCCGGCAGACGCGCTCGCCCCGGCAGACGCGCGCGCCCCGGCGCGCGAGGCGTCAGCGGCGATCGAGCAGCTCGCGCAGCGGGGCGAGCAGCGCGCGGCTCACGGCGCGGTGTCCGTCCACGCCGAGGTGGTGGTCGCGCTTCCAGAACATGGGGCGGTCCTGGTCCCGCAGCGCGGGGAGCAGGTCCACCACGTCCACGCCGGCGGCGGACAGCGCCTCCACGCAGCGCGCCGCGAGCCGGCCGTTCACCGCGAGGTCCTCGTCGCAGAGCTGCAGCGTGTCCAGCACGGCGCGCATGTGCTCCATGTCGCCGCGGTCGCAGTCCTCCTTGCACGGCAGCACCGCGACGAGGAAGCGCGCGTGGCGCTCGGCGCAGTACTGCGCCATCTCGAGCACGTCCTGCAGCGCCGCGAGCAGCGCGCGGTCGGCATCGCCCGCGCGGTAGCGGAAGCTGTGCGCCTGGTTGGTGGCCTGCGCGAGGCGGTCGCGCTCGACGGCGCGCGCCGCGACGAGGCGCTGCTGCGCCGCCAGCGGCATGGGCTGGCGCGGGCGACGCGCCTCCGCGTCCGCGAAGGCCAGCGCATTGAGGAAGTCGTTGCCGGCGTACAGCACGAAGACCACCGCCTGCGGCTCCAGCTCCGCGAGCAGCACGCCCAGCAGCGCGCGCGACTCGTACGGCCCCGTGCCGGTGACGCCGCCGTTCAGCACCTCGCACGGCGCGTCCGGCCGCTCGGCGGACAGCCGCGCCTCGAGCAGGTTGGCGAAGGACTCGCGGTTCTCGACCAGGCCGAAGGTGTGCGAGTCGCCGAGCACTGCCACGCGAGTCCCCGGCGCGCGCGGCGCGCGCGGCGCCGTCGGGACGTCCTCGCGGAAGCCGAGGTTGTTGCTCGCCAGCGTGACGGCGCCGCCGGCGTGCTCGGGCCACGGCATCGTGAGCTGCAGGTCGGGCACGACGCGCACCAGCGCGAGCGGGTCGTAGCGCACCCACGTCGCGTGCGCGAGGTGCGGCAGCAGCGCGGTCACGGTGGCCTCGTCCATCACGCCGCGGGACGGCAGCAGCGCGGGATCCACCGAGCCGGCGGGCGCCTCGCCGTCCCCGGCCTCGCGGTTCCCGCGGACATCGCGGACATCGCGGACATCGCGGACATCGCGGACATCGGCGTCGTGGCCGCCGGCCTCGCGCGGCGCGGCCGGTCCCGCTCCGCGCGCGCCGTGGCCGTGCACGAAGTCCCGCACCCGGTCGTGTCCGAACAGCAGCGCCGCCAGCGCGAGCAGGGTGAGCGCGACGATCGCCCGCTTGACGGCGGCCTGCCTCGCCATGGCCTCAGCCCTCCGGCGCCGCGCACGCGGCGTCGAGCAGCTCCAGCGGGTGCACCACCGACACGGGCAGGCCCGCGGCACGCGCACCGGCAGCGAGCTGCGCCAGGCAGCCGGGATTCGCGGCGGCGACGATGGTTGCGCCCGTGCCGGCGATGCGCGCGAGCTTCTCGTCGCGCAGCGCGACCGCCGTGGCGGGGTGCAGCAGGTTGTAGAGCCCGGCGCTGCCGCAGCAGCGGTCGCTGTCGGGCAGCGGCAGCAGGCGCAGCCCCGGCACCGCGGCGAGCAGCTCGCGCGGCTGCCGGCGGATGCCCTGCGCGTGCGCGAGGTGGCACGCGTCGTGGTAGCAGACGCTGGCGTCCAGCGGGCGCACGAGCGGCGGCGGCCCGATCTCCGCGAGCCACTCCAGCGCGTCACGCACGCGCGCCGCGAAGGCCGACGCGCGCGCGGCCCACGCCGGGTCGCCCGCGAACAGCGCGCCCAGCTCCTTGAGATGGCTGCCGCAGCCCGCGGCGTTGACGACGATCGCGTCGAGCTCGCCCTGGCGCTCGAAGTCCTCGATCAGGCGCCGCGCGAGCCGCCGCGCGCCGTCGTGGTCACCCGCGTGCGCGTGCAGCGCGCCGCAGCAGCGCTGCGAGCGCGGCGCGACGACCTCGCAGCCCGCCGCCGCGCAGAGCCGCGCCGTCGCCGCGTTCACCGGAGCGAAGAGCACCCGCGCGAAGCAGCCGAGCAGCAGGCCGACGCGCCGCGCCGGCCGGGACGTGTCGCTTCGGCCGGCCGGCCTGCGCGCGGGCGTGAGCGCCGGCACGCGCGCGCGGTGCGGGCGCTGCGAGCGGGCGGTGCGCGCGCCGGCCAGCAGCTCCGCGCCGGGACGCAGGCGCGCGGGCAGCCACGCCGCGGGCAGCGCGCGTGCGCACGCGCCGGCCAGCCCGAGCAGCGCGCGCTGCTGCCAGGCGGGACGGCCGACGCCCGCGAGCACCGCGGCTTCCAGCCAGCGCTCGCCGCGCGGCCGGGATGTCGAGCCGCGCCGTGCGGCGCGCGTGGCCGCGAGCCGCGCGCCGTAAGGCACGCCCGACGGACAGTCCGTCTCGCACGCGCGGCACCCGAGGCAGAGGTCGAGGTGCGCGAGCGCGCCCGCGTCCGGCGCGAGCGTGCCGTCCGCGAGCGCGGCCATGAGCGTCAGGCGGCCGCGCGGGCCGTCCATCTCCGTGCCGAGCACGGAGTAGGTGGGGCACGCCGGCAGGCAGAAGCCGCAGTGCACGCACTGGTTGCCGTCGGAGAGCAGCGGCGCGGAGGTGTCCATCAGTCGCTGCCCGCCGGCCAGGCCACGCCGAGCACGCCGTCCGGGTCGCAGGCCGCCTTCACGCGCTCCAGCAGGAAGAGCTCGGGCGGCGGCGGGCCCCACAGGTCGGCGACGCCGAGCCGCGCGCGTGCCCCGGGCGTCGCCGCGAGCGCCCGCGCCGCGCCGTGCTGTCGGCAGCAGCCGAGCAGCGCGCGCGCCGCGGCCGCGAGGGCCTCGGCCTCGCCGGCGAGCGACGCGAGGAGCAGGCCCGCGCCCGGGCGGCCATCCAGCGTCAGCGCGCACTCGTGCCGCGACGCGGACGCGGCCGCGTCGTCGCACAGCGCCTGCAGCGCGTCGGGCAGCACGGCGAGTCGCAGCACGACGCGCTCCCCGCGCTCTCCGTGCGCGTGGCGGGCGGGGTCGTCGAGGCGCGCGAGGAGCGCGTCGAGCGCGTCGGCGGAGAGCGCGCTCACCGCGAGCGGCTCGTGCGGCGCGAGCAGGTCGGAGAGCGCCGCGAGCTGACCCTGCACGCGCGCGTCGCTGCCGCGGAAGCCTGTCGCGAGCGCGACGGGCGCCGCGCCCTGGCCGCTCTCGCCGCCTTCGAGCACGTCGAGGAAGTCCGGCTCCAGGCCGCTGTCGAGCACCGCACGCGCGGCCGCGAAGGCCAGGCCCCGCGCACCGAACTCCGCGCGGCAGCCGCCGCGGCGCGCGGGGCGCGGCTCGAGCTTGAAGGTCGCCTCGACGAGCACGCCGAGGCTGTCGTGGCCGCCGCAGAGCAGGCGCGGCAGGTCGTAGCCGGCGACGTTCTTCACCACGCGCCCGCGGCCGTGCGCCACGCTGCCGTCGGGGAGCGCGACGGCGCCGCCGAGCAGGCGGTCGCGCGCGCGGCCGGAGGCCAGGTCGCAGGCGCCGTCCGCGCCCGTGGCCAGCAGCCCGCCGACAGTGCCTGCACCGACGAGGCCCGCGCCGGCGGCGCCCGCCACCGGCAGGCACTGGCCGTGGCGCGCGAGCAGCGCGTCGAGCGCCGCGAGCGGGAGGCCCGCCTGCACCGTGATGGTCTGGTCGCCCGGCTCGTGCGCGAGGACCGCGGCCAGCGCGGTCGTCTCGACGAGCAGCGTGCCGGGCGCGGGCGGCGGGCGCAGCGAGGAGCGCGAGCCGGCGCCGGCCGCGCGCGCGCGCCGGCCCTGCGCGCGGCAACCCGCCAGCGCCGCGGCGAGGTCCTCCGCCGTCGCGGGCCGGACGCGCTCCGGCAGCTCGCCGCGCGCGCTCAGGGGCTGCCGTCCGGTTCGTGAACGCGGTAGCTGCCCGGCGGCAGCTCCTTGACGTTGCGCGGTCCCTGGACGATCGGGCCCGCGCCGCCGCCCCCGTCGGCCCCCGCGGCCGTCGCGGCGTCCTGCGAGCCGAGGCGGCCCGCGCCGGAAGTGCCCGCGTCGAAGCTGCCCGCCTCGGCATGGCCGGCGCCGAAGCCGCCGCCGGTGCCGAAGCCGCCACCGGCGCCGAAGCCGCCGCCGGTGCCGAAGGTCCCGCCGAACAGGCGCACGTTGACGCGGCCCTCGCGCGCGGCGCGCAGCATGCTCCGCGCCGCGAGCGCGAACAGCGCGCGCCGCAGTGGCGGCACGAGCAGGAGCAGGCCGAGCGCATCGGTCAGCAGGCCGGGGAGCGCGAAGAGCACGCTCGCGAGCATGAGCATCGGCCCGTCGGCCATCGCGGCGGTGGGGAGCTGGCCGCCCGCGAGCTGCGTCCGGAGCGTGTCCAGCGCGGCGGCGCGCTGGCGCCGCGCCAGCGTCAGGCCGAGGAACATCGACAGGAGCACGAGCGCGAGCGTCTGGCCGCCGCCGATCCGGTCCCCGAGGCCGAACAGCAGCCACGCGTCGAACACGGGCAGGCCGAGAGCGAGGAGCAGGACGAGGCAGCCGGGCATCCCGCCATGTTAGCCGCGCGAGGTGGCGCGGCGCGTCATGACGGCACCTGCGTCACGACCGCACCGGCGTGGTGCCGGCAGCTCATCATGACGGTACCTGCGTCATGACGGCACTTGCCGGTGCGCGAGCGGGACTTCCATGCAGGTGCCGCCGGTGGGGAGCAGCTTGTCGGGGTTGCAGAGGCCGGCCGGGTCGAAGGCGTCGCGCAGGCGGGCCATGAGCGCGAGGTCCGCCGGCGCGAACAGCCGCGCCATCGCCTCGCGCTTCTCCATGCCGATGCCGTGCTCGCCGGAGAGGCTGCCGCCCGCGTCGAGGCAGGCCTGCAGGATCTCCTCGCCCGCGGCGCGCACGGCGAGCCGCTCGCGGCTGTCGCGGTCGTCGAAGAGCAGGCACGGGTGCAGGTTGCCGTCGCCGGCGTGGAAGACGTTGGCCACGCGCAGCCGGTGGCCCGCCGCGATGGCCTCGATGCGCTCCAGCACGGCGGGCAGCGCGGTGCGCGGGATGACGCCGTCCTGCGTGCAGTAGTTGCGCGCGATGCGGCCCAGCGCGCCGAACGCGCGCTTGCGCGCCTTCCACAGCTCGGCGCGCTGCGCCTCGTCGCGCGCGACGGTCACCGAGAGCGCGCCGTGCGCGCGGCAGGCCTCCGCGAGCGCCTCTGCCTCCTCGGGCAGTCCGGCCAGCGGCCCGTCGGCCTCGATGAGCAGCAGCGCGTCCGCGCCGTCGGGGAAGCGGAAGCCGAAGGCCGCGGCCAGCGCGGCGACCACGGTGCGGTCCAGCATCTCCAGCGCGGAGGGCACGCTGCCGCCGGCCACGATCGCGGCCACCGCGCGGCTCGCGAGCTCCACGCGCGGGAAGGCCGCGAGCAGCGTGACCACGCCGGCCGGGCGCCGCAGCAGCCGCACCGTGACCTCCGTGACGATGCCCAGCGTGCCCTCGCTGCCGACGAGCAGCGCGAGCAGGTCGGGCCCCGCGCCGTCGGGCGCGAGGGCCAGCGTGCGGCCGTCGGGCAGCACGAGCTGCACGCCCAGCACGTGGTTCACGGTGACGCCGTGCTTCAGCGTGTGCGGCCCGCCGCTGTTGTGCGCGACGTTGCCGCCGATGGTGCACACGGCCTGGCTGCTCGGGTCCGGCGCGTAGTGCAACCCGTGCGGCGCCACGGCGCGCGAGATGGCCAGGTTGGCGACGCCCGGCTGCACCACCGCGCGCCGGTTGGCCGGCTCCACCGCGAGCACGGCGGTCATGCGCTGCAGCGAGATGACGATGCCGCCGCGCAGCGCCATCGCGCCGCCCGAGAGCCCGGTCCCCGCGCCGCGCGCGACGAAGGGCACGCCGCGCTGCGCGCACGCGGCGACCACGGCCGACACCTGCTCCGTGCTCGTCGGGTAGACGACCGCGCGCGGCGTCGCGGGGTGCAGCGTGGAGCCGTCGTGCGCGTGCACCAGCCGCGCGGCCGGCTCGTCGAGCACGTTGTCGCGGCCGACGACGCCGGCCAGCGCCGCGAGCAGTCCGTCGTCGCGCGCCGCGTTCATCCGCGGCAGTCTGCCACGACGCCCGCGAGCCCCGAAATCCCGGGCAGCGCGAGCAGCCAGCGCGCGCCGCACGCGCGCGACGGCGTCTGGAAGCCGGCGGGCACGCCTCCCTCCATCACGCGCCGCGCGATCGCGACCGCCGACACCGCCGTGAAGCTGTAGCCCTCCGGCGTGGCCAGCAGCCCCGACACGCGCGCGCCGGCCGCGTCGGACGCCTCGCCCCAGAACAGCCCGCGGCCGGCCGCGCGCTGCGCCTCGGTGGGCCCGGGCTGCCCGCGCGTGAGGCGCCGCACGAGCAGGCGCTGCACGGGGGCCAGCGAGGCCAGCGCGCCGAGCGCGCGCGCCGCCGGCCGGAACGCCAGGGCGCGGCGCACGCCCGGCGTCACCGCCCCGTACGCCGTGATGTCGGCGATGCCGGTGCTCGCGTGCGCCGTGAGCACGTCGCCCCACGGGAGCGAGACGCACGGCACCGGCCCGCGCCCGAAGTCGACGTCGCGGCGCCGCGCGCCGATGGGCACGGAGACCAGGCGTCCGCCGCGGCACTCCGCGCCGGGCGCGCCGAGGTTGCGCGCGAGCGTGAGCGCCGTGCCGTGCGAGATCCCGCCGAGCGCGAGGAAGGCCAGCTCCAGCCGCGTGGCGCCCGGCAGCGCGGCGGCGAGCGTCGCGGCCAGCGCATCGGAGGGCACGACGTCGAAGCCGGCGCCCGGCAGCAGCGTGACGCCGGCCGCGCGCGCGGCGCCGGAGCGCGCGGCGAGCGCCTCGAAGACCGACAGCTCGCCGGTGATGTCCACGTAGTGCGTCCCCGTGCGCAGGCAGGCCTCGGCCATCGGCGCGCTGGTGTCCGCGAACGGCCCGGCGCAGTGCAGCACGGCCGCCACGCCGGAGAGCCCGGCGTCCAGCGTCGCGGGATGCTCCAGCCCGAAGACGCGGTGGGGCAGGCGCAGCTCGCCGGCCAGCGCCGAAAGCTGCGCGGCGCGCCGGCCCGCGAGCACCGGGGCCAGCCCGCGCGCGGCCGCCTCGCGCGCGACCAGATGCCCGGTGTAGCCGTTGGCGCCGTAGATCAGCAGCGCGCCCGCGGGCGCGCTCAATGCCGCACGCCGAGCAGCGGCAGCAGCAGCTCCAGCGCGATGAGCGCGATGACGATCCACTCCAGCAACTCGAGCCGGCTCGTCGCGGCACGGTCGCGCAGCTTGGTGTAGATGCTCTCCAGCGCCCCCAGCTTGTTCGCGATGGAGGCGTTCCAGTCCTGCAGCCGCAGCCGCCGCGCCGCCTGGCCGTAGACGCGCGCCAGGAACTGGTCGCCGACGAGCTTCAGCGCGTTGCTCACGCGCTCGTGAAGCAGCGCCGCGTCCACCTGCATGCGGCCGATGCGGTGCAGCTCCGCGCCCGGCGCGGGCAGCCAGCGCGGGCCCCGCCGCGACGGGCGCTCCAGCACCTGCCACGCGCGATCGAGCGCGCCATCCAGCTGGCGGTCGAGGAAGCGCAGCTCGAGGAGCTGCACGTTCGCGAACTCCAGCACCGCGCGCACGTCGTCGGCGTCGCGGTCGAAGACGAGCGCGGCGTTCCAGTCGATGAGCGTGAGGTCGTCGGGACCGAAGCTGCAGCCGCTGCCGAGCGCCTCGCCGATCTCCTGGTCCGAGAGCGGCGCCACCTCGCTGCGCAGGATGGCCGCCAGCTCCGCGCCGCGGCGCCGGGGCAGGTCCGCGACGCGGCCCTCGTCGCCCTCCCGCTCGAGCACCTGGAAGATGAAGTAGTCCTCCAGCAGCTCGTCGCGGCGCGGCTGCACGACGGCGGGGCGGATCACGTCGAGCAGGCGCTCCATGCGCCGCACCGCGTCGGCGCCGAGCACGCCGTCCGCCGTGAGCCGGCAGCTCAGCGCCGCGAGCTCCGGCAGATCGCCCGCGAAGGGCAGCTCGTAGCGCACGGAGGCGGCGCCGAAGTCGTAGAGCACCGTCTCGACGCGCGACTCCGTGGCCAGCCCGGCCACCGCGATCGGCGGGGCGTCCTGCTGCACGCGCAGCGGCGGCGTGTCGAACTGGAACCAGGTGGGCACGCGGTGGCGGTGCGCGAGGCTGACCACCTCGGTCGCGTCCGCGACGAGCGCGCGGCACGCGGCCAGATCGATGCGCTGGCCGAGGTCGCACGCGAACAGCACGGAGCAGACGCCCTTCGTCACGCGCATGGTGCCGTGCCTGCCTCCGTCGTGCGGCGGGAGCTCGCCCCGACGACGTCGAAGGGCGCGCCGGCCATGCTACAGTCCCGCGCCGCGTGCAGCGCCTGGCCCCCAGGTCACGGGAGCTCGACATCGGAACGTTGAAACAGCGTGCGGCGCGCGCCGCTGCGGTCCGGGTCGCGCTCGTGGCGCAGCAGGCGCGCACGCGGCTGCCGCTTCAGGCCTGTGCATCGCGCGAGCCGCGCGCCTCGCCCGGCCCGCTCGCGTCGCGCACGTCGCCCGCGTCGCCCGCGTCGCGCACGTCGCCCGCGTCGCCCGCGTCGCGCACGTCGCCCGCGTCGCGCACATCGCCGGACTCGCGCACGTCGCCGGACTCGCGCGCGGCCGCCTCGGCCAGCTCGTGCGCGAGGCCGTGGCCCAGGTAGCGCTCCACCGCTGCATGCACGAGGTAGATCACCGGCGTCATGAGCACCGCGAGCGCCAGCTTGATGAGGTAGTTGGGCACCGCGGTCTGCAGGAACTGCTGCAGCGTCCAGTGGTAGGGGATCGCGAGGCCGATGTAGAGCACGACCACGCTGTCCAGCACCTGGCTCACGACCGTGGAGCCGGTGGAGCGCAGCCAGATCCAGCGCGCGCCGGTGCGCCGCCGCAGCCAGTGGAACACGACCACGTCCACGAGCTGGCTCACGAGGAAGGCCGCCAGCGAGCCGACGATGATCCACTGGCCCGTGCCGAACACGCGGTTGAAGGCGTCGTCGGGGACCGGCGAGCCCGGCGTGGCCGGCACCGACATCGCCCAGCGCAGCACGACGAAGACGTAGCCGATCATGCCCGCGGTGAGCAGCGTGATGCGGCGCACGCCCTTGGTGCCGAAGTACTCGTTGATAAGGTCCGTGGTCACGAACACGACCGGCCACAGGAAGACGCCCGCGGTGGCCTGCAGCGACTGCCCGAACAGCGTCCACGACGCGGGGCCGACCACGATGAGCTTGCCGCCGATCATCTCGGCGAGGATCGCGTTGGTGAGGAAAAACGCGGCCAGCACGGCGAAGACGGCGTCGCGGCGGGTGAGCGTCCTCAGCATGCGGGCGCACAGGGTCTCACGCCCGGCGCGCGCGCTCTAGCCTGCACTTCCCGCGACGTTCTGCCGCCTCTGCGAGGGTGCGCACGCTCGTCGCCTCCCGCTATCATGCGCCGCCATGCGCTGCCCGGCTCCTCACGCTGCACCCATGCGCGCCGGCAGGACCGTGCGCACGGCGCTCGCGCTCGCCGCGCTGGCCTGGCAGCCGGGCTGCCTGGTGCTGGGCCGCGCATCGGTGGGCGAGCCGCTGCCGGGCCCGGGCGCCGTCGCCGCGGTGGAGGCGGGGCGCACGACGCGCGCGCAGGTCCTGCAGCTGCTGGGGCCGCCCGACGAGTTCCGGCAGCCGGAGCTCGCCGCCGCGCTGCCCGCCGCCGCCAGCCAGGCCACGCGCGTGCTCGAGGAGCGCGACGTCTTCCACCGCGCCTCGTTCACCTGGGTCCGCTCGCGGCGCGCCGACCGCGTGTGGCTGCTCTGGCCGCTCTTCACGCACGTCGACACGGCCACGCGCGTGGACCGGCTCACCGTGCTCTTCGACGAGCAAGACGTCGTCACGGCGCTGGGCGTCGAGCGCGGGATCGAGGCGCCGTGAGATGGCCCGCGGCGATCGCGCTCCTGCTGCTGCTGCCGCCCGGCTGCCTGTACGTCGGCGGGCGCGCGCGGGTCGGCGCGGCGCTGCCGGCGGACGCCGTGGCCTCCATCGAGCCCGGGCGCACGACGATGGCGCAGGTCCTGCAGCTGCTGGGCCCTCCGACGGAGTACCGCCGCCCGGAGCTGGGCTCGGCGCTCGTGGACGACGAGCTGCGCCTCTCGGGCGTGCTCGCCGTCGCGCGCCGCGCGGGCCACGTGCTGACCTGGCAGTTCGACCGCGTGTCCGCGGACGGCACCGCGCTGGTGCTCTTCAACGGCCTGTGGAGCGAGACGCGCAGCGACCTGCTCGTGGTCTTCCTCGATGAGCACGACATCGTGCGCGACATCGCCTTCCGCGCGGCCGCGGACCGCGATGCCGCGCGCGCCGGCGCCGCGCAGGGCCGCTCCGACGGCTCCTCCGCGGGCGGCGAGGCCGCGCGATGAAGCGTCTGCTGCTCGCCACCGGCCTCGCGCTGCTCCCGGCCTGCATCGTGCTGCACGACGACGCGGGCGTCGACGTGCCCGCCGCCGCGGCGCGCGCGATCGAGCCTGGCCGCACGACGCGCGCGGAGCTGCTCGAGACGTTCGGCCCACCGACCGGACACTTCAGCACGAACCTGCTCGCCGCCATCACGCGCGTGACGGACCCGATCGAAGCGCCCGCGACGCCCGGCCGCCTCGATGACGACGTGCTCACCTGGCAGTCCGTGCACGTCCGCGCGCAAGTGGCGTTCTTCCCGCTGCTCTTCGCCTGGGCCGACGCGACGCTGGCCAGCCGCACGCTCACCGTCTGGCTCGACGGCCAGGGCCGCGTGCTCTACGCGAGCTTCCGCGAGGACGCGCCATGACCCGCCGTGCGCCGCGGCCCGCGTCACGTGCGCCACTCGCGTCCGGTGCGTCGCTCGCGCCACGTGCCCCGCTCGCGCCACGTGCCCCGCTCGCGCCACGTGCCCCGCTCGCGCCGCGCGCCGCGCTCGCGCCGCGCGCCGCGCGGCTCTCGGCCGGCGTGGCCCTGCTCGCGGCGCTGTGCGCGGGCTGCTCCGGCGCGCTGTGGTCCACCTCGAGCTACCGCAGCGGCGCACCCGCGCTCGGCGGCACGCTCGCCGCCACGCTCGCGCGCTCGGGCGCCGCGGCCAAGCCCGACGTGCTCGCGGCCCTGGGCCCGCCGGGCGAGGTGCTGCCGCTCGGCGCGGGCGACGTCTTCGTCTACCGCGTGCGCCGCCGCGAGGTGCAGGTGCTCGATCTCAACACCGGGATCTTCACCGGCATCATCGTGCCGCTGTATGCGCGCGTCGACGGCCGCCGCGCCGACGACGTGCTGTACGTGCGCTTCGACGCCGCGGGCCGCGTGGCAGACGTGTCGGAGGGCCGGCCGTGAGGAGCGGCGCGGAGCACGGACGTCGCGGGCTTGCCGGAGGCCGGTCGCGCACGGCGGCGCTTCTCCGCGTGCTGGCGGTCGCGCTGGCGCTCTGGCCGGCCGGCGGCTGCACGATCGTGCACCAGAGCTCGGGCGGGCCGGTGCCCGACGCGCGCGCGACGCTCACCGTCGGCGTCAGCAGCAAGGCGCAGGCGCTGGCGGCGCTGGGCCCGCCCTTCTCCGTGCGCCGCCAGTTCGACGGCGACCTGCTGCTCTGGCGCCGCGACGACAGCCGGAGCCGGCGGCTGCTGCTCGTGCCGTTCATCCCGATCTACGAGCACTCCGAGGGCCACGCGGAGACGGACGAACTCGCGCTGCTCTTCGACCGCGCCGGCGTGCTCTCCGGCATCGGCGAGCGCCGCGACATCCGCTGAGCGACGCGGTGCCGCGCGCCGCGCGCCGCGCACGCGCACGCGCATGCGCATGCGTGCCAAGGCTGCGACCGCGGCTCAGGCGGCGTCCGAGGCGACCGGCGGAGAGGGCGGCGGGAGCGTCGGCACCTCCGCGCACGCGAAGTGCTGCGTG
>Ga0193753_10001482_pt1 | contig 19977 bp, 21 predicted proteins | sample H1c2metaG_FD_144925 | JGI IMG/M metagenome (GOLD analysis project Ga0193753, IMG submission 144925) | Soil microbial communities from a riparian zone of the East river system, Colorado, United States - H1c2 | ecosystem: Environmental > Terrestrial > Soil > Riparian zone | place: USA: East...
ATGGCCGCGTTCCAGCTCGCGGGCGTGCAGCGCGGCTAACTGCGGATTCCAGCGGGGCGCCAGTTTCGCGGCTTCGATCAATACGGTCTGTAAGTGCGCGTTGCGCTGCTTGGAGAGGGGCCCGCGCTGCGCTTTGTCGGCCGAAACCCGCAGCGCCGCCGTCAGCCCACAGTAACTCAGCGCCTGGGCCAGCGAGGGGAAGCGTTGTGGCTCGGCTACTTCCAAAGCCCAGGTGAGGGCCGTCACTGGACCTACGCCGCGAATGCTTGCCAGCCGTTTCACCCGCTCCTCCAGCGAGGGATGTTGCTGCAATCTTTTCAGTAACTGCCGCTGTGTCGCTTCGAACATCACCAGCGCTCCGCGACTCAACCGCAGCAAGTCTTTCACCGACGGCGGCACTCCTTCCAACTGCTCCAACAGCTCGCTGAAATATTCTTGCCCATGCAAGCGCTGTTTCTGATACGGCGCGCCCACCTCCATCAGCAGCCCACCGATCTTGTTCTTCAGGCGCACCGCTTCGGACACCACCAGATTGCGATAGCGCAGTAGCCGCCGCAGTTCCCGGATCTCGGCTGGCGCCACGTAAACAGGCCGGCAGTAAATCGCAGCGCACCAGGTCGGCAATAGTGCGCGCGTCCAGTTGGTCGGTCTTCTTCTTCGAGGCTCCGATGGCTTTCATCCGCGCCGGGTGCCCCATCTGCAGTTGCGCGGCATACGGCTGCAACGTCTCGTAAATCCAGCCGCTGAACAGCGTCGCTTCCAGCGCCCCGTGCCACGCCACCGGTCGCTTTTGCGCCCACTCGCACAACGCCGCCCGCGTCGCTGCCAGCTTGCCTTCCTCCACAATCCGCCCGGCGGCGGCTTTCACGCAGTAACTGACGCTCTTTTTGTGAACGTCCAATCCGATATAGTGAATCGTATTCATGGGGTTCTCCTGGTTCCGTTTTCTGAGCCGGCTCAGCTAAGCCGGTCTCAGCTTTGTAGACTTCCGGAGAACCCTTCTTCATTTCCGCCTTATCCATTCAAACAGGCTTCGGATTCCGCAAAAGCGGCCGAATGCTCGCCAGTCCCCGCTTTGCGCGCTGACCCGGGCTAGAAATCCAAAGCGTCGATTGCCGCGCGCAATTCGGTATGGAGGCTCGAGACACGCAGCGTTAAATCGCGCCCCTGGTCGCGTAGTTTCGCCAGCCCCGCCTCGTTCCCGGCTAACTGTGTCGAATATTGGCGAACTTGCTCTTCTTGACCCTTCACACGATTCAAGCAAGTTCGCCAATGCCGCAGGCGTGTCTGGTCTCCGGTCAGTTCGGTCGTCTGGGACTTGGCGGTGTCGAGGCTGGCTAGGGCCGCTATCAGGCGGCGCTTGAGATCGAGGATGCCTTGCAATTGCTTTTTCCCGCGTTCGCTCAGTTCCTTGTTTTCGACGATGGTCACAAGAAAATCGGGAGTGGAGTCGACGACCTCGGTCAAACTTTCGGTGGTTCGCTCCTGCTCGACCTTCAAGGTTTGTGAGCCGTTTGCCGGCACATTCACTTCGAAGCGGTAGGCGGTCGCGGTGCGTTCGAGCGGCTTCGGCGAGAGCACGTTGTACTCGCCGATTCCTTCCTGCTGGACGATCAGCGCTTTGGCTTTGGCATCGACATTCTTGATTGTGTAGTTGCGTACCTGGCGCTCTGCATAGCGAAGCTGCAAGCTGCCGTCCTTGACGTGGATTTCACGGATGGTCTGCTGGCTGCTATCGAAGGCGGTCGTGATGCGCGTTCCGTAGTCCACGGCATAACCGATCAAACGTTTGTCGCCGGTTTTCAGAGTTTCGAAAAGCGCTTCTCCGGCGTAGGCGCCGGCATCGTAGACGGTGATGGGGCCGCCGTCGAGCGTTTTGGCGGTGTTGTTGACGACTTCGGCGGCGTTGACCGGATGCTCGCCGTCGCGTTCGGTGTAGATCAACAGTTTGCGCGCGCCGACCTTGTCTTGCAAGAAAGGAAGCATGGCGGACTGATTTTTCTTGATGGTGATGGGCTTGGCGAAGTTGTATTCGAACAGCTCGCCGAGGGTTGCGCCGGTAGCGCCTTCCACAGAACTGTTCGTGACCTCCACGGTTTGTGCGAGCGACTTCGACTTGGGCATTGGGGCGGCGCCGGTTCCTACATGCGTGCCATCGAGGCGGCCGGCAACGGCCCCGGCAACTTGTGCTCTCTGCGCCACGACGTCCACGCTGCCTCCATAGACAATCGGACCGGCGGCGCGGTCTTCCGGCAATTCCGCGACTTCGCGACGTCCGTAGCGGGGCGTATCGAGCAGGCTGATAAACGAAATGGGACGTCCGGAGACCACCGAGAGCTTGACGCCGTTCCAATCTTCGTCAGTGGTGTTGTCGACGATGGCCCAGCCTTCGAGAGTGGAGCTTGCGCCGCCGAGCGCGAGCCGATAGGAAGATTTCCAGATCGGCGTTGGGCTGATGTAAGAGATTCGTAACTGGCGGCTCGCACCGCCTGCCGAATCGAGGTAGACGCTGCGCTTTTCACGCGACTGCGCTTGCGCGAGGGTCTGCAGATACTGCTTTAATTGCTCCTGCAGGTGAGGATCGAGAACGCGCAGCGAACTGATAGTTGCGAGATCGTAGCTGGCCACGTCGCCCGAATCGCCGAGGAGCGTCACCTGTTCATGGTCGATGGGGATGGTGCGCGCCCCCAGGATCGCGCCGCTCACAGTGCGCTCCCCCGATTTCAGTTCAATATGCGCGCCCTTGATGTTATCGAGAAAGGCGCTGAGGCGCTCTTGACTTCCGATCTTGAACGGATAACGATCGAGACGCTGGTCGAGGGTTTCGTTGGAATCGTAGCGGACTGCGGCTATACTGCCGCCAGAGTCGTCGGCGACGGTCAGGGACTTGAGAACGTCGTTCATGTCGCTGGTTTTGAAATCGAGCCGAGCTTCCTCGCCGGCGGGGACAACGCCTTCGCGCTCGAAATAGCCGATACCGTGCTTGTAGAGAATGATCTGCTTGACGGGTATTTCAGCCGGGCCGGCGGGTAGAACAATGGCCAGAGCGCTTAATAGGGCAAAGGTTCGCATGGGGACTCCTGACGAATTAGAAGTGTGGACAGGGGCGAAAAGTTCCCACAAAGCGGCGGCGAACGGTATATCGAGACGTGGCCTACCAGTCTATCGGCCGATAGTCCTTCAAGAATTGTCCCCACACATGCTCGCCCGTATTGATGCCGCTGATGATGGGATCGAGGATACGGGCAGCGCCGTCCACAATATCGAGCGGCGGGTGAAAGCGCTGCTCAATCGTCTTGCGTGCCGCAATAGCAACGGGATCCTCGTCGGTCACCCAGCCGGTGTCGACACTGTTCATGTGAATGCCGTCGCTCTGATAGTCCGTCGCCGCGGTGCGCGTCATCATGTTCAGTGCGGCCTTGGCCATGTTGGTATGCGGATGGCGAGTGGTCTTGCACCGCCGGTAGAATTGGCCTTCGACGGCAGACACGTTGACAATGTGTTTGTCGCGCTCCGGCGTGCGCATCATCAGCGGCTTGAGACGCGCGTTGAGGATGAACGGAGCTATGGCGTTGATGAGATGTACTTCCAGCAATTCCACCGACGAGATCTCGGCCATCAGCAGCCGCCACGAGTTTCGGCCACGCAAGTCCACCTGCTGCAAGTCCTGGTCGAGCCGGCCGTCGGGGAACAGGTGCTTTTGTGCGAGGAATTCCTCGGCCAGCAACGGTATTTGCGACAGTTCGGGCGCGCGGGTCAGGCCTGGGGTCAGGCCGGTGACTTCCGGAATGCCAGGGCCAGACATCTTACCTAGCAGCCGGCGCGCGTTGTCCGGCGCGTCGCCCAGCGCCGCTCTTTCGCCCTCCATCATGTGGGAATAAAACTCCGGTGGCCGGCGCACCGTCTGGCAGGCGTTGTTGACGATGAAATCGAGCCGGGAACGAGTGGCTAGCAACGTCTGGCAAAGCGCCTCCACGCTCGGCGTGTGGCGCATGTCGAGCCCGAAGATCTCCAGACGATGTCCCCACGCTTCGAAATCGGGTTCGAGTGCATAGCGCTTCGCGGAGTCGCGGGGGAAGCGAGTAGTCACTATCAGTTGCGCTCCCGCGCGCAGCAGTTTCAGTCCAGCTTGATAGCCGATTTTTACGCGGCCACCGGTCAGCAGCGCCACGCGGCCCGTCAGGTCGGCCAGTTCGGTGCGCTTGGCGAAGTTAAACTCGGCGCACGCGGGGCACAGTTGATCGTAGAAATGGTGGACGACGGAGTATTTCTGTTTGCAGATATAACAATGCTGCAGCCCGATGGATTCTTCGCGCTCGGGCTCTTGTGCAGCGTTGCCAAGATGAACATCGTACGGGTCGAATTCCCTTGGCGCGAAGACATTCGGCGTAGTGAACACCGGTTTGCGGCGCAGCGTGCGAATTCCGGTCTCATGCAGGACAGCGTCCGCGCGTTGAGTCTGTGCGCGTGCAGCGGCTTTCTGTCTCCGGCGCCGGCCGGCGGGATCAGGGTTGTACACCCGAGCTACCGCGCGATGTAGACGCTGCTGATCTTCGGCGGGTAGCTGATGTAACAGATTTCTGTCAACATCGATCGATTCGAGCAGTTCGGCCGCGCTGCGCAAACGCTCCAAAAGCGCGGGGTCCTGAATTTTCGGGGGTGGCGTGGTGGTCATCGGCCGCCCCTCTATTGTCGCTTTCGGCTCGAATAAATGGCTAAGGCGTTTTCATGCTGAGCTTGGAGCCCTTCGCGGCCGCCCACTTATTGAACTCCTGAATCATTGCGGGCGTCCATTGGGCGTCGATTTGACCGGGTCCGAACTTCTGCTCACGAAGCATGGTGTGGCCCCAATCGTCGCGCAGTTGGGTCAACTCGCTGTCGTCGGCGACTTCCTGTGCGAGTTGGGCGGGGATGAAAGTTAGACCATCCGGATCGCTTAGTACGACGTCGCCCGGCAACACCGTCACCTGGCCGATGCGAATGGGAATGTTCCATCCCATGAGGGTTGTGTCGGCGATGGCGCTGGGATCGAAGCCGCGCGTGAAGACTTTGAAGCCTTCGATTTCGGAGATGCCGCTCGGATCGCGTACCGCACCGTTCACGATGAGGCCAGTGCCGGTCTTCGTCATCATGGACGTGCCGAGGTTGTCGCCGATGATGGTGCCGTCTTTGATTTTGCCGTAGAGATCGACCACCATCACGTCGCCTTTGACGAGCGTTGCGATTACCCAGGAGTTTTGGCCGTGGCCCTGGCGGCCTTCCTGTTTACCGTGATCGTTGATCATGGCGTTGACGTCGGGACGCAGAGGCATGAATTGCGCGGTTACGACCCGCCCGACCAAGCGCTCGCCCGGCTTCACGTTTAGCGTCTTCCAATTGCCTTCGAACTGGAGATAGTAGTGATGCCGCCGCAGCGTGCCCCAGGCTTCTTCAGCGGTGGTGTGTTTGAGCCGTTGTACCACCTCGTCGGGGACTTTCGGACGGCCGTCGTCGAAGCGCTCGCCTTTCCATTCGCGCGTGAGCTCGACGCGCTGCTCTTTCGAAAACATGCCGAGCTGCGCAAGCAGGCTGCTCGCGCACGTGAGCACGATCAGAATGGCCTTCTTCATCGTGTTAGCTCCAGAGCCGGTCGTGCGAACGTTCTTTGTCCCATTCGGGAGTCGGCTCGAAGTAGCCTGGCTCGAGCAAGTGCTGCTTCATGACTTCGTCGTTCAGCGTGACGCCGAGGCCGGGCCCGTCCGGGACGGTGATGAATCCGTGATTGACGATGGGTTTTTCCACTCCTTCGACCAAATCGCTCCACCAGGGCACGTCAACCGAATGGTTCTCGAGCGCGAGAAAATTTTCGGTGGCGGCGGCGCAGTGGACGTTCGCCATGCAGGATACGGGAGAACCGGCGAAGTGCATCGCCATGGGGACGCCGTAGGCCTGAATCGCATCGCCGATCTTTTTGGTTTCGAGAATCCCGCCGGACGTCGCCAGATCCGGATGCAGAATGTCGACGGCGTGCTCCTCGGCCAGCTTGATGAAATTTTCTTTGAGGTAGATGTCTTCGCCGGTACACAGCGGTATGTTGATCGACTGTTTGATTTCTTTCAGCAGATCCGGATAGGTCCAGGGAATCATGTCCTCGAGCCACGCCATGTTGTATTTTTCGAGCGCGCGGCCGAGGCGGATGCACGAGTTCACGCCGATGTGCCCGAAATGATCAGCGCAAAGCGGCACTTCGTAGCCTACATACTCACGCACGGTCGCGACGAAATTCGTCATCGTCTCGATGCCCTTCGGCGTGAGCTCGATGCCGGTGAACATGTGCTGGATGTTCGCGCCGCCGCCGATGGAGACGCCGGCGGGCGCGGTGATCGTGCCGGGGACGTCTTTCATCAGATCGATGCCGAGATCCATCTTGAGCCAGGTGAAGCCTTGTTCTTTGCGTTTCTTCAGCCGGTCGCCATAGATCTTCGGATCGTCGGATTCGGTGGTATCGGCGTAGCAGCGGATCTTGTCGCGAAACTTGCCGCCGAGCATCTGGTACACGGGAATGTTGTAAGCCTTGCCGGCCAGGTCCCAGAGCGCCATTTCGATCGCGCAGACGCCGCCGGCCTGGCGCGAGTCGCCGCCGAATTGCTTGATCTTCCGGAAAATCTTGTCGATGTCGCAAGGATTTTCGGAAGATCAAGCAATTCGGCGGAACAAGGCGAATGTCTTACTCGCTCCGTCGCGCACTTCGCCGAGGCCGTAGATGCCTTGATTGGTGTCGATGCGAATGATGGGATCGGTCATCGGCGCGCCTTTGATGGTCGCGACGCGCATGTCGGTGATCTTAAGCTGCGATGGTTTGGAGTTGCCGTTCACATGCCGGACCGCCGCATCGAGCGTTCGGTCGTCCCAAAAGCTCAAGCCCAAAGCACCCGTCACTGCGCCCAGAAAACGGCGCCGGTTTTTCTGTTTTCGCGTCATGGCGACGTCCATTGTATTACTCTGGCCGCTTCCAGGGCGCGCGGTACGGCCGCCGCAACAAGGCGTTGGCTTCCTCGTCGGCAATCACAACGCGCTTGTCAGGATCCCACGCCAGCGTCCGCCCCAGTTTCAGGGCGTTGTTCGCTAGAATGCACGACGCGGTCGAGATGTAACCCTGTTCGATGTCGGAGATGGGACGGCCGCGCGAATCGATGGCCGCCAGAAAATTCTTCATGTGATAGCGCACCGCCGGAGCGACGTGCGTTTCCAGATCCTTTTCCGTGCGATCGACCGGATATTTGTCGAACTCGTAGGTAACGTCGCGATGGACGGGCTGTTGGCCTTTGGCGGAAGGGATGAAGTCGTAACCGTAAACGCTGGTTTTCAGCGTGCCCTTGTCGCCGTAAAAAGTCGCGCCCCAGGCGTATTTTGGATCCGGCGCGTCGCCCCAGCTACGGTGCTGCCAGACGACGCGGAGATCGTTGAAGTCGAAAGTTGCGGTTTGGGTGTCGGTGATGTTCGCCTTGCTCTGTTTGTCGACGAAAATGCCGCCGGTGGAAGCGACACGCGTGGGCCAACCGAGCGCGAGCATCCAGCGCGTCATATCCAGCATGTGTACGCACATGTCGCCGACGATGCCGTTGCCGTATTCCATAAAAGCACGCCAAGTGCGCGGGTGGGTCAGCGAACAATACGGACGCATCGGCGCGGGGCCGGTCCACATCTCGTAGTCGAACCAGGCGGGAGGAGCGGTATCGGGCGGATTCGCGGTGGCGCGCATGTGGTAGTAGCAATAAATTTCCACCAGCGCGATTTTGCCGAGTTTGCCTTCGTCCAGAAAGCGGGTTTTCGCTTCGGCCAAATGCGGCGTGCTGCGGCGCTGGAGCCCGACCTGCACGACGCGGTTGTTTGCCCGCGCGGCATCAAGCATGGCGGCGCCCTCCATGACGTCGACACTGATGGGCTTCTGCACGTACACGTCGACGCCGGATTTGACCGCTTCGATCATGATGAGCGCATGCCAGTGATCGGGCACGCCGATCAGGACGATATCCAGATCGCCCTGCTTCAGCAGTTCGCGGTAGTCGCGGAACGTGCGCGGCTTCTTCTTCGATGCCTGCCGCTCCGCCACGAGGTTGGCGGCATTTTCGAGCATGTGCTGGTCGACATCGCACAGCGAGACGACTTCGATGGGCGAGACCTGGATCAACCGCAACAAATCGATCTTGCCGTACCAGCCGCAGCCGATCAGTCCTACGCGCCGCTTCTTTTCTTGCGCATATGCGCTGGCGGCGAGCGTGCCGCCGAGTGTGGTTCCTAAAAAATCGCGCCGGTTCACCACATTAGTGTATGGCGAGGCGAACGAGGCGTCCTACCAGACGCGTTTCACCCCGTATTCATCGAACGTGGGGTCCGCGGAAATGATACCGAGCCCGTGATTCTTTGCCTGCGCGGCTAATAGCCGGTCGAACGGGTCTTTGTGGTGCGGCGGCAGCGATTCCACGGCTGTGAAATCATCCAATTCCAGGGACAGTAGCGACAAACCCATGTGGCTCGACGCGGAGAGAATAAATTGTGCGGCCGTCACGCGTTCTCCATGTTGGCGTAGCTCGATCTTGTTCGCCCCACTTTTGATGGCCAGTTCCCATACACTCGCGTGACTGTAGACGTTGTTTCCTTTCCCGATCGCCTGTTTAGCTTTCCGGCTCACGCGCGCCGGCGCCATGGCGTGCCAGATCAGAACCTGCGTGTCGACCAGCACTTATATATATTCCTCGAAGCCTTCCGGAATCTCGTCGAAACCGGGCGCAATTTTGCAGGACCAGCCTTCCCGCTTGGCCCATCCTGGCGCGGCCACCGGGCTATCGACCCGCCGAATGGTGGCGACAGGCGCGCCGTGTTTGGTAATGCTAATGCTCCGGCCTTGTTCGACCTGATCGAGAATTTCGGCGAAATGCTCGCGGGCTTGCGAAGCCGTATATTGCTTCATATCCATTAGTGTACAGAAGTTTTGTATAAATTACGGGCCGATCTAAAAACAAGTAGCCATGCGAAGAACAACAGGACATCGGCGGCCCAGAGCGCTTTATTGTTTAGCCTGGGAGTGCAGATGCCGCCCAGAACCGCGCCTGTCAGGAAAGCGAGACAGACGATCCCGAGGAGCCCGGCTCTTCGAAGAGCCTCGGCGTGGCGGCCCGGTGAAAGCGCCTCGAAGGGCAGTTCCGCCAAGCTGCGTAGATTTCCGGTTGTCATGGTCGAGTTGTACGGCCACTTTTCCAGAAGACGAAAAGAAGAGCTTTGCAGTGCGGCGAGAAACGAGATACCAAGCACGAGCGGGAGACTAGGAAAGCGATCCGGCAGCCAGCCGCCCGCGAGAAGAAATGCCATCTCGGCGCTAAGCGCCGCGACCGCTGGGTTGGGAAGCCAGCGGTGCATTTGCGGAAGGCGAATGCTCTGGGCCGCCGCTACGCCGAGGAGAAAGGCAAGAATGGGCGGAACGTGACGCCACGACTGCGTCCAATTTCCAGTGGCCGCATAGACGCCGAGCAGCACTACATTGCCGGTCATTGCGTTCGCAAACACGTGGCCGTGAGCCACGTAGGTGAACGCGTCCAAAAAGCCACCGGACGCGGCTAACAACGCGGCAACCGGCAGCGAGTCTTCGGCGGCGGTTAGTTGGCTGGTTGGCGGAAGGGGCATAAACAGGGGCTTTCCCGGCGCCTTAGCCGTGGTCAGCCCGTTTTATGGGCCTTCGAATGGAAATTATCGCAAAAAATAGCCCAAATTGGCGATTTTTGGATGTTTTCTTCTTTACAAGCCCGGCGCTCTCCCGTATCATCGGATTGACTGGAAGGGTCCGAAACATTTCCGCATCGTTCTGTTTTATCAAGAATCCCCCGCACGGACGGGCGATATGCGAAGTTCTCTTCGACAATCAAACCAAGACCATAGGAGATTTAGATGGCTGAAAGCAAACGACTGACTCAGACTGCGATTATCAGGGAACTGGCGGAAGCGACCGGCGTGAACAATCGCGTCTCCAAGCAATATCTCGAGAGCCTGGCGGATCTGGCGGTTCGCGAGACCAAGAAGAACGGCATTTTCATTCTGCCGGGTATCGGCCGCCTGGTGCGCGCCGATCGCAAGGCGCGGATTGGCCGCAATCCGGCAACCGGCGAAGCGATCAAGATTCCCGCCAAGAAAGTTGTGAAATTCCGCATTGCCAAAGCGGTTAAGGACGCGATCGTCCCGCCTAAAAAGGCCAAGTAGTTCTCAGTTTTCCGTAAATACAAAACCCCGCGATGCCATTCGCGGGGTTTTTGTATTTACAGAAGAAAAGTTTAGACCTTGTCTTTGGGTTCTTCGTCGCTCTTCACGGAGTTTTTGAAGTTCTTAATTCCTTCGCCAAGACCTTTTGCCAAGTCCGGCAGCTTCTTGGCGCCGAACAGCAGCAGAATGACTAAAGCGATAATCAGTATCTCGGGCGCGCCCAGCGATCTCATTCGGCACTCCTATTGGTAGGACATCCCCATTGTAGCCTGAACCGCTAACGCTGGAACGCGGCGGCGCCGATGCGCCACAGCAGATTGATCAGAACCAGCGGGAGGATGGCGGCGAGAGCCTTTGCTTTGCTGACGCGGAAGGCGGCGGAAAAGATCAGCAGCAGCATCACGATCCACCAGATTTCGAAGACCGAGAAATACCCGAGGAACGCCACGAGAAACTTGTTGGCGGCTTCCGGAAGGAAGATGTCTAGCCCCAAAGCGGGCCGCAGTTCCGCCATAGTCGAAATATCGCCCTTGGATTTCAAAACAACGATGGCGGCAATTGCGGCGATCGATTGAATCAACCCGCAGCCGGCTGTCAGGTTGAACAACTCGCGAAATTTTGCGCCAACGGACAAAACGGAGCTCGTTCCGAGCAAGATAGCCGCTTGGATCGAGAAGATGAGGGCGGCGCCCACGGGCGCCAAGAAGACGGCGACCTTTTGAATCATGGTGCCGATAGCGATGCCGCGTTGATAGCGCTCGGGTGTGACTCCGTCCGGAATCGGCGCCACTTCGAGCACATGCTGGACGATCGGCATCATCAGAAAGCCGGCTGTAATGGATATAAGGGAGAATACAACCAGCGGGCCTACCCAAAACCATTTAGTACGAACACATCCCGCTGCCCGAATAGGATCGAAAAGGAAGCTGGGCATTCCCGCCAAGTTGGCTGCGAGAGTCTCGGATTGCCCTACCGGTACGTCAGGTGAGGTTGCTGCCATAAGATACTCCTCGTTTGCCGAGTCTATATGACAATAGACGGCAAGGTAAAGATATCAAACGAATTACGCCCGACGCTCGCGGGTGTGGTGAGTAAGGCACATAACTCCGAAAGCCGGGCCTCGGGGCTCTCCCTAGCGTAAAAACTACCAGTACCATTAGAAATATTCCCGTACGTAATAAGACGTGGTACGCTCGTTTTGATTCACCTTAAACTTATGGGTGATAGTACCATCCAGTTCTTAATTCGGAGGAATATGCGGTTATCTAAATGGATTTTGGTAGGAGCGGCAGCGGCACTGCTGACTACTCCTGCTTTTGCCACTACTTATTGGGGTGGCTTTGAGGATACGAGCGGGTCCGGCGCGGACTACGACTACAACGATTTGATCTTTTCGATCACAGGCGACAGCCTTGCGCTCCATTCAGCCACAGGCGTGTGGTTCAACAGAGCGTCGGCCGGTGTGTTGAATACTGGTCAGGGCGCGGCTGGTTTGGCGGGAACGCCTTTCTGGAACAATTCATCGCTCGACGGGCCCGGCGGAAAGAACGTCGGCTTCGCGATCTACGGCGGTGGAGCGCTCAACGGCGGTGTGGGACTTGCGCCGGGCGATCAGTACCTGGCCACGGCAACCGGCACCTCGGTGAATGACGTCTACTTCTCGGTCAACGGCGACGTGAGCGAGCAAGTGGCGATTTCGGTCACCGCGGCGACGGATGCGCTAGGATGGCAACTGCGAACGGGCGGCGCTATCCACTTGTTTGCGACAGGCGTGCAAGGGCCGGTTACGTTTACCCCGGGCGGCGACTTCGTCCTGATCGGGAACGTTGCTCCTTCGACAAACTTTGCGTCGAACGCGGCAGCGGCGGACGGTGTTTCGCACTTCGCGTTCTTCGGGCCATCGGTTCCTGAGCCCTCGAGCATCGGCCTGTTGGGCTTTGCTCTGCTCAGTGGCGGCTTGGCTTTCCGCAAGCGGTTGAAGAACAGAAGCTAGTTTTAGACAAGACGTTAGCAGTAAAAGGGACAGTGCTTCGGCGCTGTCCCTTTTGTGCGTATAGAGGCATGGCGGGAACCTAGGCCAGAACCAGGCCAGCTACTCTTGTGAAAGTGGATCCGGTAGAGCACGCGCCCCCTCAAATCGAAGCGCCGCCCATTCGCGAGAGGGACGCCTTTCACCCCGGGCCGCAGGTCCGAATTCGCAGTTGGCGAGGGCTATCGTCGAGCCTGTGGACCTCGTTCTGTTTCCTGTTGCAGACGGAAGTGCACGTTTATTCGTTCGCGGTGGCGGTCAATGTTCTGATCTCGTTCTTCCCGTTCCTGGTTGCCATGATCATTTTGTGCCGGTCGGTCTTTCATTGGCAGGCCGGCGTGGACGTAATCGTTCAGACCGTGAGCAACTATTTTCCGGAAGGTTTCGGGGTGAATTTCCGCGGCTATCTGCTGACAGCCTCGTATCACAAGTTCAGTTGGGTATCGGTGTTTCTGCTGCTATTCACGGCCAATGGCATTTTCACGCCGCTAGAGGTGGCATTGAATCGCATCTGGCGGATCCAACAAAACCGGAGCTTTCTGCGAAACCAGGCAATTGGCCTCGGGCTGATTTTCGTGTGTGGAATCCTGGTGCTGGTTTCGGTGAGCGCGACGTCGCTGAATGTGCCGTACCTGCGCGAGAAGTTCGGATCGAGCCTTCCGCACGCCACTTTTCAATTCGCGGTGTTCCGAATGATTGCGATACCCACGACCATGCTGATGATCTTTCTGATCTATTGGCTGCTGCCCAACCGGAAGATTCCGGTCAAACGCCTGATTCCGGCTTCGGCGGCGGTGGCGGTACTGCTCGAAGTTTCGAAATACCTCAACATTCTGACGTGGCCGTGGCTGCGCGCCAAGCTGGAAGGCGAAGTGCCGCCGTTCGTGCAATCGATCAGCATCGTTTTATGGTCGTTCATGGCGACGCTGATCCTGTTGACGGGCGCGGAGTGGTCGGCGCGCACCAAGCTCGAAACTCTCGAAGAAGCGGACGACACGATTCGACTACACTGATTCATAGAAATCCCTTGTCAAGGAAGGATGCCTCGATGCCCGTTGAACCTGTTTCCCGCCGCGATGTCATCAAGCTCGGAGCAGTAGCGGGAGGCGCGGTGGCGGCTTCCGGACCGGCGATTCTGAAGGTTCGCGCGGCCAGCGACCAAGTGAAGTTCGGCCTGATCGGCACGGGCAGCCGCGGTACGTATCTGCTCGATCATCTGGCCAAGCTTGATAGCGGACATTGCACCGCCTTGTGCGACGTGAATCAGGAATCTCTCGACAACGCCGCTAACGTCATCAAGACCAGTCCAAAGAAATACAAAGACTATCGTGAGCTGCTAGCGGACAAAGACGTGGACGCCGTGTTCATCGCGGTCCCGCTGTATCGCCACTTTGTTGTCACGCGCGATTCCCTGCTCGCCGGCAAGCACACGTTTTGCGAAAAGAGCCTGGTTTTCAAACCGGATGAAGTACATGCGCTGCGGGCGCTCGTGGCCGAGCATCCGAAGCAAACGCTGCAGGTCGGGTTACAGCGCCGCTACAGCGTCTATTTCCAATCCGTAAAGAGCATGATCGATCAGGGCGTGCTGGGCAATGTCACGCATATGCACGCGCAGTGGCATCGCAATCCGGGTTGGACGATGAAGCCGGGCGGCAAGGGCAATCCCAAGAACTGGCGGCTGTTTCGCGAATTTTCGGGCGGCCTTACGGCCGAACTCGCTTCGCACCAGGTCGACGTTGCCGATTGGTTTTTCGGCAGTTCGCCGGAATTTGTGCTGGGGGTGGGAAGCCTCGATACCTGGCGCGACGGCCGCGAGGTCAACGACAATATCCAACTCATTTACAACTATCCGAATGGCCGCAAGCTGATGTATAGCGCCATCACGACATGCCAGCATTTGCCGATTCTGTCCTCGCAGCGGCCGGAGTTCGGCATCGTGGTGATGGGCACGGCCGGCGCGGTGGAGATGACGCTGGGCAGCGACAACGCGCTTCCGACGGCGCTATGGTTCCGCGAACCCGCGCCGACTATGGTTTCTCCCGGCGCGCAAAAAACCGAGACCACCGCCGGCGCGACCTTTGCGCAAGCGGGTCCCCAAAAAGGAATTCCGATTATCACGCCCGACACGCAGGTGGATTGGAAGAACGATTCTTTCATGACACGCGAGTCGAAATTGGCGCGGCGCTGGCTTTACAACAAGGGCATTATGCTGCCGACGGAAGATCGCAATCCGGTGGACACGGAGCTCGAAAGCTTCCTGAACGATGTCAAGACCGGGGCCCGTCCGCGCGCGGACGTGGAAGTGGGACTCGCCGATTCCACCGCCGTGATGCTTTCGAACCTGGCAATGGATGAGAACCGCCGCGTGTACTTCAACGAGATTGACAAGATGGGCACGGACACGACCGATGCGATGAGCCGCCAAATCTCATAGCCGCCTACCCTACAACGGGCTAGGCAGCATGGATTAGTACCCTGGGCCGCTCAAGCTACGGCGAGTCTCGCCGATAATTTAATCTACGATGGGCGCTGGGCGCGAATCTCCTAACCTCGACTTTTTGCGCTCTTTGGCGGTGCTGCTCGTTCTAGGCAGCCACATTTTGCTTGCCTTCGGCTTGCCGTGGGAAGGGACGGTAATCGCCGCCGCCGGCCAGCTTGGCGTACTTCTCTTTTTTATTCACACCAGTCTTGTGTTGATGATGTCTCTGGCGCGGCTGGAAAAATCGGAGGGCGGTCTTGCCCTCCGATTCTATGTCCGGCGTGCGTTCCGCATCTACCCGCTGGCGATGGTGGCAATTGTTGCGGTTGTGGCGCTCCAAATCCCGAAGACCCCGCTGGTGGCGTTTCAAGCTGCTAGCGCCGGCGAATTGTGGTCGAATCTGCTGCTGGTCCAAAACATCACCAGGGCGCGCTCGCTCCTTGCGCCATTGTGGAGCTTGCCCTATGAAGTGCAGATGTATTTGGCGCTTCCGTTTCTTTATCTGTTTGGCAAGCGGGTACGGAAGCCGTTGTTGCTGATCGTATTTGGAGTTGTCGTCTCTTACGTGGAGCATGCGCTGGCAGCGCGGTTCGGATGGCCGCCGCTCGCGACCTATGCGCCATGGTTTTTCATGGGCATCGCGGCGTTCTTCCGCCGGCCGGCGAGGCAGCTCCCGGCATGGCTTTACGCGCCGTGCCTGATCTTTGTTGTCATCGCGGAGTTGCTCCTTAATGACAGGACGAGCCGCTGGGCAAGCTGGACAGGCCTCGCGCTCGCCGCAAGTTTCTGTCTGCTTTTACCGATGTTCCGGGAAATTGAAATTCCGGCGGCGAAGAAGACTTTTCACTGGATCGCGAAGTACTCATACGGCATTTACCTCTCGCATATGGCGATCCTCTGGTTTGCTTTTGCGGGGATGGCCGGTCAACCGGTGGCGCTACGCGCCGTTGTCTGCATAGCGATGCTGGTGGCGGTTCCCGTGCTGCTCTATCACGCCATCGAGGATCCGTTCATCCGGCTGGGAGCCGCGCTGGCCAGGGGCCGGTCGGCCAAACGCGAGATCGTTCTTCCCGCTTCGAGCGCCAACACTACCACCGATACCCAAACGATATCGGCCATCAGCAAATGAATGAGCTGCATCCAGACGGGTGCGAGTAACGAAAGGTTGACGGCGCCGAGCGCAATCTGAAATAGCGCGAGCGCAATCACGCGCGCGCCGGCAGTGCGCACTCTGTCTCCCTCGGCCTTGCCCCGCAACATCGCCGCCGCTGCCCAAATCAGATATCCCGCGCCCAAAACCGCGATGACTGGATGGACCAGCCGCAAGCGGAGCAGCAAGCTCGAAGCGCTCGAAAAATCGCGGCGCAGCCCCTCGGCAAGCGAAGCAGATGGAAAGAGCGTATCGCCTAAAGCGGCAATGGCTCCGGTAATGCTCACGGCGACGGTAACCGCGAGTGAGCCCCAAAGCAGACGCGGAATGCGGGCGAGCTTGAACTGCGCGGTGGCAGTGGCCGCGAGCCACGCCGTCGCGGTCATGGCGGCAATCAGCAACATGGTATTGACGAGATGGGCGGACAAATACCAGGCGCGCCCGGCGGATTCATCGCGCGCCACGTGGCGGAACAGCACGAGGCCCGCGCCCAACAGCGCCTCGATGAAGAGAAAGATAACCGAGAGAACGGCGTAGCGCCGCACCGCATGGCGTTTGGGAAAGGCGACAAACGCCCAGATGCACAACGCGATCAGCGCAATGCAATCGACGCTGGTCATCATGCGATGCGTGAATTCGATTAGCGTGGGCGTGGTCATTTCGCCGGGAAGCACTTGGCCATTGCAGGTGGGCCAATGGGCTCCGCAACCATCTCCGGAAAACGAGACGCGGACATACGCGCCCCATAGAATGACCGGGAAATTGTAGGCCAGCGCGGCCCAGGCGAATCGCGCAAAACCTTTATTCATTGCGAGCCGACTCATTCCGTCTCAGGCATGCCACTCTGAGAATTGCCGCCACGCTGCAGACTTCGGTGATGCGCCCGTCCATCGCCATGGCGACGGCTTCTTCAAACGGCTTCCAGACGATCGCAATCTCTTCCTCGGGATCGAGATTCCTGCTCGTCGGAGACAAATTTACTGCCCAAAACAGACTTTGCACATCGTCGCTGACGCCATTGCACACATCCACCGGACCTAGCAGCTTCCACTCGCTCGCGCGCACGCCCGCCTCTTCAGCCAGCTCGCGCTCCGCCACCTCGCGCATGTCCGTTTCGCCGGGATGCGAACCGCCGCGTGGAATCTCCCAGGAGTAGCGGTTGAGCGCGTAACGCCATTGCCCTACGAGCGCCACCTCATCGCGGTCGTTGATGGCAACAACACCGACGGAGGGCCGGATTTCGACGACTCCATACACGCCGGCGCCGCCATCCGGCCTGATGACTTCATCCTCGCGCACGCGAATCCAGGTGTTGCTATACGCAACCCGAGTCGATTTCGTGGTCCAGGGATTTCTAGGCACAGATTTGAGCCAGCACGTCGAGGTCGACGTTCCCGCCGGAAAGAATGACGCCCACCGACTGGAGATCGGCCGGAAGTTTTTTGTGCAGCAGCGCGGCCGCCGCCACCGCGCCACTCGGCTCGGTGAGCAATTTCATACGCGACAAAAGAAAGCGCACGGTAGCTTTGATTTCTTCTTCAGAAACCAGGAGCACGTCTTCGGCGAGCGAGCGCACGATCGGAAATGTGAGCTCTCCGGGAATCGAAGTCCGCAAGCCATCGGCGATGGTAGCGGGCGGGGCGATGGCGGTACGCTCGCCGGCCCGCAATGACCGATACCAATCGTTGGCGAGCTCGGGCTCCACGCCGAAGATCCGGATATGGGGGTGCAGCGCTTTGGCTGCTATCAAAGTTCCCGACAGCAAGCCGCCACCGCCGAGCGGAACTACGATGGCATCGAGGTCCGGCTTCTCTTCGAGTAACTCCAATGCCGCCGTGCCCTGGCCTGCAATGATCCAGGGGTGATCGTAGGAAGGCACCACAACCGCGCCCGTTTCGAGCGCGATGCGGCCGGCGATTGCTTCGCGGTCTTCGCGTTCCCGGTCGAAAAAAACAATCTTGGGGCCGTACGCCTGAGTGGATGCGAGCTTGGCCTTCGGCGCATCGGTGGGCATGACGATGGTCGCGGCGACTCCCAGATGGGCCGCCGCCATGGCTACCGCTTGCGCGTGATTTCCGGAGGAGAACGTGACTACCCCACGCTCCCGGCCACGCTTGCTACCGACGCTATCCAGCGACATCAAAAAATTGGATGCGCCGCGAATCTTGAAAGCTCCACCGCGCTGCAGGTTTTCGCACTTGAAGTATGCCGCCGTACCCGCCGCCGCATTGAACAGACGGGAATGAGCGACGGGCGTTCGCTGCGCCAATTCCTTAATACGCCCGGCGGCGGCCTTAATATCCGCGAGCGTAACGTCCATTAATAGCCGGCCTTCTTGTCGACAATGTTCTCGAGCGGTTGGCCTTTCAGGTAGCGCGCGAAATTATTTACAAAACATTGCATGCTCAAATCCAGCCAATCCGGATTGGTGGTCCGGTCGGTGCAATGCGGAGAGATCAGCACATTGTCGAGATCCCATAGCGGGCTATCGGCGGCGAGCGGCTCGGTTTCGAAAACGTCGAGTGCCGCTCCGCCGAGACGCTTTTCGCTAATCGCGCGAATCAACGCGGCCTCGTCGACTACCGGACCGCGGCCTACATTGATCACAATCGCCGACGGCTTCATCGCGGCGAAAACAGTTTCGCCCAACATGTGCTTGGTTTCGGGCGTCAGCGGAGCCGCCGCTAGCAACACGTCTACCTCGGCGAGCATTTTAGACATCTCGTCCGGCGCGAAGATTCTGTCGACCAACGGATCGTTCGCGGATCGCGAAGGGTTGCGGCGCAGAGCGTAGATCTTCACGCCGAGACCCTTGGCGAGCAGCGCACACTCGCGGCCAATCTCGCCGTACCCCACGATGCCCATGATTTTGTTCTCGATGAATTCGGTGAAGAAATCATCCCATTTGTGGGCCCGCTGATTGTCCACGAGCCGCCGTACGCGCTTGCTGAAGTACAATATCCCGAGCACCGCGAATTCGGCGAGCGATCGCTTGAAGACGCCGCGCGCGTTGGTCAGCGGCACCGGACTTTCGATGAAATCGGAATGCAGGACTTTTTCGACGCCTGCCGACAGCGAATGAACCCACTTCACTTTCGCCGCGTGGCGCCAGACCTTCGAAAAAGGGACAATCTTTCCGGTCAGGCCGGTGTACAAGATGATTTCGGCGTCTGCGGCGAGCTTTTCGATTTCGGCTTCGTTGTTGCTGATCGAAATATTAGACAGATCGTTGATTTGAGCGAGATTACGCAACGCATAGTGATCCGGTGGGCAAACAACCAGCAGGTTCGGTTTGGACATGAGGCTCACCAGCCATCTTAACGGGAGAGCCGGCGTGAGGTAGGTTCGTCGAGACCCGCTGCTAGCAGTACGCCTCCTAGCAGTACGATAGTGTTGTGCAACCGCGTTGTAGTTGTGGCGCTCTTCTGCCGGAAGACGCCCGTTTTTGTCATAAGTGCGGGAAACCGCAGTACGAAGAGGACATCGCCCGCTTAAATGAGCCGGTTGTGGAGACGGCGGCTGCATTTCGTCCACCGCCCCCGCCTGCCGCGGGCCCGGTTGGCCGAATCGGTTTCGGCAATATGCGCGCGGTGGGGATTACGATCGCCGTGGCGGCTTGTTCACTAATCGCGCTAGGCGTGGCGTCCGCGATAACCCCTTTGCTAGTGCCAATGGTGTTGTGCGCGGCAGGGTTCTTTGCGGCCAAATTCTACAAGAGCCGCGTGACGGAACCGCTCACACCTTTCAACGGCGCCACGCTTGGCGTGATGACCGGCTTGTGGCTCTTTCTCATGTTCGCCGTGTGCGTTGCCATGACTAGCATCTCTATCAACTCGCCCGAGGGACAGGAGATGCTGAAGGCCTTCAATCAGAAGGTGCCGGAATTGGCTAAGATCTTGAACGATCCGGGTCAAATGCTGCTGGTCATGGTGCTGTGGTTCTTTATTCTGACCATTTCGGCGGCCTTCGGCGGCATGCTTGCCGCGCGGATGCAAGCCCGGAATGGCCGTCCTTCTTGATGAACAAACCGATCCTTACGCTCACGGTAAACCCCGCGCTGGACCGAATTGTGTCCGTCGACCGGCTGGT
>Ga0193753_10001484_pt1 | contig 19958 bp, 16 predicted proteins | sample H1c2metaG_FD_144925 | JGI IMG/M metagenome (GOLD analysis project Ga0193753, IMG submission 144925) | Soil microbial communities from a riparian zone of the East river system, Colorado, United States - H1c2 | ecosystem: Environmental > Terrestrial > Soil > Riparian zone | place: USA: East...
GGGCATACGATGCCCTTAGCTTGGCATAGTTGATGAAAGCTGGCAGCTTTGCTACATCCGACAGAATGAAACTGGTGTTAATAGAAGGATAGAAAAATCCTACATTGTCCGTTCTTTTAGGAGTGGCCAATACGCTGTTCCAGTCTTGCCTGCCGGTAATTTCTACAAACAGGTAATTTTTATAGCTAAGATTTATAGCTCCGTAAAAACTGTTAATCTGGTAACGGCTTGTATCAGGGTAATAAGTCAGTCCATACAAACTGCTGTCCAGGTTATATATATGGGGATATGGGGAGCCGCCAGCCAATGAGCCTGGATATTTTAACCCGTCAGCCCTGACATCCGATTTGTCATACTTATTTTTTAACTGGCTGCCTCCAAGGGTTACGCCCAGTTTTATGTCTTTATCAATGTTCCTGAAGTACCTTGCCATGAAGTCGTAGCTCTTTTCCTGCGAATAGATGTTTTGCTTTCTTACAGAACCTTTAGGCAGGCGTGTGCCGGCATCGAAAGGCCTGTCCTGCTCGCGTTTATCGTTCATCCAGTCAAGGTTACCACGCAGCATAAAGCTCAGCTCTTTGGTAGCCTGGTAGTTCAGTGTTACGTTTCCGGTTACATTGTTTCTTCTTGTTTTGTTCAAAAACTCATTTGTGATCGCAAATGGGTTTTCAGGAAAAGAGGAGAACGGATACCGTATGAATTTGTAAAGGCTGTCGAAACTGCTGCCAGGTCCGCCTGCCCAATAATTTCTCAGCCAGTTATAATCGGCATTTGGCTGCCAGAAAATGTACCAGTACATTAAAGATTGGTTTCCGTATCCTGCTGCAGGCAGGTTATCGCTGGTTCTATAACCGTAGTTTACTTTGGTAGAAATTTTTAATTTTTGAGTAATGTCTGTATTGGTGGAAAGTCCTATGTTTTGGCGCCCGAAACCTGTGTTGGGCACAATCCATTTGTCTTTTTCTGTACCAAGGTTGATTCGAATACCTGTGGTACCCAATCTGCCATCTATGCTGAGGTTGTTTTTGAGGTCTTGTCCCTGATCCCAAAAATCGTTGATATTGTTGTGAGCCACCCAGGGAGTGCGTTGTAAACCTACTGTTTGGCTCACGGGGTCGTACTGAAAGAACGATTGCCCATCGAACTTAGGCCCATAAGCGGAGCTGGTACCGCTGGTGCTGGCGCCGTCTTCAGTTGCGCCGTAAGCGTAATACAGCGCCCCGCCCAGCCCCTGGCCATATTCATATTGCAGGTCGGGGTACCTGTTTACCTGCTCAATGCTTCCGTTAAGTGTGTAGCGAACGTTAAACTGACCTTTCTTTTTTTGCTGTGCAGATTTGGTGGTGATAATGATAGCACCGTTTGCAGCCCGCTGACCATACAATGCAGCCGCAGCAGGCCCTTTTAATACAGATACGCTTTCTATATCCTGCGGGTTGATATCATTCAAAGAGCTGCCATAGTCAGCCGGCAGGTTGTCGGAATTGGTCGCATATACCTGGTCGCTACTGTTGGCAGAACGTTTACCACTGCTATTGTTGATCACCACACCATCCACTACTATGAGGGCTTCATTATCGCCGGTAAGATTGTTTTCGCCCCGAAGAATGATTTTGCTGGAAGCGGCCGGGCCGGAACCGGAACGGATAAGGTTCAGGCCGGCTACTTTACCGGAGAGCGCATCCGTCCAGTTTAAACTGGATGCATTGGTAAGCTGATTGCTATCCACTTTTGTAAGCGCATAGCCCAGCGACCTTTCGGATTTTCTGATACCTAATGCTGTTACCACCACTTCATCCAGATCGGCCATTTTACTTTTTAAACGTATCAGCAGGGTATTGGATTTGCCGGCTTGTTTAACAGTAAACCCTTTGTGGAACTGGGTTTCATATCCTACTGAAGAGAAACTGAAATCGTAGGCCTCACCCATCTTCAGTTGCGGAAAGGTAAAAATGCCTTTTTCATTTGTAATGGCGGAAACAGTCTGGCGCGGGTTGTCGGATCTGCGCGTAGCTATAACAGTAACCGCCTGCAGCACTTCACCTTTCTCTGAAAGAACAGTTCCACTCACCACTACCGTCTCCTGTGCAAACACCGCCGCTACATTGAATAATAAAAGGAACAAAACCCACAAACAGGGTATACCGATTTGCCTTCTTTTCATTGTTGATCTCATAAATTTAAGTTGTTTGACGTGTACACATAGAATAGCCCGGCCGCTGTTGGGCAGCATGCTAACCTTGTATACGTTCCTGTATGTTTACTTAGGTTGTGTGATTATATAAATGTCTTTCTTTTTGGTAACCTTCAAACCATTCATGTTTGCAATTGCATTCAGCAATACGGATAAGGAGTCTCCTTTGAGCACTTCACCGGAAAAGTATTTTCCTTTCAGCTGCTCCTGGTCATAGAATATTGTAGAATGGTACTTAGTAATCAATATTTTCATGACAGCAGGCAAAGGGCTGTTATCGAATACCATGGTGCCTTCGTCTTTATTGGAATATTCGTTGTTCCGGGGCTGGGCATGCTGTTTAGGTGTAGCGTTGAACTGATCGACAGAGACAGCGCCTTTTTCAAGGCTATATTTCATTTCATTGCCGGGCAATAAGATGATATCCTGCTTCCAGCCTTTCAGTCTGTCCACCAGGGACTTTATCAGCAGCTTACCCCGAAATAGTTTTACGTTGCATGTCATTGCTGTTTCCGACACCCTGAAAGAAGTGCCCAATGCAGTGGTTGAAAACAACTTTGTATACACGGTAAAAGGTTTCTTTTTGTTATGCGCCACATCAAAATCCGCCCCGCCTTCCATATAGATGTTCCGTTGGTCCTGCTGTCCGAAAGGTTCCTGGTATTTTATTACCGCTTTCGGAGCCAGTTTCACCATCGACCCGTCCTCCAGCCTGATGCGATAGGCCTTTGCGGAAGTATTGGCCAGCAGCTTCCAGCTGGCAGCTGCTGCCGGCTGTCTTTCTACTTTTGCCAGCGTTTGCGCAGTAGTTTTCGTCTCCGGGATAAATAACCATAGGGCAGTTGCTACAATCATCAACGAAGCGGCTACGGCCATCCAACGAAACCGGATGACGCGTGTATGTTTTCCAATCTGCGCATTGATAGCTTTCCGCATTTCTGCTTCGTAGCTTGCCGGCACTCCGTTTTCTTTGCCGGCAGCATCCCATGAAGACTTCAGGTGTATAGCCATCAGTTCCGGACGCTTCTTCAGGTGCCGGGCCACAGCCTCTGCTTCAGCGGCAGTACACTGGTTTTCCAAAAACTTTTGTATAAGCGTATGCGTAATCTTCATGTGTATGCATTAAGGAATACGAAGCGCAGGAGGATTTACCCCTGCTGGTAACATTAAGTTAATACTGAAAAAAAATGCTGCACAGGATGAGTACGACTGTAACGAGCGAACGTACATGCTTTAAGGCCTTTGAATAATGATCTTCGACCGTTTTGATGGAAACAGACAGTTGTTGCGCTATCTCCTTGTTGGAATAGCCCTTGGCTATCTTCAGCATGAATACGTTTTTACGAATGGGCGGAAGATCTTCGGAAACTGCATCAAGATAATCAGCAGATTCGTAGTCGGTATGGGAATGATAGATAAGCGGGGACTGTTCGTCGAAGTTGTCTTCCAGCTGCTGCTGGTATTTGCGTTCAACGGCTTGTCTGCGCAGGTGATCTATGAAAATGGAGTTGGCAATGGTAAAGAATTGGGTATCTAAGGTATGTGCTTCAGACAATGTATGCCTGGATTGCCAAAGTTTAATAAAAGATTGTTGGGTAAGATCTTTCGCCACCTCTTCTGCCCGGGTACGTTTTAAGAAATAATGAAACAATTTAGTATGATACTGGCCGTACACTGCCTGAAAGGTTGCCTGATCGCCTTTCTTTATTTCAGTTATTTTGGTCAAGATTTGAACTGTTTATAAGGTAGAAATGCTGGTGCAAAATTCAAGAAATAATAGATATCGGGTTATTATTTGTATGTTAAGAAATCTACAAGCTATTTTCTCCCGCACATGAAGGTAGCGTATCTTAAAGAATTGCTGAAAGGCGATGCGGGGAACGGGATATGGAATCCATTACAAAGCCTGATCAACCTTTTTTGTTTGAAGCGCTTATTCCGCCATCCGTTGATAAAATTACAAAAAAGATACCGGATGCTGACGCGCCCGTTGCTTTGCGTAAGTTCTACTTCAAAGTAAAAGCACAGAGGAATTGATTTACCTTTTGTTTGCCGGATTGTTCAAAAGAGAAAATACGGGTGCGGCAGTTTTGAACAGCACTGATATGCAAACGATTTATAAAATAAGAAACAGCCTGCTTACCCGATTGGACACATCAAACGGAGCAGGGGAAATTCTTTGCTCCGTATATGTTTGGTTTGTGACGCCATTGACTATAATCTTTTTGCCGGGCGTATTTGGTTGCAGAACCGGAAGAGCTGCATCTGTACAGGTATGTATTTCAATACAGACTACAACATGCTGATGGCCGCTATATTCATGTGCATAATGAAAAAGAGATGCTGCGGTTGAAGAACGGGCTTGTGCTTTACTATTTTTTACTTCGCGATATCAGCGGGGAAACCGTTTTTTCCGGTGTAAAAGTCACGGTGTATAAAGACGGGATGGGGGAGAAGAAAATACTGGAGTACAATGCTGCTTCCAAACTGAGCCGTCTTACCAGCCACGAAGCAGAACTGATACCGTTGATGCGCCAGGGACTTTCTGTTAAAGAAATAGCCTGGCATTTGGGCATTAGCCCTATACAGTAAGGAATACGCGACAAAAATTGTTTGAGAAATTCCAGGTCAATAATGCCATAGAGCTGCTCAACAAAGGCGATGGACGGGTGCATGAATTGCGCGGTCAGCCGGAGCAGGACAATGGATGGCGTTTTGCTCCGGCTGTATAACAAAATACGGCGTAATTCCTGTTTTAAATGATTACTGGAAATCAGGCCAGGTGTTTCACGCAGGTCGGCTATGCTAAAAAAACGGGCTGTTCATTACATATCATGTAATATTGTTGCGCTTCTTGCCAAAGCTTTTTCAAAACTACCGGTCACATTCGCTTTTCCTATGGTAAATAACAATCTTGCATCCTTTAATTCAGCCATTACCTGTTCGCTGTGCACTTCCGATAAAATCATTTTGGTACCCCGGCGTTTTGTTTCTTTATACACTTCTTTCAGGGTCCTTATTCCTGTTGCATCTATCATCGGTACCTGCCGCATGCGTATGATTAGGACTTTAGGTGGCTGCTCAATAAATTTCATCGCGTCTTTAAACTTATAGGCTGCACCAAAGAAAAAAGGCCCGGTTATTTCAAAAACTTCTGCACCTGCAGGTATTGAAAAATTGATTATGGCATCTTTATCTTTCCCATTACTGTTATCATCAATAGCTCTTGTCAATATATTAACTCCGCTAAATTTAATCATGTTGCGCATAAACAGGAAGACTGCGAGCACCATCCCGATTTCAATGGCTACCGTCAGGTCAATGAAAACGGTCAATAAAAATGTTGTCAGCAGAACGGCTGCATCACTGCGCGGACCTTTCAGTACAGAGACAAAACTTTCCCATTCGCTCATGTGATACGCCACCACAACTAAAAGACCTGCCAGTGTTGCCATGGGTATGAATGCTGCCCACTTTCCAATGAATAACATTATCAGTAAAAGGGTAACTGCATGTACGATTCCCGCAACCGGTGTACGGCCACCACTTTTTACATTGGTAGCCGTGCGGGCAATGGCACCCGTGGCAGGAATGCCACCAAAGATGGAAGAAAAAATATTGGCTGTGCCTTGGGCCACCAGTTCCATATTCGATCGGTGGTTGCCGCCAATCATACCATCTGATACAACAGCAGACAGTAACGACTCAATAGCTCCCAGCAATGCAATGGTAAAAGCTGGTTGCATTAAATTTTTAATCGTTGCAATATCCAGGTGCGGAATGACGGGCATTGGTAAGGAGGAAGGGATATTTCCAAACCGGCTGCCGATGGTCTCAACCGGCAGGTGCATCCATTGCATTGCCGAAGTGGTAACCAGTATGGCAATAAGCGAACCCGGTATTTTATGTGTAATTTTTTGCCAGAGAAGCACAATCAAAACAGTGGCCACAGCAATTATAACAGCATAAACATTGACCGATCCAATATGCTGCAGGTAGCTTTTCCATTTATCTGAAAAATCAGCCGGTACCGCGGCCATCTTCAAACCAAAAAAATCTTTCACCTGCGAAGAGAAAATAATGAGCGCAATCCCGCTGGTGAAGCCAACAATCAATGGGTGCGGGATAAATTTTATTACTGACCCCAGTCCTGCAAAACCCATGATAATAAGCATCACACCTGCCATAAAAGTGGCGATGATCAAACCATTTATTCCATAGGTTTGGACAATGCCATAGACAATTACAATGAATGCACCGGTTGGTCCGCCAATTTGCACCCGGCTGCCCCCCATGGCTGAAATAATAAATCCTGCAATAACGGCGGTGTACAATCCTTTTTCCGGTGAAACCCCGGAAGCAATGGCAAAAGCAATCGCCAGCGGCAGTGCAACAATGCCTACGATCAGGCCCGCCATGATATCTTTACCCAGCTGCAGGCGGTTATAGTTTTGTAAAGTATCAAACAGCTTAGGCTTAAACATAATATGATAATTGTTCCGCAGTAAATTTTTTCCCGTCAGACCATTTTTAAATGATAATCAATAAAACCCGCCGCAAACATTAAATTGGTATAATCAGGATGCCCGTTACCAATCCTCATTTTTTTATGCAACCAGGCAGAAAGTGTTCTTAAATAACAGGCAATCGCTTCATCATCCAGGCCATCGTCCTGTTTTGTTTTTATATGCTGTAAAATGATTATTTCACAATCCATGTATCCACTCACCTGTTTCAGTCTGCTGCTGATTTCATCCAGTTCGGTATCAAAATCAATTGTCATATATGTTCCTTTATGGGTTATACTTTAATCCAGAATTTTAGCAGGTCATCCATTTCAGAACCCACGGTATGGAAATCTTTTGGTACTTCATCTTCAAGACTGTGAAAGGTGGCCAGCCTTGTTCCCGCCGGCTTTTTTTCCAGTTGTTTAAATAAATAGCGGGTGTAATAGTTATACAGTTCACCCGAATAATCAATATGCTCATCTATTTTATCCCCTTCGGATATATTTTCAAAAAAGGAATTGTAGAAATAGAAATGGTCATAATTCCTGAAATCGGCCTGCGTAAAATTTCCATGGAGAAACTGAACATTTTTACATCCCAGTATTTCTTTTGCCCCTTCCGCGTGAACAGTTAAACTTTTTCTTTGCTCCACGCCAAAATAAAATGCGGCAGGGTAATAGCATGCAGCTGCCAGGCAAAATTTGCCCACACCGCTTCCTATGTCCAGTATCCTGGAATGGTCTTCTGCAGATAAAAACCGTGCTGCTTTCCTGGCGACACCAAGCGGCGTCCAGTGCCTGCGAGCATGCACCTGGACGGATGGCGGGTACAATTCATTGAAATGTTCATCGGTATTAAACCATGTTGCATGCTGCGTTCGTTTTTTGAAAATTGGCATTGCCCGTCTTGTTTTTATTGAGCAAAACTATTGCAGTCTGCCACGCGGTGCGGTAAACCTTATCATCACAAAAAGTGATTTATATCAATTTCTAAAGGGGTAATTTTACCGGCATCATGAGTATCAAAGGCATTTTTCCAATCGATAAATGGGATTTTCAAAGCGAATCCGTACTCGCGGGTTTGCCTGCTGAAGACCTGGAACTACTGACCGGCAACAAATCTGAGCAAGCATATAAGAAGGGGGAGATCATATTCAGGGAAGGTGGATTCCCGCCGGGTATATTCTATATCACGGAAGGAAAGGTAAAGAAGTATAAAGTGGATAAGGATGGGCGGGAGCAAATTATTTATGTGGCCAATACCGGTGAACTGCTGGGATACCATGCCGTACTTGGGGAAGACCGGTATCCTGATTCCGCAGCAGCATTGGAACAAAGTACGATTGCCTTTATACCCCGGGAGGATTTCCTGGCCGCGTTGCAGCAATCGAAAGTGCTGAGCAAACGGTTATTAAAAACATTAAGCCATGAGTTTGCTGTGCTCGCCAACAGCCTCAGCCTCTTTGCGCAAAAATCAGTGAGAGAGAGACTGGCGCTGCAGTTAATTGTCCTGAGGGAAAAATACAAAGTAAATTTTCAGCCTGGCATGCCGGTCGAAATAAATATGAGCCGGGATGATCTGGCCAATTTGGTGGGCACGGCCCGGGAAAACGTGGTGAGGATATTATCTGAATTGAAAGAAAAGGGTATTGTGCAGACAAAAGGCAGGAAAATTATTGTTCATGATGTAAGCAAACTCATTGAAATCGCTGATTACAAATGAGCTTGTCTGCAAAGGGAAAAATAAACAGCACCTGTTTGGAAACCGGTATCGGAGTAATAATACAAATAGCTGTATAATAAAGCCGTCAACTTTTCTGCTACGGTAAAAAGGGAATAGGTGATTCCCGGGAATGGCCCTTAATTAATATAATTATGGAAGATGTAAAATATGGTAAAGGGTTTTAATTGCAAAAATCACGCTGTTCTTACCTTGGGATAATAAAAATCTTAGTGGAACGCTTGTGACAGGTTTCAGACTGATATGTTTTATTGTGCTATTGCTTTTTAATTGCTGCTGCATCCCAAAAACAGCCAATGCAACAGCGTTTGGCATGCTGGCCGCTGCAGAGAGTTTCCAGAAAGACACATCCTTAAATGGCCTGTACACAGGACTTGAATACATGGGTGTTTCGGTTGACCCCGCAAATCCGGGCAAAAAATTCAAATCATATCATCCCGGGTATCTGAAGATAAAAGGGGACAGTGTTTTTCTTGATCAAAATCTCAATGATAATTTACAAAAAGAGCCATACACCAAATGAAAATTGAGCCGTATAGCAAATATATTCCCCTGGAAAATGTTCATTTTTGTAAAACGAAAATTTATAAAGAAATGGATATTTTAAAACTGAGTATAGATTGGGCAAAGGCCGAGGTGTTTTCTTCTAAAATAAGTTTGCTGCTTAGCTTGCTTTTTTTCTTAGCAGCCCTTTGCTTTTGGCAATCAGGCAAAACCGCTATGGCAAAAGCTTTTGTATGGCCCATGTTGGCGGCGGGTGTATTAATTGTCACTGTGTCGGCAGGTTTATATTTTGCCAACAAACCACGGGTTACACAATTTGAAACAGCTTATCATACAGATGCGAAAGCATTTGTGCAAACGGAAACAGCGCGTACAACAAAATCTAAAAATGATCTTGCACTGGTTTTCAAATTGCTTCCTCTTATTATTATTGCAGCAGCATTGTTGATTATGTTTGTAAATACGCCCTTGTGGCGGGCCATTGGGATTACTGCTATTGCACTGCTAATTATATTGATGTTTATTGATAGCAATACCGATGCAAGAAACACAACATATCGTCAGCACTTATTAGCCGAAAAACAATGAACGAAAAAGTAATGCCTGTAACACGGGTTTTGGAAGACAGCTTTGTGTATTCCTGCACTTTTGAGCAGCAACGCGGCTACGAGCAATTTGTGCCGCATCACGTACTGGCATTTCAGTTTTCGGGTGAAACACATATTCAACATCAAAACGGCAGGTTGGTCTTAAAAAAGAATCAAATACTATTGGCTCAGAAAAATCAATTGGCAAAATCCGTAAAAATCCCTGCCACAGATGAAGTGTATAAAATCATCTCTGTAATAATAACGGATGCAGCTTTGCAGCAATATGCGCTGAACAACCCAATTCACAAAAACAAAAATTATACAGGAGAAAAAAATCTTTTGCTAAAACCGGATACATTGCTGAAAAGTTATTTTCAATCGTTATTGCCTTACGCAGAGCAATATGAAAAAACAAACAAAAAACTGGCAGCTATTAAAACCAATGAAGCCATAGAGCTGCTGCTGTATCTAAAGCCTTCTTTGAAATCTTTTCTGTTTGATTTTTCAGCGCCCTATAAAATTGACCTGGAAAAATTTATGTTACAGAACTATCATTACAATGTACCGGTAGAACACTTTGCAAAACTTACCAGAAGAAGTTTAGCTGCATTTAAAAGAGATTTTGACCACATCTTTCAAACTTCTCCACGCAAATGGTTGCAGGAAAAAAGATTGATGGAAGCCCACCGTCTTATCCAGCAAAAAAAACGAAACCCAACCGAGATTTACCTGGAGCTGGGTTTTGAAAACCTTTCTCATTTTTATACTTCTTTCAAAAAGAAATTTGGCGTAACACCGGCCAGCATTCAGTAATCAGCACAACGTTTAAAATTAAAATACAATGAATACCGAACAACAATTACAACAGGCAGCCGACAGGCTGTCTATCCGCAACCTGGTGGATCAATACGCTTATTGTGCCGACACCCGTGATGCGCAGGGACAAATGGCACTGTTTACGGAAGACACGCAGTTCATTGTTTTCATGGATGCCAAAGCACCTGAACCAACGCAAGTCATCAATAAAAAAGCAGATCTTTTTCCCGTCTTTGATAACCTGAATACTTATCGCGCCACGATGCACTTCAACGGACAAAGTACGGTGCTGGAATTGAACGATGATACCGCAACGGGGATGGCATACTGCATTGCACATCATCAAACCATCACGGACGGCGTTCAAAAGCTGATGATTGCCAATATTAAATACCATGACAGTTTTGTAAAACAAAACGGGAAATGGCTTTTTGCTGAGCGCAAGCTAATGGTGGATTGGATAGAAAACAGGTAGTGTTGCCGGTTATTATAGGAAATTCACCGGCTGCAAAATTATTTAGATGAATCTCATTTCCGTTTTAACAGATGGGGGTTTCTGCACGCAATCTTTGATAAGCTTATTACCAAAACGACAAAAGAAAAACCCCTTTACTACAAAATGATCAATCAATGTGAACGATAGGCATAATCCTAAAAATTATATCTTGCAGCTATGAGTATTCCCCGCTTTTTATATCCCCTGTTATCGGGCTGTTTGGTTATAACCGTCTCGTTCGGACAGGAAAGAAATTTAAAATTGTGGTATAACAAGCCTGCCGCTCAATGGGAAGAAACCTTGCCTATGGGTAACGGGAGGCTGGGTATGATGCCCGATGGTGCTGTGATCAATGAAAATATTGTATTAAATGATATCACGCTGTGGTCAGGATCGCCGCAGGATGCAAACAACTATGGCGCGTATAAAAGGCTGCCGGAGGTAAGACAACTATTGCTGGAAGGCAAAAATGATGAAGCACAAGCTATAATAAATAAAGATTTTATTTGCAGGGGAGCAGGATCAGGGAACGGCAATGGTGCAAAAGACCCTTTTGGCAGCTACCAGGTACTTGCAAACCTGCATGTACGATTTAAATACCCTGGTATGGATAGCAGTAGCATCAACCCTGGCAACTATTCACGTGAACTGTCATTAATAAATGCAGTGGCGCGCTGTTCCTATAGGGTGAACAGCGTCAACTATACCAGGGAATATTTTACGAGTTTTGGCGACGATGCTGCTGTGATCCTCATTACTGCTGATAAACCCGGGCAAATTAACCTGGATGTTTCAATTGACCGGCCGGAACGTTTTACTACGGCAGCCAGCAATTCCGGGCTGGAAATATCCGGGCAGTTGGATAATGGCACGGGTGGAAACGGAATGCGTTATTACGGACTGGTAAAAGCTAAACTAAAAGATGGAAGGGTTTCCTATAATGGCGGTTCTCTTCAAATAAAGGATGCAACTGAAGTGATCCTGTATGTTTCTGCCAAAACCGATTATAAGGATATTTTTTACAAAAAAGAGGCTCAAAAAATAATGGCTGTTGCATTGGCCAAGCCCTATGCCCTGCAGAAACAAGAACACAGCAGGAATTACCAAAAAATGTTTAACCGGGTAAGCGTTAGTTTAGGGACAAAGACTGCAGATATGCTGCCGACCGACGAAAGGCTGGCACAATTTCAGCAAGACCCACAATCGGATAACGGACTCCCTGCTCTGTTCTTTCAATTTGGACGGTATTTACTGATCAGCAGCAGCAGGGTTGGCTTGCTTCCCCCTAACCTTCAAGGATTGTGGGCAAATCAAATTCAAACGCCGTGGAACAGCGATTATCACGTAGACCTTAACCTGCAAATGTGCCACTGGCCCGTGGAGGTAGCGAACCTTTCTGAACTGGACCTGCCGCTGACCGAATTTGTGAGAGGGTTAGTGAAAAACGGCAGCCGTACCGCCAAAGCCTATTACAATGCAGACGGATGGATCGCGCATGTTATTGTCAACGTCTGGGGATTTACGGAGCCGGGGGAAGCTGCCAGTTGGGGAAGTACTAAGGTTGGCCCGGGCTGGTTATCCAATAATCTTTGGAGACATTATTTATTTACCCAGGACAAAGCATACCTGCGCAGCATTTATCCTATCATCAAGGGCGCTGCACAATTTTATAACAGCTTACTGATTAATGATCCCAAAACAGGCTGGCTTGTCACGTCACCATCCTCTTCGCCGGAGAATGCCTTTTATATGCCCAATGGCCATATTGCCAGTATATGTACAGGGCCGACCATTGACAACCAGATCATCAGGGAACTATTCGGCAATGTGATTGATGCGGCATCTTTACTACACCAGGACCCCGCTTTTGAAAAATACCTGACCGGAAGATTAAAACAGGTTCCACCTGCAGGACAGGTTGCAAAGGATGGAAGGCTCATGGAATGGCTGGAAGATTACAAAGAAACGGAACCCCATCATCGTCATATCTCCCACCTATATGGTTTGTACCCGGCATCCTTGATTACCCCTGAAACCACTCCCGGGCTGGCAGAAGCAAGCAAGAAAACGCTGGAGGCCAGGGGCGACGATGGCACCAGTTGGTCGCTTGCTTATAAAATGCTTTTCTGGGCGAGACTACATGACGGTAACCGCGCCTTCAAACTATATAAAGACCTGATGCGGGTGACACGGAAAACAGATATCAATTATGGGGCTGGTGGGGGCGTATACCCGAATCTTTTATCGGCAGGACCTCCGTTCCAAATTGACGGAAACTGCGGGGGCACTGCCGCCATTGCCGAAATGCTTGTACAAAGTCATGCAGGGTTCATTGACCTGTTGCCTGCAATTCCGGATGCATGGAAAGAAACAGGAGCAGTCAGGGGGCTAAAGGCACAGGGCAATTATACCGTTAATATGGAGTGGCAGAATGGGAAAATAACTGATTTCGGGATCTTCGCGCCATTTCCTAAAAAGGTTACCGTAAGGGTTAATGGTATCATGAAAACTGTTACAGCAAAAAAATTAAAGGTGTAACAACTGATGGAAATTTTGTAAAACCTTTTGTGTGTAGTTTTTATAATATCCAAACAGTTCAAGGGATTTGATTTAGCCTAAGCCATCCTGGGATACTGATAACATCACCGCAAGCGAATCCATATAGTCCCGCCAATGCACAATTTTTCGATTTTTAATTGTAATAATGGAGCAAAAACGATTGTTGTATGGTTTGCCTGTGGAGGGAGTTATGCCGTGCACTTCATATTCTAAAATCACAATGCCAGGTTCCATTGATTTATGAATTTTAAGATGATCTGCTGAATGAAGAATATTGCTATAACCTCCGAACCAATCCATATAGGCTGCCCGGCCTTCGATTTTGTTTGCAAACCCTGGAAAATTATATAAAAATTCGAAAACAGCATCTTTGGCAATTGCGTCCCAAAAATGCGCTCCATCTACTTCACCTGTAAGCCCTTTCATTATAATATTGTAAAATGGTGCTGCTTCCTTTTTAAATGCAGGATGATTTCTGTTCATATTTTTAAAATTTTATTTTTGGTTTTGATAGACCAAAAAAATAGTATGGGCTATTTCAAAATTGAGAACAACATAGAACCGCATGTTGCCTGCAGTAATATTTTAGTTATCCGGTGTATTTCCATCTTTGAGTCCTGACTTAATTAGGTTGCTTATTTGTTTTTCTTTGAATTTTTCCGAGTTATTGTCTTCAACTGTTTTAGCTGTCCAATATCTTACAGTGGAACTTTTATGTTTTAGCAGCGATTTTATTATTTCGATACTTTTGTCGTCATCCCTGTTACTTAATGCTCTTACCAATTCGCCCAGCACATGTTTGTCCGTAGTTTTTTGTAATGCCCTTTGCAAGTCAGGCAAAATACTGTCGGTGCTTATTAACGGTTGCTCAAAAACGAAAAATATGTATTTGGCAGGTAGTTTTCTTGTGTACAAAAGGCTGAGCCAATACCTAAGATTTTCAATGTTTTTGGAATTAAAAAAGCAGTCCAAAAGGTCACTTGAAACAGTATCTTGCTTGTTTATTAATTCGTATAAAAAGTCTTTGTCCGATTTTGTCGGACTGTTGGCCAGTGCCTGGAGTGAAATAGAACGGGTTTTTGTATTATTCAAGAGGGGTTTAAAAGTTTCAAGTAAATTTCCAATCTGAAGTTCTTTAATTGAATAAATTGCATACCCCTTAATATCTATATCCCAATTTTGTACGGCTTGTTTTAATACTTCTTCTGTTTTTACGTTTAAAAGTGTTACTGCAAGAATTTGTGCCGCTAATATTTTAGACTTAATATCTGTATTGTTAATTCTATTATATGCAGTTTGTTGTAGCGAATCTTTGTCAAGCCGAATATACATTGGAAGCATATGAGCATCTCCAAAATTTTCATTTTTTACCAAGAAGTCAAACAATTCAGTTGTATGATTGCAGCCCAGATAGAGAAGCGCCATTCCCGCCCAAAGCAGGTTGCCTTTATTTATTTCGGTTTTAATTTTGTCGAGTAAAATGCTTTCTTTGGATGTGTCGTAAGACGAGGCAATGACCAAATACGCGAGTATCCTGTGATTTGGATTTTCGGAATGTAAGAGAGCGTCAATATTTTCAGTATATAGCTTTTCGGCTTTGAAATTGTAAAGCGGGAACATCGAAATCTGTTGCCCCTGAAGTTGATTGTATAGACGGGTGACGTCGCTATGAGGAGTCAGGAATGCTTCATCATTTCTGAACAGCTCGTTCAATTGCTTTTCTGAAAAGTTTTTGTCAAGCGTTTTTGAAAAGTCCGTCCTAAAACTGTCCAAAGATTTGTTTTGCTGTCCCAAAGACTTTGTCGCGAGGGCCAGAACAAATAAGAATAATATAAGCCTGGTCATTTTTTTAATTTACGGGATCTCAAATATTATTGCAGGCAACGTCCAGCCCCACTTGCAGCAATACCAATGTTAACTGCCGTTTTTTGGTTTCTCCGCAGAGTCTCTCTAACAGAAACTTAATACTAATACAAAGCATCTGAGGACTCTGCGGCTAGCGGAAACAGCATATATTATTCATATAATTAATTAAGAAGATAATAATACCGGTATACTATTGTTGATTATACAAACGCAATGCCGCAACTTGTTTTGAAAACTAATCTTTTTCTTTACTCAAATCACAAATTGGAACAGTCGCCACCAGATGCTGCTTGGCAATGCAAATAGCTGATTGCACTTCCGTCGAGCCACACTAGCATACGAATGTTGGGTGTAGTTGTTTATCCTGTCAACCGATTGTCAATATCCATTTTCTCATGGAGTATTCTTATTATCTCAATAGTCTCCATTTCGACCCGATAAAATATCAGGTGAGATTTTACTTTTGATGATCGATACCCTCTCCTTATATGCTCCATAGATTTTCCAGTAGAAGGGTTTTTGCAGATATAATCGATCTCGTCAAATATTAGGGTGTAGTACCGTTCTGCTTGAGCTACGGACCAACTGTCAACAGTATATTGCCAAATCTCTTCAAGGTCAGCGATTGCCTTTTTCGTGATGACAAAAGACAGCTTACTCATTTTGATTTATTATGAAGTTTCTTGAGATGTGCTTTTGGGTCAAAATTCTTTTCGAATCCACTTTTTTCACCGGCAGCAAGAGCAGTGTTGATTTGTTTTTTCTTTTTTTCTTCTGTCTCAAGGAGTCGTAGTGCAGTTCTTACTACTTCACTGGCTGAACTGTATCTACCTGAAGAAACTTCACTGGAGATAAACTCTTCAAAGTACTCCCCTAAAAGAACCGAGGTATTTCTGGCCATATTTTTTATTTAAAAATACCAAGAATTGGTATATTTTCCAAATTTCTGGTCAGTCCTCGGCGCTAACGGGCAATTACACCAAACACATGAATTTATAGTATTATACGCATCAACTAAAAAAAATAATTCACTTATAATCCGTTGTAAACTGATCAATAATTAATATTGTTGTTAGTACAATTCGTTTTGGCTCAGTTTGACTGTAAACGTTTATATTCGTTTGTAACCGCCTTGAATTATCTTTTTTTATCCGTAACTATTGGGCTGGGTTGCCCTTTAAATGGGATTTTGATTCCAGGCTTGTTATAGTAATAAAGTAGAAAATCGCGCTCATTGCCTGATACTATCCTATTAAAGCAATAATGGACCTTACCATTATTTAAAACACGGATTTGATTTTCAGCAGCATTGGTTGTATCATAAACGGACAGTTTTTGTATCGGAAACGAACAAACCCGTATTCAGGATACAATTACCGCACTGTAAATCATTTATATGATTATCCGGCATTCTCTTGGCACACCCTTGCCACAAATCCCGTCCCTTACATTTCAACAAATTATTAATATAGTATGATTAGAAATTTTTTCAAAGTCGCTTACCGGAATCTGCTGCGCAATAAAGGGTTTTCGGCAATCAACATTACAGGTCTTGCAATAGGCATGGCTGCCGCGATACTTATTTTGCTATGGATACAGGACGAACTTAGCTACGACGGGTTTCATAAAAATAAAGACAGGATATACGAAGTATGGAACCGCGTGCCATTTGATGGCAAGCTCTCGTGCTGGAATTCTGTATCCGCACCGATGGCCCGCACACTGGAAAAAGATTTGCCGGAAGCAGAGCGTGCAGTCAGGGTGATTTTCAATAATAAGCTGCTGTTCTCCGTGGGGGATAAAAAAATAATTGAGTCGGGAAGTATAGTTGATACCGGTTTTCTCCAGATGTTCAGTTTCCCCCTGTTGAAAGGCAATGCGACTACGGCGCTGATTGACCCGCACGCTGTATTGCTTACTGAAAAAGCGGCTAAAAGTATATTTGGTAATGAAGATGCAATGGGAAAGGTTATAAAAATTGAGAACAAGGATAATTTCACTGTTACTGGTATTCTAAAAGATTTGCCCGGCAATTCAAGGTTCAGTTTTGAATACTTATTGCCCTGGTCATATATAAAATACAGGGAGGGAACCGATTTGGGCTGGAGCGATAATAGCACCTCTACTTATGTGATGCTGAAGCCAAAGGCCAGCTATGCTTCTGTGGCGGTTAAAATAAAAGATTTGAAACAGAAGTACAGTAGTGAAGCAAAAACGATGAAATGGGAATTGTTTATTTACCCGCTTAAACGCTGGCGCCTGTATTCAAGCTTCACCAATGGGGTTGAAGACAACGGCGGCCGGAGCACATTCGTAAAACTATTTAGCATCATCGCGGGATTTATATTATTGATTGCATGCATCAATTTTATGAACCTGAGTACTGCAAGAAGTGAAAAACGGGCAAAGGAAGTAGGGATACGAAAAGTAGTAGGTGCGCAGAAAAGCTCGCTCATCAGCCAGTTTATCGGGGAATCTGTTTTTATCGCCTTCCTTGCAGGTATTGCAGCTATTATTATCGTTCAGATAAGCCTGCCTGCTTATAACCAGCTTACTGAAAAAACATTATTCATCAACTTTGACAATATCAATACATGGATGGCATTTACCGGGTTTATCCTGTTTACCGGTTTACTGGCCGGCAGTTACCCTGCATTTTTTCTTGCATCTTTCCAGCCCGTTAAGGTATTAAAGGGAACATTTAAAAAAGCAAATGCCCTGGTAACGCCAAGAAAAGTACTGGTTGTATTGCAGTTCACGTTTGCCATCATGCTGATCATCTGCACCATTGTGGTAAAACAACAGATAGACTATGCCCGCGACCGGCAGACAGGGTATAACAAAGACAACCTGGTGTATCATTTCATGACAGGTGATATACCCAAAAACTACACGCTGATAAAAAATGAATTGCTTGCATCAGGTATTGCCAAATCAATTACAAAAACAAACTCTCCGCTTACAGAAAGATGGAGCGATGGATGGGGGCAAAGTTGGGAAGGGAAGGACCCGAATGATAATACATCTTTCGACCGGTATTTGTCTGATGAAGGGTTGGGCCTTACTGCAGGTTTACAATTTATACAAGGCCGTGATTTCGATTTGAAACAATTTCCTACCGATTCGACAGGACTGATTATAAATGAATCATCGCTGAAAATAATGAAGTTTAAAGACCCGATTGGCAAAATAGTAGGGGATCTTGGTATAAAATGGCATATTGTGGGGGTCATTAAAGATTTTATTCTTACCAGCCCTTATGAACCAACAAGGCCGTTATTGATATGCGGCGCGAAAAGTAGTTTCATGAGTTTCAATGTGGTGCAGATAAAACTAAACGGCAATAACGCTACCGCGGAAAACCTGCAAAAGGCAGCAGCTATTTTCAAAAAATACAACCCGGAATATCCATTTGAATATAAGTTCGTAGATGAGGCCTATGCGCAGAAATTCGATAATGAACAACGCCAGGGGACGCTAGCCGCTTTATTTGCAGGACTTACCATTTTTATTTCATGTCTTGGTTTATTTGGTCTTGCTACCTATATGGCGGAAAACAGGATAAAGGAAATTGGCGTGCGGAAAGTGCTGGGTGCATCTGTAACCGGTATTACCACATTATTATCAAAAGATTTTGTAAAACTGGTCATTATTTCATTTGTAATAGCAGCGCCATTATCATATTGGGGTATGTATAAATGGTTGCAGGATTATCAATATCGTGTCCCAATTCAATGGTGGGTATTCGCGGTTGCATGTTTCTTATCAGTAGCGATTGCCATATTAACTGTAAGCTACCAGGCCATCAAAGCGGCATTGGCAAACCCGGTAAAAAGCCTGAGAACAGAATAGGTTTGTAAGGTTAACCTGCATTACAGCCTCAAAGTAAAACCAGCGGTGTTCCGGGTACGGGCGCCCGACAAGCCCTGAGATCAGTCTTGTACAGCTTGTGCTGAAAATGAAGATTCTCCATTTAGCTGGTGTTCACCTTCTCATTGCAAAAATTAGCCGTCCGCAGCCAGGATTTTTAAGAAGCTGTCTAAAAATGATTCATAGAATTTCATATATAGTGCAAAAAGTGGCCGGTGGGTACACCGGCCACGGCGAATCGCCGCGGTTGCTGTCCTCACCAACCGCAGCACAGAAATTAAATTACTAAAAATATTAGCAATTTGTAAAATTGCCGTATCTTTATATGTGCAGCAAAACTGCACTGAAATAAAAAATACAGGGTCTATGCTGGGTTTATTTGATGAAAAGCTTTTGTTTGATGCCGGCAAGAAAACCATCACCCATTTTGATATGCCGGATGCGGGTATGATACTCCGCGAACAGTTTTTTGAAAAAGATGTATCCGACAGGTTCTATGAAGTTTTACTTGCCCGGACCCCCTGGCAGCAGCGGGAAAGAAAAATGTATGATAAAATGGTGCTTGATCCCCGGCTGACCGCCTGGTATGATAACCATGAAAATAACTGGACCCCGGAACTGCTGGCCATTAAAAACAAGGTAGAAGCAGCCTGCGGCATACAATTCAACAGTGTGTTGCTGAACCTGTACCGCGATGGTAAAGATTCCGTCAGCTGGCACAGCGATACAAAACCAGTTTCCGGTCACCAGCCCATTGCATCTGTCAGCTTTGGACAAACCCGGCCTTTTCATGTACGCCATAAATTCAATATTAA
>Ga0193753_10001485_pt1 | contig 19952 bp, 7 predicted proteins | sample H1c2metaG_FD_144925 | JGI IMG/M metagenome (GOLD analysis project Ga0193753, IMG submission 144925) | Soil microbial communities from a riparian zone of the East river system, Colorado, United States - H1c2 | ecosystem: Environmental > Terrestrial > Soil > Riparian zone | place: USA: East River...
GCTTCCGCTATCCTGCTCCGTTCAGATGCAAAGCCTGCAATTGTTTCAAACAAGATCAGGAAATTCCTCGACAATTATAACAAAGAGCAGGACAAGAGTTTTCGTATTGAACTGGGGATGCAGCGCTTTGATGAAATGTACCTGTACAGTAATTTCAAAAATGGAAAAATTGCCGGCGGACGGATTGAATATGTAAAACTGTTCAGCATCGTTGCTGTTTTTATTATGCTGATAGCCTGTATCAATTTTATGAACTTAACTACGGCCCGTTCTGTTAAAAGGGCAAAAGAAATCGGAATAAGAAAAGTAGTTGGTGCAGTGCGTGCTGTTTTAATGCGGCAATTCATCGGCGAAGCCATATTACTTTCTTTTTTTGCAACAATTATTGCTTTATCCCTGGCGGCGCTGATGCTACCCGCATTTAACAGCCTTACCAGTAAACATATTGTATTTCCTTTTTCAAACATTATTTTCTGGATTGAATTGCTTGCATTAACCATTGTTACAGGACTGATTTCCGGCAGCTACCCGGCATTGTTTCTTTCATCTTTTAATCCTATTACCGTTTTAAAAGGTACGCTTAAATTCAGTTCCGGTGCTACCCTGTTCCGGAAAGGACTGGTTGTATTTCAATTCGTGCTTTCTATTGTTCTTATCATAGGAACCCTCATTGTTTCAAAACAAGTTCATTATATACAGAATAAAGACCTGGGTTATAACCGTGAAAACCTTATTTACATACCCATTGAGGGTGACCTGCGAGACAAATACACTTTATTTAAAGAACAGGTACTGGGTATGCCGGGTATTAAGGCGGTTACCCGCATGACAGAAACCCCTACCAACCTCGGAAGTAATACCGGCGGTGTAGAATGGGATGGCAAGGATCCTAATACAAAGCCCATGTTTACACAGGCATCTATCGGATATGATTTTGTAAAAACAATGAATGTACAAATTGCGCAGGGACGTGATTTCTCAAGAGATTTTGGTACAGACTCTGTTGGCTACCTGATCAACGAATCAGCTATGCGCAGGATTGGTTATAAAGACCCGGTTGGAAAGCGATTGACCTTCTGGGGAACGAAAGGCACTATTGTTGGTGTGGTAAAGGATTTTCATTTTACATCCCTTCGTTTGCCCATTGAGCCGCTTGTACTCCGGCTGCGTGATAAGGAAACCTGGGGTACTGCACTAATAAAAACAGAAAAAGGAAAAACAAAACAGGCGCTGGCAAGCCTTGAACAATTATGCAAGGGGCTGAATGCAAAATTTCCATTCACTTACTATTTTGCAGATGAAGAATTTAATAAACTATATAAAAGCGAACAGGTAATAGACAAGCTTTCCAATTATTTTGCTTTCCTGGCAATTTTTATTTCATGCCTTGGTTTATTGGGACTGGCCATGTTTACAGCAGAACAGCGCACCAAAGAAATAGGCATCCGCAAAGTGCTGGGAGCAAGTATTGCAGGACTTTTTACTTTATTATCAAAAGATTTTTTACAGCTTGTATTTATCGCATTGATTATTGCTTCGCCATTGGCCTGGTGGGCCATGAATACCTGGCTGAAAGATTATGAATACCGGACAGCCATTAGTTGGTGGGTATTTGCAGTGTCCGGTTTACTGGCTGTAATCATTGCGCTTGTAACAGTAAGTTTCCAGGCCATCAAAGCATCGCTTGCCAACCCTGTGAAATCATTGAGAACGGAATGATACCTCACCCCCGGCCCCTCTCCATCTTCGATGGCGAGGGGTGCCCAAATCAAAATCTTTGATTTGTATTTGCAATGACGGGTGCTGGTTAGAAAACCGGGTTTTAAATAGGATAGTTGAATTGTTCTTTAAATGAATTATCAGAAAAAACATAACTGTAGCCATGAAATGAAAAAATTGCTGATTTGAATATTCAGGGTTGTTGAGATTTCTTTGGTTTGACATACAGGAAATTCTCAAAATCACCAAATTCTGAAATCTCAAAATAATAAATCAGGCATGATTAAGAATTATTTTAAAATAGCGTGGCGTAATCTTGGTAACAACAAGATTTCTTCCTTTATTAATATTGGAGGGCTTGCTGTGGGTATGGCAGTAGCTATGCTTATAGGACTATGGATTTATGATGAATTGTCTTTTGACAAATACCATAAAAACTACGATCACATTGCACAGGTAATACAGTTTCAGACATTTAATGGGCACATATCCGACCAGGATGCAATACCCTTTCCGCTGGGCGATGAATTAAGAAACCATTATGGAAGTAATTTCAAATACGTGGTAATGGCTTCCTGGGAGGGAGAACATATTCTTAGCGAAGGTGAAAAAAATCTTTCGCAGCATGGCATTTTTATGGAGCAGGGTGCACCCGCTATGCTAACGCTGAAAATGCTGAAAGGAAATTATGGCGCATTAAAAGACATGAATTCCATATTGCTTGCTTCGTCTGCCGCTAAAGCATTTTTTGGAGATGCTGATCCTATCAATAAATTAGTAAAGATTGATAATAAACTGAATGTGAAGGTTACAGGTGTATACGAAGATTTACCACACAATACAAAGTTTGCAGATCTGGCTTTCATCTCATCCTGGGACTTATATGCGTCATCAGAAAAATGGATAATGGATGCAAAAAAGGAAAGCAAATGGGGTAATAATTCATTTCAGCTATTGGCCCAAATAGCAGACAATACCGATTTTGCGACTGTGAACAAAAGAATTGTCAATGCTAAACTTGATAAAGTTCCGCCGGAAGATAAGAAATATGCATCCAGAATTTTACTGCACCCTATGCGCGACTGGCATTTAAGATCCCATTGGGAAAATGGTGTACAAACAGGCGGTCAGATTGAATACGTTTGGTTGTTCAGCCTGGTGGGCGGTTTTGTATTGCTATTGGCCTGCATCAATTTTATGAACCTGAGTACAGCACGTTCGGAAAAACGCGCAAAAGAAGTTGGTATCCGCAAAGCCATTGGTTCTATGCGCGGACAATTGATTAAGCAGTTCTACAGTGAATCATTATTGGTGGTAGCATTTGCTTTCACATTAGCAGTAATAGCAGTTGCACTCGTTTTGCCCTGGTTCAATGAGGTAGCCAGTAAGAAAATGATTATTCCGTGGGGAAATCCCTTATTCTGGCTGACGGGCATTTTGTTTTCATTTATAACGGCCATCATTGCAGGTAGTTATCCTGCTTTATACTTATCGTCTTTTCAGCCTGTAAAAGTTTTGAAAGGAACTTTTCGCGTAGGCCGCTTTGCTTCCATACCACGCAAAATTTTAGTGGTATTACAGTTTACCATTTCGCTTGCATTGATCACCGGAACCATCATCGTGTACAACCAGATACAATATTCAAAAAGCCGGCCCATGGGGTACAACCGGAATGGATTGATGATGATTGAAATGAAATCGCCTGATTTTTATGGAAAATTTGAATTACTCAGAACAGCATTGAAAACTAACGGAGCCATTGAAGAACTGGCAGAATCTTCCAGCCCCCTCACCGGTCTATGGTCAAATAATGGCGGTTTTAACTGGGAAGGAAAGGATCCCAACCTTGATGCAGATTTTGGAACCATCTGGGTTACACATGAGTTTGGAAAAACGGTTGGCTGGCAGTTTAAGGAAGGAAGGGATTTATCAAGGGATTTCGGGACTGACTCATCTGCTGTTATACTAAATGAAGCCGCTGTTACATTCATGGGGGTTAAAAACCCGGTAGGAATGATGATGAAATGGGGCGATGGTCCCAATGCAAAAAGCTATAAAGTTATTGGTGTTATTAAAGACATGCTGATGCAATCACCCTATACTGCAGTGAAGCAAACCCTATTTTTCCTTGATTATGAAAATGTGAACTGGATAATCCTGAAAATGAATCCAAATAAAAGCGCGCATGCATCCATTGCAAAAATTGAAGCCGCTTTCAAAAAATACATTCCTTCAGCACCTTTTGATTACAAATTTGCAGACGCTCAGTTTGCTGCAAAGTTTGCTGCCGAAGAGCGTGTTGGCAAGCTGGCTACTTTTTTTGCGGCGCTTGCTATTTTTATCAGCTGCCTTGGCCTGTTTGGTCTTGCTTCATTTGTTGCCGAACAGCGTACCAAAGAAATTGGCGTGCGTAAAGTGCTGGGAGCAACGGTAACAAATTTATGGGGATTATTGTCAAAAGATTTTGTGGTATTGGTAATCATATCCTGCTTCATTGCAACGCCCATTGCCTGGTATTTCATGAGCAAATGGTTGTTGAAATATGATTACCATACCACTATTTCGTGGTGGGTCTTTATAGTATCTGCATCGGGCGCAATGATTGTTACCATTGCAACAGTTAGTTTCCAGGCTATAAAGGCTGCACTGGCCAACCCGGTGAAATCATTGAGAACAGAATGACCTCACCCCCGGCCCCTCTCCATCTTCGATGGCGAGGGGTGCCCAATGATAAACTTTGATTATAAAAGGCATGGACGGGTTCCTGTTAAAAAATTAAGTATTGAATATGGAAATTGAGACCAATGTAAAGGGGATGATAGAAGAAAATAATGCATTACCGAATAAAAAACATCAGACATCGCCCAATCAGACATCAGACATAAAAAAGCTATGATAAAAAACCTGCTGCTTGTTGCCATCCGCAATTTTAAAAGAGATAAAGGGTACAGCCTGCTCAATATTCTTGGGCTTACCATTGGTATTACCTTCAGCCTTTTCCTCATTTTCTATATAAAAGATGAGCTTGGCTATGACCGCTACAATAAAAACGCCGAAAGCATTTATCGCATCAATGCATACATACAGGAAAAAGACAAAGACCTGATGAAATGGGCCAGCACGCCTTTTCCGCTGGCCCCTGCATTAAAAAAAGACTACCCCGAAGTGGCAGAGGCGGTTCGTTTTGTTGGCAATGGCAAAACGATGTACCGGAACGGCGATTTGCGTTTTTATGAAGAAAAGACATTTTATGCCGACAGCAATGTATTCAGGGTTTTTACTTACCAGTTTATTGAAGGCGACCCCAATACCGCGCTTGTTGAGCCCAATTCAATGGTGCTGACCCAGTCACTGGCAGAAAAATATTTTGGCAAAAACAAAACTGTTGTTGGCAAAGTATTACAAAATACAAAAGGTGATAATTTTAAAATAACGGCGGTAGTAAAAGATGTTCCCAAAAATTCACATCTTATTTTTAACCTGCTTTTATCGAGAAATACCCTTCCAAAGGATTTTGCGAATAATTGGGGAAGCTTTGGATTTTATACCTATGTATTATTAAAGCCCAATACAAATGCTGTTGGGTTTGAAAAAAAGCTGCTGTCGATGTACGACAAATACATGTCGGCTATCTTTTTACAGTTTAATATTAAAATAGATCTTAAAGTTCAGCCCATAACCGCCATTCACCTGCATTCAGATATCGCTGGTGAGCCTGAAGAACTCGGCAGTATTTCCTATATCTATATTTTTGCGTCAGTAGCATTTTTTATGCTGCTCATTGCCTGCATCAACTATATGAACCTTACCACAGCCCGATCTGCAAGAAGAGCCAAAGAAATTGGCATCCGTAAGGTGAGCGGCTCTACCCAATGGCAACTGGTGGCGCAATTCCTGGTTGAATCTACGCTTACCGCTATTTTTGCCTTGCTGTTAAGCATCGGTTTAATTGCTTTGTTTTTGCCTTCTTTTAATTCATTGGCCGGTAAATTTATTTCTTTTAAAACATTACTGGAGCCGGCAACTTTTTTAATACTGCTGGCTATTATTGTTTTTGTAGGACTGGTAGGTGGAAGTTACCCCGCCTTTTATCTTTCTAAGTTTAACCCGGTCAGCATTCTTAAAGGAAGCCTGTCCAGGGGTTCCAGTAACGCGGTACTTCGCCGTGTGCTGGTGGTAGTACAATTCAGTATTTCAATGATCATGCTTATCTGTACCTGGGTAGTTTATGGCCAGTTGAAATACCTGCGCAATGCAGACCTGGGATTTAATAAAGAACAGGTGCTTTCTGTAACAGCCAACGCAGAGGGCGATATAAGAACAAAAATACTGGCATTTAAAGATGCTGTAAGAAATAACCCGCAGGTGCTTTCTGTAAGTACTTCACAAAATACGCCTGGTAGCGGAAATATGAACTTCAATCTTTTTTCTGTAGAAACAAAAAATGGTTTTAAAGATCAGGGTTTGGATAATTATGCTGTTGATGAAGACTATTTTAAAACACTGGGCATGCAGATAAAAAAAGGAAGGACCTTCTCAGGCCTTTCCGATACCCTGAGAAGTATTATCGTTAATGAAAACATGGTGAAATATTTTGCATGGGAGAATCCATTGGGTAAAAGAGTTAAGTTTCCGGGTGATACTTCAGGCCGTTACATGGAAGTTGTAGGTGTAGTAAAAGATTTTAACCAGAAATCATTGTATAACCCGATAGCCCCGTTGCTTTTGCGATACCGTCCCAACAACAACGGCATACAGCTTAAACTGAATGCGAAAAATATTCCCACTGCCATTGCCGGAGTTGAGAAATCATGGAAGACCGCTTTCCCGGATCTGCCTTTTCAGTACACGTTCCTGGATCAGGATTTTGATTCACAGTATGCAGCTGATCAAAAAAGAGGGAAAATATTTACCGCTTTTTCTATCCTGACCATCATGATTACCTGCCTTGGTTTACTTGGCCTGATAGCATTTACCACCCAGCAAAGACAAAAGGAAATCAGTATCCGCAAAATAATGGGGGCCGGCCTGGCACAAATTATCCCCCTGATTACAAGGAATTTTGTATTGCTGGTTGGTATCGCCTGCCTGATTGCTTTTCCGGTGGCTTATCTGTTTATGGATAAATGGCTGAAGATATTTCCATACAATACTGGTTTAACCATTTTGCCTTTCCTGCTTTCGGCATTTACTGTTTTATTAATTACCATGCTGACAGTCCTTTTTCATACAGTAAAAGCAGCCATTGCAAATCCGGCGGAGAATTTGAGAACGGAATGACCTCACCCCCGCCCCTCTCCACTGCGTGGCGAGGGGTGCCCAAATCAAAAGCTTTGATTTGTTTTTGCGAGGGTGGGGTTTGTTTAAAAAAATTGAATGTAGAATATACTAATTAAACTGGCAATTAGTTGAGTTTGTAAAAACTAAAGAAAAACGGCATTAAAGAAATCAGACATCCCCAAATCAGAAATCAGACATAAAAATTATGCTAAAGAACTATTTTAAAATCGCTTTTCGCAACCTCTGGCGCCATAAGACTTTTTCATTCATCAATATTATGGGACTCACTGTTGGCCTGACAGCTTTCTTCTTAATCTTTATGTATGTAAAGTTTGAATTAAGCTATGATTCGTTTAATTCAAAAGCAGATCGTATCTATCGCGTAGTGGCGGATCTGAAAACGCCTTCTGAGACCCTGAATACCAGCGGGCCCGGATGGGCGGTTGGTCCCAATGTAAAAGATGAGTTTTCCGAGGTAGAAGCTTTTGCCCGTGTAACCGGCGATAATATGCTGGTAAGAAAAGGGAATATCAAATTCCAGGAAGAAAATGCCATGTGGGCCGATTCTTCATTATTTAAAATATTTGATTTCAAATTATTAAAAGGCAATCCCCGCACAGCGCTGACCGAACCATTCAGCATCGTTTTTACTGAAACCGCCGCAAAAAAATATTTTGGCAAAGCTGATCCCATGGGACAAACGCTGCTGCTTACCGGCGACGCCTTTCCTTCAAAAGTTACGGCCATTATAGAAGATATGCCCGAGAACTCCCAGATAAAAGCAGACATGCTGGTATCTATGAGTACGATTACCACGAAATTTAATAAAAGCCTGGATAGCCAGTGGGCCAACTATGGCAACCGGACTTATTTATTATTAAAACCGCAAACAAAAGCACCGCGCCTTCAGGCAAAGTTTCCTGCTTTCCTGGAGAAACGCAATGGTACGCAAATGAAGGAACTGCAGATGTTTCCTACCTTATTGCTGGAACCACTGAGGGATGTATACCTGCACTCAACCCGCGATGGAAATAAAACGGGCAATAGCAACAACGTGTATATTTTTTCTATCATCGCCCTTTTTATCCTGGTAATTGCTTGTATCAATTTCGTTAATCTTAGTACCGCACGTTCCGCCGAAAGGGCCAAAGAAGTAGGCATCAGGAAAGTAGTGGGCGCCGGTAAAACACAACTGGCCAGGCAATTTATTGGTGAAAGTGTGCTGATATGTATGATAGCATTTATACTGGCAGTTGCTGCGTCCGCCTTATTGCTTCCATTATTTAATCAATTATCGGGTAAGATAATCAGTACCGGGATCTTTAATCATCCTTATTACCTTCTTACACTTTTACTGATTGCTTTCTTCATTGGTATACTGGCGGGCATTTATCCCGCACTTGTTTTATCTTCTTTTCAACCGGTAAAAGTATTAAAAGGCAGGTTTGTTACCGGTACAAAAGGCATTATTTTACGCAAAGGCCTGGTAGTTGCTCAGTTTACTATTTCCATTGCACTGATAATAGGAACCATTATCGTGTATTCTCAAATGAAATATATGCGCAGCCAGGATCTGGGTTTCAATAAAGATCAGAAGCTGATTATAGATACCCACGGTGATCCTGCAAAAAACGCGTTGAGACAGGCAATATCAACTTTGCCCAATGTCATTTCCACCTCATTAACAGGCAGTGTGCCGGGTGGTGGTAATCCCGGCGCCTATTCACAGGTAGAAAACAAGAAAGGCGATATGCAAATAGCCAATCTTGATCTGTACTTCACCGATTTTGATTATATACCTCAATACAAAATTAAAATGGTTGCCGGACGTGCGTTTTTAAAAGAAATGGGTACAGATACCACGCAGGCGATGGTACTCAATGAAACAGCCGTAAAAATGTTTGGCTATAGCTCACCGCAGCAAATCATCGGTAAAAAATTTGACCAGTGGGGTCGTAAGGGAAGCATTATTGGCGTAATGGAAGATTTTCATTTCCGTTCATTGCAGGAAGTGATCAAGCCATTGAGTATGCGTATTGAGCCCAATGGTTGTAGTTTGATATCGGTTAATATATCTTCTGCCAATGTTCCAAAAACCATCGCTGCGGTAGAAAGTAAATGGAAAACGATGATACCCAACCGCCCTTTCAGTTATTTTTTCCTGGATGAGTTTTTTGACAAACAATACCGCAGCGAAGTAAGGTTTGGGAAATTGTTTCTGAATTTTGCCCTGCTGGCCATTTTTATTTCATGTCTTGGTTTACTGGGACTGGCTTCTTACAGCACTATGCAGCGCACCAAAGAAATAGGCATCCGCAAAGTAATGGGCGCTTCTGTTGGCGGTATTGTGAATTTACTTTCTAAAGACTTTTTAATACTGGTATTGATATCTTTTATAATTGCTGCGCCCATTGCATGGTATGGTATGCACAGATGGTTAAAGGATTTTGCCTACCGGATCGATATCAGCTGGTGGGTATTTGTGCTGGCAGCTGTGCTGGCTGTAGTGATTGCGCTTGCTACTATCAGTTTCCAGGCCATCAAAGCAGCCATGGCCAACCCGGTAAAGAGTTTGAGAACGGAATAATAGTTTAGAGTTAAGAGTTAAGAGTTAAGAGTTAAGAGTTAAGAGTTAAGAGTTAAGAGTTAAGAGTTAAGAGTTAAGAGTTAAGAGTTAAGAGTTAAGAGTTAAGAGTTAAGAGTTAAGAGTTAAGAGTTAAGAGTTAGACCAATTTTGGGGCATGTAAGTTATGTTATTTTGCGCAGCCCTGAAAGGGCGTCATATGTGTAGCCCGGGGCGCAACCCCGGGGAAATAAATGAAATTAAATACAGCCCTGCAGGGGCGCAACACAAAGCGTACTAAAAAGCAATCGGAAATTGTAAGTCATGTTAAAAAATTATTTCAAAACAGCGTTAAGAAACCTGCAACGGAATAAGATTTATTCCTTTACCAATATTATTGGATTGAGCCTTGGACTGGCCTGTGCCATGCTGATCATTTTGTATGTAAAGGATGAAGTGAGTTACGACCGTTTTCACAAAGATGTAAACCATATTTTCCGGATCGGTATACAAAGGATAAAGCCTGATGGGGGTGTTGACGGCCAGGACGGTTATACCGACTATTTCCAGGGCCCCAGGTTTACAGCAGGTATTCCTGAAATAAAAGCATTCGTCCGGTACCAGGATGCTCAGAAAGATATGCAGACAGGTAATGAGATTAAATCACAGCAGGTGTTTTGTGTAGATTCAAGTTTCTTTTCTGTGTTTTCATTTCCACTGGTAAGCGGTAATCCAAAAACAGCCTTACTGGATCCCAATTCGGTAGTGATTTCAGAAGATATCGCAAAAAAGCAATTTGGTACTACAGAGGCTTTGGGGAAAATAATCATGATTAAAAATGATGAACATAAGTTTGCCCCCTATGCTGTGTCGGCTGTTGCTAAGAAATGTCCCCAGAATTCCTCTGTGAAGTTTGACATTTTAATGCCCCTGGTAGTTTCAAAAAAAACAGAAACTGATAATAGTAACTGGTTTAATATTTTCCTGAACACATTTGTGGTTTTAAACCCCGGCGCCGATGTAAAAGCGGTGGAAGCAAAGATGAAAAAAGTGTATGAAACAGATGCCAGTGAGACGATAAAAATGGTGGCAGAAAAATTTGGGTTTCATTTTACGATGCGTTACCGCCTGCAGGCTTTTACAGATATGCACCTCAGCAAAGAATACAAGGCAGAAAATGGTCTGACAAATGCCAGCAACCCGGTTTTCTCTTATATACTTTCGGGTATTGCATTGTTTATTTTGCTGATTGCCTGTATCAATTTTGTGAACCTTACAGTGGCCAGATCTGTAAAGCGGGCCAAAGAAATCGGCATCCGCAAAGTAATTGGTGGAGACAGGAAGCAACTGATTATCCAGTTCCTTGGCGAATCATTTATTTTATGTTTTATCGCATTCCTGCTCGCCATTGTGATGGTGCAACTGGTATTGCCTTTGTTTAACCAGCTTTCCAATAAGGCGCTCGCTATTTCTTATTTGCTTGATACGAAACTGATAGCTGGCTATATCATGCTTTTTATTGTGACCAGCCTGCTGGCAGGTTTTTATCCCGCATTGATATTATCCAAATACAATCCTGTACAAACATTGTACAGCCGCTTTACCATTGGGGGCAAAAATTATTTGCAGAAAGGCCTGGTAATACTGCAGTTCACTTTATCCTCCTTTTTGATTATCGGCACCATTACTATTTACTCGCAGTTCAATTATCTTACCAATGAAAAACTAGGGTATGATGACAGTAACCTTATTACGGTAAATACACGGGGCATGAAACGAAGCGATGCGGCACTGATACAACAGGAATTATCAAAAAATCCTTCCATTGCTGAAATAGCTTTTAAAAACGGTGGCTCCGAGGGCACGGCGGCAAAAGTAAATGGCGAAACACAAATGCCCTTTGCCTATGAAACGGTGAATGAATCATATATACCGCTGCTAAAAATCCCGGTTATACAAGGCCGTAATTTTTCAAAAGACTTCCCTGCCGATTCCGCCCATTCCGTTTTAATCAATGAAGCATTTGCAGCCAAAGCCGGGTGGAAGAATCCGTTGGGGCAGGAAATAAACTTCTGGTACAATAACAATGAAAAATACCAGGTTATTGGCGTGGTAAAGAATTATCATTATGAAGCCATGACCCGGTCTATTGGGCCGCAGGTGTTCACCATGAAGCCGGGCAATGGTTTTGGAAAAACGTTTATAAAAATAAAACCAAACACTGCAACTGCCAACCTCGGACACATTGAGAAAACATTTAAAAAATTATTTCCCTTTAGTCCTTATGCGTATGTATTCAAAGACGAAGAGAACAGAAAAAAATATGAGGCAGAGGCCAAGTGGAAACAGATCATGCTGTTCAGCGCAGTGCTTACTATTTTCATCTCCTGTATCGGCCTGTTTGGATTATCCGTTTTATCGGCAGAAAAAAGAACAAAGGAAATCGGTATCCGCAAAGTATTGGGCGCTTCTGTTGCGGGCATCGCTACTAACCTGAGCAAGGATTTTTTAAAACTGGTGATCATTTCTTTGCTGCTGGCCATTCCGTTTTCATGGCTGGCGGCCAGCAAATGGCTGGAGAATTATCCCTACCGCATTACATTAAACTGGTGGATGTTTGCTTCTGCGGGCTTGTTGGTCATACTGATTGCACTGGCAACTGTCAGTTTCCAGGCCATCAAAGCAGCGGTTGCCAACCCGGTGAAGAGTTTGAGAACAGAATAACCTCACCCCCGGCCCCTCTCCATCTTCGATGGCGAGGGGTGCCCAAATCAAAATCTTTGATTTGTATTTGCAATGGCGGGTGCTGGTTACAAAACTGGGTTTTAAATAGGATAGTTGAATTGTTCATTAAATGAACTGGCAAAAAATAAAGGATAACTATATCCAGGAAAATGAAAAAATTGCTGATGTAAATATTTAGGGATTTTGAGGTTTTTTTTTGGTGTAACAAACTGAACAAATCACAAAATGGCTGTATGCCGGAATTTGTTCCGCCTTTTGCGGAATGAAAGCTGGGAAAGAACAGGACGATGACAACATAATTCCGATAATTACCCCGATAAGACTTAAAACTTGTTTTTATGATTGGAAATTATCTTAAGGTTGCCCTGCGCTATTTGCTGCGTTATAAATCATATACCGTTATAAATATCCTGGGTCTTGCCGTTGGTGTCACTTCCTGTATACTGATTATGCTTTTTGTAAAAAGCGAATTCAGTTATGATAAATTTCATAGTAGATCAGATCGCTTATACAGGGCATGGCAACATGAAAAATATGAAGGACAGGATTTTATTAATACCGTAACCTCCCTGCCAATGGGTGCCGCCCTGCAGGCAACTTACCCCGAGGTAGAGGGCAACTGCCGCGTATATGCTTTCAACCCGGTAGTAAAAGTAAATGCAAGCTCCTTCAGTGAAGATGTCCGCATGGTGGATTCAACTTTTTTTCAACTCTTCGATTTCAATCTCACCGAAGGAAACAGGAATAATCCCTTCCCTTTAAGTAATTCCGCGATACTCACACAGGAACTGGCTAAAAAATATTTTGGCAGTCAGAATGCAATGGGAAAAAATATTGAGATGCAGATAGGGGATGAAAAGATATTATTCACGGTTAGCGGCATCATTAAAAAAGCACCGGAAGAATCCAGCATCAAATTCAAACTGCTTATTCCCTATTCCAACAGTAAGTATTTATTCAGAAAGGGATTGTTTACCAGCTGGACAAATGTTTTTAATGAAACCTATGTTTTACTCCGGAAAAATGTAAGTGCGCTGGCAATGGAAAAGAAATTTCCCGGCATGGTAAAACAGGTATTGGGGGAAGATTATAAAGAAGGTGCGTTCCTCATTCACCTGCAGCCAATCACTGATATTCACCTGAATACCGTTCTGCCGGCTGGTTATGAACCTACCAGCAATCCGAAATATTCTTATATACTTGCTACTATCGGCATCCTGATACTCCTTATAGCCTGTATTAATTTTATTACGCTATCCATCGGCCGTTCTGCTACCAGGGCAATGGAAGTAGGTGTTCGCAAAGTGCTGGGGGCAGAAAGACAACAACTGATCCGCCAGTTTTGGGGCGAGGCATTTTTACTTACATTGATAGCTGTAATGATAGGGCTTATTCTTGCCGCATCGCTGGTAAATCCATTCAACCAACTCATTAACCGTAATCTTTCTTTGAACTTTAATTTACCATTCCTTCTTTTTTGCCTGGCAATGATCGGACTGGTTGCATTGATTGCAGGCATCTATCCTGCCATTATTCTTTCAGGCTTTAAACCTGTTGAAGTGCTGAAAGGGAAACTGAAGATGAAAAGTAATACGGGCTGGCTGCGGCAAAGCCTGGTGACAGGACAGTTTGTTGCTTCCATTGCGATGATTGTATCCACTATTATCATCGGCGAGCAAATGAATTATCTCAAAAATAAAGATCTTGGGTTTGATAAAGAACAGGTAGTGGTAGTACAGACACATAAGCAACGGAAAGAAGGGATGCCTCTGGCTGAATTATACCGCAACGGATTACTGAAGCATCCTGAAGTAAAAGCTGCGGCTATATCTGTTTACAGTTTAACAGAAGCACCCTGGATAGCGCTTGGATTTACAGATAACCAGAAAGTATACCACAGCTTTCAGTATAATGCTGTAGATCCATATTGGTTACAACTTATGAAAATAGAAGTGGTACAGGGCAGATTATTTTCACCGGATAATATGGCGGATAAAACAACGGCGGCTATAGTGAATGAAGCATTCCTGAAAGAGTTTAACTTAAAAGATCCTGTTGGCCAAAAACTGCCCGGAAAATTTGAGCAACAGATCGTCGGGGTAATAAAGGATTTCAATATGGAGTCGTTGCATACTAAAGTGAAACCACTGATGCTGACAATCTCTCCTGATTCAGTTTTCCGCCGGAGTGAAAATGTAGAAATATCGGCCCCGCCCCAGCCAAGGATAACCGTTCGTTTACGGGCCGGCAGTATGGCTGCCAGTATGCATGTACTGGAACAGGCATGGAAAGAGATAGCGCCCAACCAGGATTTCGATTATAAATTCCTGGATGAAAGTATTGCAGCGCAATACGAAACGGAAAAAAGAACCAATATTATTGTAAAGATTGCTTCCCTGCTTTCCATATTTATTGCCTGTATGGGTTTATTTGGTCTTGCAACCCTGGCGGTGGTGCGCCGGACAAAAGAAATAGGGATTCGCAAAGTGTTGGGGGCAAAAGTCACAACACTGGTTAGTTTGTTAGCAAAGGATTTTATAAAACTGGTATGCATCGCGGCCGTCATCGCATTTCCGATGACCTGGTGGTTTATGAATAACTGGTTGAAAGATTTTGAATATCGCGTCAATATACAATGGTGGGTGTTTCTGATGGCAGGCGTGATGGTGATGGTGCTTACTTTAGTAACGGTCAGTATCCAGGCAATACGGGCGGCCATGGCCAACCCGGTAAAGAGTTTGAGAACAGAATAACCTCACCCCCGGCCCCCTCTCCATCTTCGATGGCGAGGGGCGCCCAAATCAAAATCTTTGATTTGTATTTGCAATGACGGGTGCTGGTTACAAAACTGGGTTTTAAATAGGATAGTTGAATTGTTCATTAAATGAACTGGCAAAAAATAAAGGTTAACTATATCCAGGAAAATGAAAAAATTACTGATTTCGATATATAGTGATTTTGAGATTTCTTTTGGTGTAGCAACCTGATCAAATCACAAAATACCGCAATCACAAAATCAGAAATAATAAAATCATACATCTCAAAATCATACATCAGAAATTGTAAATTATGCTTAAGAACTATTTTAAAATTGCCTGGCGCAATATGCTGAAAAGCAAAGTTTACTCATTGATTAATGTCATTGGTCTTGCCATAGGCATGACGGTAGCTTTGTTGATTGCTTTATGGATCAGGGATGAATTGACCTTTGATCATTATCATCAAAATCATACAAAGCTTGCGCAGGTTATGACAACGCAAACTTTTAATGGAGAAACCGGGACAGGCCAGGCTGTAGCCATGCCCCTGGGTAATGAACTGCGCACAAAATATGCCGGTGATTTTAAACATGTATCCATGGCTTCATGGAATTTCGGGCATATCCTGGCAACAGGCGATAAAAAAATAAGCAAAAGCGGTATGTGGGTGGAACCTGTATTTCCCAGCATGTTTTCATTAAAAATGATCAAAGGAACACAAAAAGGCCTCGCTGATCCTTCTTCCATTTTATTAAGCGCATCGGTGACCAAAGCTTTATTCGGCAATGAAGACCCGATGAATAGATTAGTAAAGCTCGACAATAAAGAAAGCTATAAAGTAACAGGTGTGTATGAAGATCTGCCACGTAATACCACGCTTTATGACACAAAAATATTACTTGCATGGGATAAATATGTTACTACACAAGACTGGCTTAAAAGGTCGATGACGCAATGGGGCAACCATTCTTTCCAGGCTTTTGTGCAGGTGAATGACAACACGGATATTGCTAAAACAACCGGGAAAATAAAAAATGCTTCCATGGTGCATTTGAATGCTGCACAGGATGGTAAAGAAGAGCTGGTGCTGCAACCAATGGAAAACTGGCACTTGCGCAGCGAATTTAAAAATGGAAAAGTTGTGGGCGGCCGTATACAGTTTGTATGGTTGTTTACCATTATAGGCGTATTTGTGCTGTTACTGGCCTGTATCAATTTTATGAACCTTTCAACGGCAAGAAGTGAAAAGCGGGCAAAAGAAGTGGGTATCCGCAAAACCGTGGGTTCGTTGCGCAGCCAGATTATCGGGCAGTTCCTTTCAGAGTCTGTACTGGTGGCATTCATGGCTTTTGTTTTCTCTATTGGCCTAGTGCAATTGTTGCTTCCATTTTTTAATGGTTTGGCAGATAAAGAAATGTCAATCCCCTGGGGCAATATTGTATTCTGGCTTTTAGCTATCGGCTTCACATTTTTTACAGGAATTATTTCAGGAAGTTATCCTGCTTTTTACCTATCGGGTTTTGAACCCATAAAAGTGCTGAAAGGAACTTTCCGTGTGGGAAGGTTTGCTTCACTGCCCCGCAAAATCCTGGTAGTTATACAGTTTACAGTATCCATTGCACTTATAATAGGAACCATCATTGTTTTCAGGCAGATACAATTTGCTAAAAACAGGCCCGTAGGTTACAACCGCGATGGACTGATAACAGTTGATATGAACACGCCTGATCTCTATGGCAAATATGAAGTTATCCGCAATGATTTATTAGCAACAGGCGTGGTGGAAAATATGGCAGAATCATCCAGTCCGCCTACAAATATTTATTCAAACAATATAGGGTTTAACTGGGAAGGCAAGGATCCCAACTCATTGCCACTGTTCGGTACCGTTGGTGTAACACAGGATTTTGGAAAAACCATTACCTGGCAAATAAAGGAGGGCCGTGATTTTTCGAGGGATTTTGCAACAGATTCAAGCGCCATGATTTTGAATGAATCAGCGGTTAAACTTACAGGACTTAAAAAGATCACTGGTCAAACCATAAAATGGGATACTACGGCATACCACGTGGTAGGAGTAGTAAAAGACATGGTCATGGAATCGCCCTATACACCTGTAAAGCCCACTATATTTTTAATGCAACCGAATTGGGCGGGTATTATTACCATACGTATGAAACCATCAGTACCCCTTCGTACTGCGCTTTCTAAAATAGAAGTCGTTTTTAAAAAATACGATCCGGGAAGCCCATTTGATTATAAATTCACTGACCAGGAATACGCAAAGAAATTCTCTGATGAAGAACGCATTGGTAATCTTGCTACATTTTTTGCCGTACTGGCTGTTTTTATTTCGTGCCTGGGTTTGTTTGGACTGGCCTCCTTTGTAGCAGAACAGCGTACAAAAGAAATAGGCATACGAAAAGTGCTGGGTGCCTCCATACCCGCTATTTGGAAAATGTTATCGAAGGATTTCGTGGTATTGGTAATCATCTCATGCTTTATTGCTATACCCGTGGCCTGGTACTACCTGCACCAATGGCTGCAGAAATATGAATACCGGACAGAAATATCATGGTGGGTTTTTATACTGGCGGGTATTGGTGCATTGGTTATAACATTATTAACAGTCAGTTTCCAGGCTATCAAAGCAGCTGTGGCCAACCCGGTGAAAAGTTTGAGAACAGAATAACCTCACCCCCGGCCCCTCTCCAACGCAGTTGGAGAGAGGTGCCCAAACTATAATCTTTGATTATAAATGGCATGGACGGGTTTTCGGAAAAGAATTGAATATGGAATATAAAAGGTTGAGTGATCAAGAGGTAAAAATAAAGGACAGATCGCGAAAAAATAATGCATAACCGCATAAATGAAATCAGACATCCCAAAATCAGCAATCAGAAATTGTAAATATGCTAATAAACTATTTCAAAACAGCCTGGCGGAATTTACGCAGCCGTAAAGCGTACGCCGTCATTAATATTTCCGGGCTTGCTGTGGGCATAGCCACCAGCCTGATTATTTTCCTGGTGATTCATTATGAAATGAGTTACGAAAATTTTCAATCCCGTAAAGACAGAATATGCCGTGTGGTGACTACTTATTCAAAGCATAGCACTGGTGAGGTTACAGGACACCAAAGTGCTGTACCCATCATGTTACCAAATGCTTTGCGTGTTGATTTTCCGCAATTGGAAAAAGTATCGGCCGTCTGGAATATAGGTGGAGCTCAAATTCATGTTCCCATACCCGGAAAAGATCTTGCAGATGAAAAAAGGGTTAAAGTGAACACAGGTCTTTTCTTTGCGGAACCATCTTTGTTTAGCATTTTTGATTATACCTGGTTAGAAGGTAGTGCAGGAGAACTGAAAGATCCAAATACTGTTGTGCTGAATGAAAGCCTGGCAAATGAGTTCTTTGGCAGTTGGAGAAATGCTATTGGAAAAACAATACAGATGTGGTCATTCCGTGTACCCCTGAAGGTAGTAGGCGTATTTAAAGATTTGCCTGCCAATACTGATATGGAAGTAAAGCTGGGGGCCTCCTATGCTACCTTCCGGTCAATAAATACAGAGTGGTTTGCCAGCAATGATTGGGAACACATCGCATGGAGTTCGGAGTGCTTTTTATTATTACCAAAAGAAAGCGATGCAAACCAGTTCAGGCCGCAACTTACAACATTTGCAAAAAAATATTTTCCGGCTGAGCATAAAGGTCATCACGAAAAAGTTTCGATTGCATTCCAGCCTTTGACCGATATGCATTTAAGTGAAACGTATTACACATTCAAGGGGGATGCTTTAACCCATAAAGAACTTTGGTCGCTTGGCTTAATTGGATTTTTTCTCCTCCTGGTGGCTTGTATTAATTTTATAAATCTTGCTACTGCCCAATCCATTACCAGGGCAAAAGAGGTAGGTGTAAGGAAAGTATTGGGCAGTAACCGTTCACAAATTTTAAAGCAGTTCCTGAATGAAACGGCACTGGTTACGCTGATATCCTTATTGCTTGGTTATTTACTTGCCCAGCTTGTTCTTCCGTTTATTGGTAACCTGATGCAGAAACCCCTTTCATTAAATATAATCCAGTATCCATCGGTTTTTTTATTCCTTATTATTTTAGGAACTACCGTCAATTTTTTAGCCGGTGTTTATCCGGGTATGGTGCTTTCAGGCTTTAATCCCATTGAAGCCATAAAAAACAAAATAACTACAAGTAATATTGGCGGCATTTCTCTCAGACGTGGTTTGGTTGTTCTCCAGTTTGTAATTGCACAATTACTAATCATCAGTACCATTGTAGTGATAAAGCAAATGAAGTTTTTTAGAATTCAACCCATGGGATTTGATAAAAATGCCGTTGCCTTTGTTGAACTGCCCAGTGATAGCACGGATCGGCTGAATTACAATTACCTCAAAGCTGAGATGCTGAAGATACCTGGTATTGCCGCAGCAAGTTTTTGCATGGATGCTCCTGCCAGCTTTGGATCAAATAACAATACATTTTATTTTGATAATAACCCCGTTAAGAAAGATTTCAGCGTCAACCTGCAGTTTGCAGATACCAGTTATTTAAATACATTTCGCATTGATTTGCTGGCAGGGCGTATTCCTTATCCCAGTGATACTATGAAAGAACTGCTGGTTAATGAAACCCTGGTGAAAAAATTAGGGCTAAGATCCGTAAATGATATAATTGGTAAAACGGTATCATTTGATCTGAACCGGAAATTGCCTGTTGTTGGAGTGATGCATGATTTTAACAGCAAGTCTTTAAAAGAAGCTGTTTCTCCTTTGGTACTGGCCACCAATTCAAATGCTTATAATTTTATATCGCTCCGGATAGACCCAACACGCATCAAAACCACACTGGAGCAGGTGCAAAAG
>Ga0193753_10001486_pt1 | contig 19941 bp, 19 predicted proteins | sample H1c2metaG_FD_144925 | JGI IMG/M metagenome (GOLD analysis project Ga0193753, IMG submission 144925) | Soil microbial communities from a riparian zone of the East river system, Colorado, United States - H1c2 | ecosystem: Environmental > Terrestrial > Soil > Riparian zone | place: USA: East...
AACCGTGGCGCCGTCGCTCTTCTCCCCGGCCCTCCGCGCGAATTGGAGCCGATGGTCGAGAACGAATTAGTGCCGCGGCTCAAGCCGGTTCTTCCGCTGCAGGTGATCCGCGTCCGCAGTTTCCGCATTACCGGCATCGGCGAATCGGATCTCGATACGCTCATCGCGCCCGTATACACCAAATACACAAATCCGGTGACCACGGTTCTCTCTTCCCCCGGCGATCTATGGGTCCATCTGCGCGCGCAATCCGATACCGAAGCCAAAGCTGACGCGCTATTGCGCGAAGCCGGCAATCCCATTGTGGAGCTGCTCGGCGACCGCCTCTATAGCGAGAAGGCCGACGACACGTTGGATACAGTAATCGCCCGCCTCCTGCGCAAGCATCACGCTACTGTCGCCACCGCGGAGAGTCTCACCGGCGGCCTCGTCGCCGCGCGTCTCACCGATTCGGCCGGCAGCTCGGATTATTTCGTCGCCGGCTACGTAACTTACACGGACGAACAGAAGCACCAGATCTTAGGTGTTTCGAAAGAGCTGCTGGCCCGGCACTCCGCGGTCAGCGAGCCGGTTGCCGCGGCGATGGCCGAAGGCGCGCGCACACGCAGTGGCGCGACCTACGCGCTCTCGACCACCGGCTACGCCGGCCCCTCGGGCGGAACGGAATTCGATCCCGTAGGAACGGTGTACCTGGGAATTGCCGGGCCCAGTGGCGCGCGCGTCATCCGCGTTCGCCACGGAGGCGATCGCTACCGCACCCGCACCCTTGCCACGCAAGGAGCGCTCGACTTGCTCCGCAAGAGCTTGCCGAAGGCATAATTATTCATGCGAGTCTGCCTTATACCGCTCGTTCTAATTGCATGCGTCCTGCCGGCGAGTTCCGCCGAGCCGCACGCGTCTACGAAATGGAGCCCGGCCGCGGCCGCCAAGTATCTCGATCGGCGCGCGGCCTGGTGGGAGAGCTGGCCCGCATCCCAGCGCGACCACCAAACCGTATGCGTGTCGTGCCACACCATCTTGCCGTATGTGCTCGCGCGCCCGAAGTTAACTGCCGCTCTCGACGAGAAAGATGTGCCCGCCCCGCAGCGCGCCGTACTCGCGAACGTCAAGAAGCGTGTGTCGTTGTGGGAAGAAGTGAAGCCATATTACTCGGATGCGAAGTCCGGCGCCGGTAAGTCGAAAGAGTCTCGATCGACCGAGGCTGTTCTCAATGCGCTCGTCCTTGCGAGCAATGCCGCGGGCGAGAAGCATCTCGATGCCACGGCCCAAACCGCTTTCCGCGCGGCCTGGGCATTGCAGATACAATCCGGCGGCCGCGCCGGAGCCTGGGATTGGCAGGTCTTTCATCTGGCGCCCTGGGAAGCCGCCGAATCGCAATATCAAGGCGCCACCTTCATGGCGCTCGCCGTCGCCTGGGCTCCCGGCCGCTATCGCGCCGAGCCTGGCATTCAAGCCAACCTGCGCTTACTGCGGTCGTACCTGAAGCGCGAATACGCTTCACAACCTTTGTTGAATCGCATTGTTGTTCTGTGGGCTTCCGCCAAGCTTCCCGGACTGCTTTCCAACCAAGAGAAGCGTCAGTTGGTCGAGAGTATCGTCAAACAGCAGCAATCCGACGGTGGCTGGCGCCTGGCCAGTCTTGGCACGTGGGAGCGCTCCGACCACACGCCGCAGCAGACGCAAAGCGATGGCTATGCCACCGGCCTCATCACAGTAGCGCTCGCCCGAACACACGCCCACAGCGCCCGAACGATGGGACGCGCCTGGCTTGAAAGTCATCAAAATGGCGCGGATGGTTCGTGGCGCGCCGATTCCCTCAACAAGAAGCGCGATCCTGCCACCGACGCCGGCCGATTCATGACCGATGCCGCCACCGGCTACGCTGTGCTCGCTCTCGCCTCGGGCCATTAGCCACCTGTCGACGTCTTGGCGTGGCCCACGTTGTGCTGCCCGGATAGACATAGGCGCCTAATCGCAGCACCAGGAAACTACGGCGTTGATCGTCAGCGGCGCCAGCGCCCCCGGCGAGCACTGTCGCGTTCGTGATATAGGATAAATACCAGATTATTACTACTGTATTCCTGAAAAACTAATTAGTAATCCGGTAAATTAGCCCCAAGTGTACTAACGTAGGCTCGCCCGGAATTAATTCTCAAGAACGCCGGTCGCTCCAGTACTCCCGCGTTCGAATAGCCGACCTAGTACTAAAACCACTTCTGCTTTTAGAAATCCACTGGTACTACACCTGTCCACATGGTATTACGTAAGTACACGCTTTCTTGTTGATAGCCTTACGCAGTCGGGTCGTACCGTAGAAAGTTAGACCCTGGGACTGAAGGGGCGGAAGCCTGTCCATTCACGGCCAAAACCGGCACATTCCGTGTCAGGTTGACTAATTAAACATGAATTTACAAGAAAAGAGCCCTCATATATCCCTGCGGGCGATTGGTTATCGATCCGAATCCCATCGCGGACGGCGAGCTCATGCTTGAATCCAGAAGTAGGATGATCAGCTTCCGCCTGACCGCGGAAGAATACGAAAAGTTCCGCGAGCTTTGCTTCACGCAAGGCATCGGGAGCATCTCCGAAATGGCTCGAGCGGCAATCAACATGCTGCTCCAGCAGCCGGCGCGCGCGCCGCAGGAAGCGCTCGAATCCCGCGTGGCTGAGCTGGAAGGCCGGCTGCATATGCTCGCCGTCGAGCTCAAGAAGCTCAATCAGAACGGGCAGCCGGTGGCCAACCACGCGCCACAGTTTGCCGCTTGCGCCATTACCGCTCGTTGACTCCACAAACCCCATGCGATATCGAATAGCCCTGATGTTGACTGCGTTCGCGGCCGCCATTCTTTGTGCCCAGCAGAGGACCGGTCACCTCGACGCCGCGCCTTCCCCGCCGGAAAATGCCGCGCCTCAAGCCACTCTGATAGAGAGCGCCCCGACGAGCTACCTTCTTGGTCCCGACGATCAGATCACGCTCTTCGTCGCCGACGTCGAAGAGATCAGTGACAAGCCGATGCGCGTCGACATGCGCGGCAACCTCAGCCTGCCGCTCGCCGGACGCGTTCATGCTGCCGGCCTGACCGCCGCTCAGCTCGAAGACGCGATTGAAACCCGTCTTCGGAAGTTTCTCAAGGATCCCGAAGTGGTTGTGAGTATCACGGAATTTCGCAGCCAGCCGGTATCGGTGCTCGGTGCTGTCATGACCCCGGGCGTTCAGCAGCTCCAAGGCCATAAGAGTCTGTTCGAAATCCTTTCAATGGCCGGTGGTCTGCGGCCCGATGCCGGCAACACCGTCCGCGTCACGCGCAATCTGGACTGGGGCAAAATTCCCCTTGCGAATGCGAAGGACGATTCGACAGGCCAGTTCAGCATCGCCTCCGTCAGCGCCAAGAGCGTCATTGATGCGACGGATCCGACCGAAAATATCACCGTCAAGCCCCAGGACGTCATTTCCGTTTCCAAAGCCGACATGGTCTATTGCGTAGGTTCGGTCAACAAACCCGGTGGATTCCTCCTCGGCCAGAACGAATCGATCTCGGCGCTGCAAGTGCTGTCCCTAGCGGAGGGACTGGGCAAAACAGCCGCTCCTGCTAAAGCCAAAATCATGCGCGCGGTTGCCGGTAGTCCAAACCGGACCGAAATCGCGATCGACATCAAGGCGCTAATGGCCGGCAAAGCCCCCGACCTGCCGCTGAGATCCGACGACATCCTGTTCATCCCGAACAGTGCTGCCAGAAGCATGGCCGCGCGAACAGCCGAAGCCGCGATACAGGTCGCCACCGGCGTGGCAATTTACGGACGGTACTAATCGCATGGAACATCTGAATCGATTGCCAGAGCCGGCGAGCGGCAGCGCTTTGCCCCTCGCTCGCAGCCAATACACCGAAATTCCCGCCAGCGCCTACCCGCGCGAAAGCAGTGGCGAAGCCGAAGCCGGCGGCCTCATCGAATACTGGCGCATCCTGCGCCGCCACAAAGGCACTTGGATCATCTTCGCTTTTGTAGGCGCATTGCTCGGCTTTCTGGTCACGCTTCCGCAAACGCCGGTCTATCGCGCCCACACCTCGGTCGAGATCGTTGGCCTGAATGATAATTTTCTGAACTTCAAGCAGGTAAGTCCGGTAACTCAAACCGGCACAACTTCGGAAACATCCGACATCCAAACGCAAATCAAAATCTTTCAAAGTGATTCTCTGCTCGAGCGCGTACAGGTCAAGCTAAACCCTGGCTTCAAACCATCGTCCGAGACGGCGGGGCGCATTTCCGCCTGGCGCAAGGTTTTGAATCTTCCCGAGTCCACGGTGGCCGATCCGCGAATGCTCGCTTTGAAAATAGCCGCCAAGAGCCTCAAGGTTCGCGCCGCTGGACAAACGCGAATCATAGAAGTGAGCATTGATTCCACGGACGCACAACTGGCCGCGAATTTCGCCAACACGCTCGCCAGCGAGTTCATTGAGCAAAATTTGGAATCGCGCTGGAAGACCACTGAAAAAACGAGCGATTGGCTGGCGCGCCAGCTCGACGACATGCGCATCAAGCTGGAGCGCTCCGAAGACGCCCTACAGGGCTATGCCCGCCGCTCGGGTTTGCTTTTCACCGATGAAAAGACAAGCGTATCGGAAGAGAAGCTCCGCCAGCTCCAGCAGGCGCTCTCCAACGCCATGGGCGACCGCATCGCCAGGCAGTCTCGCTACGAGATGGCGCAGACCAGTCCGCCGGACGCTCTCCCGGACGTTCTGAACGACAGCGCACTCCGCGACATGCAGGCGAAGATAACCGACCTCCGCCGCCAAATCGCGCAGCTCAGCGATACATATACGCCTGAATACAAGAGCGTCCGGCGCGCCCAGGCGGAGCTGGCTACCCTGCAAGCGGCTTTCGATCATGCTCGCTCCGCCATCATCACGCGTATCAAGAACGAGTACGACGAAGCCGCGCGCAAAGAGAAGCTTCTCGCATCTGCCTACAACGCGCAATCGGCTGCGGTGACTGGCGAGGGTGAAAAGTCCATCCAATACAAGATCCTCAAACGCGAAGCCGACAGCAATCGCCAACTCTATGACTCGATGCTGCAGCAGTTGAAGGAATCGACAATCGCCTCCGCTATGCGCGCGACCAACGTTCGCGTGGTAGACGCAGCGAAAATCCCAGTGCGTCCCTATACTCCCGACCCGCGGCAAAGCGCTGGTCTCGGCCTCCTCGCCGGAATCTTCTTCGGCGCCGCCGTCATCGTCATGCGCGAAAGAGCCGATCGCACTATTCAACAGCCTGGTGACAGCACGTTCTATCTGAATCTCCCCGAGTTGGGGATCATCCCGTTCGCCAAGGCCGATAACGCGTGGCGCCAAATTACAAACGCGGGCGCATCGTTGACTGGCGCCGCAGCCTCCCCTTCCAGCGAGCCACGGCCCGCCGCGGCCGCCAAGGTGGAGCTGGTGACCTGGCAGCGCAAGCCATCCATGGTCGCCGAAAGTTTCCGCTCGACCCTGATCTCAATCTTGTTCTCCGCCGAGAATGGCGAGCGGCCAAAAATATTTGTTGTGACCAGTGCCAGCCCTTCCGAGGGTAAATCCACGATTACCAGCAATCTGGGCATCGCCATCACGGAAGTCGGCCAACGAGTTCTGTTGATCGACGCCGACATGCGCCGGCCGCGCCAGCATGAAATCTTTGGAATGGATAACGAACGTGGTCTAAGCAGCGTATTGCGGGAACGGGTTGAGCTCAACGGAGATCGATCCCTCGGCGGATTGATTCGCCAAAGCGAAGTCCCCGGGCTCTCTATTCTGACCAGCGGACCCGGAAGCTCCGCGGCGACCAACCTCATCTACGGCCCGCAAATGGCCGGCCTTCTTCAGTATCTCCGCGACGCCTTCGACATCGTTCTCATAGACACCCCGCCCATGCTGCAGATCTCAGACGCCCGCGTGCTCGGCAGGATGGCGGACAAAGTAATTATGGTCGTTCGGGCCGGACATACCACCCGTGATGCGGCCATGGCCGCACGCCAGCGTTTTAGTGAGGACGGGACTAAAGTCATGGGAACCATTCTGAACGGTTGGAATCCGAAATCGGCGACAAGTGGATATTACGGGCATTACCGCGGCTATTACAACACGCGCGAGAATCACGCGGCCGCCAAGTAACAGGATGCATACCGTCATAGGAAAAGTAAGTGAATAAGTACGGTATGACAAAGGTTCGCAAAAGCCTGGCAACGGCGTTTCACGACACCGCCATTTATGATGCATATCAAGCGCTTGAGGGGCAAAAGGCAATCCGCCGCTGGACGGCAACCGGGCGCCAGGTCCCTCCCCCCCACGTCATCAAGCGCAAGACGCTCCTCGCCTACAAACGGCGATACGATATCCGGGTGTTAATCGAAACGGGAACCTTTCTAGGCGACATGGTCTACGCCATGCGTGGTGTCTTTTCGAAAATTGTAAGCATAGAATTGGACCGGGAACTCCATGCCAGAGCTTCCCAGCGGCTTTCAAAGCTGAAGCATGTTCAGTTGCTCTTGGGAGATAGCGCGGAGTTATTGCCATCCGTCCTTCAATCAATCCACGAGCCCGCGCTGTTTTGGTTAGACGGGCACTATTCAGGTCCTGGCACGGCTCGGAGTACAGAAGACACCCCCATCGTTAGGGAGCTGTCTTGCGTCTTGATGCATAATCGGCGGAATCACGTTATTCTGATCGATGATGCCCGTGAGTTCACTGGGCGCGCTGACTATCCGAGCGTCGAAAAACTCACTGAGATCACACTGGGTTTGAATCCAGCCGCCTCGGTCACAATCGCGGACGATATTATCCGCATCGAGACTGGGCCGCGCGCATAAGCCAGCGGATTCAAAAAGTGAAAAGCATTCTCCCTACGAGGTTGCGCCGGGAATTCTTGATCGTCTCGGCTGGGCAATTCGCTTCCTTCGCCGGTGCAGTCGTAACCGTCAAGTTACTAACTCACGTTCTCAGGCCGGAGCAATATGGGCTGCTCGCGCTTTCGCTAACAGTCGTCACATTGTCTCAGCAGGTTGCGTTCTCTCCCTCGCTTGGAGCAGCCGGAAGGTTCTTTGCGGCCGCCGTTCAGTCCGGACAGCTACGGTCATTCATTAAGGGCCTGGCTGTATTCTGCCTGGGGGCCACGTCAATTGTGGTCGCAATACTGATGGTTGCCGTGCCTATAGCCTGGCAGCAAAGAGTAACCTACGGCGCGCTTCTCCTGCCCCTGTCGGGACTAACAATTCTCACAGCGCTGAACTCGGTAGCTTCGGCCATTCAGAGCGCGGCACGTCAACGGGTAATCGCGGCCCTGCATGATAGTTCCGGTCAATGGCTGCGCGGAATTTTCGCGTGGCTTCTGATATCGCTGTTCTCAACCAGCGCTGTCTTTGCTCTTTGGGGGCAACTCGCTGCCTCGGCCCTTGTTCTCGTATCCCAGTCCGTCTTTATCGTTCGCCTGTTTCGCGGCTATCGACCCTTCGTGGCTCCCCTCATCGGCAATGCGGAGCGGCTGACCACTGCGTCGATGTGGCGATTCGCGTGGCCCTATTCCGCGTACGGCATTTTCTACTGGTGCGGCGTCGCCTCAGAGCGTTGGTCGTTGAGCGCTTTTCACGGCCTCGGCACCGTGGGAGTCTACCAGGCTGCTTACCAACTGGGCTATACGCCGGTCGCACTATGCCTCGCGGCAGTCCAGACATTTGTCAGTCCAATCGTTTTTGAGCGAGTCGGAGACGGTTCCGACCCGGCGAAACTCCGTCAGGCATCCCGGCTCATTTTGACATTGACTGCGTGGACGATAGCAGGATCGATCCTCTTAGCCGTCGCCGCCTCCTTGCTTGGCCCTGCTCTGTACAAGTCCTTGACTGGCGCAGCCTATAAAGATGGCGTCGGACTGTTGCCACTGGCGGTCCTCTCCGCCGGTTTGTTTTCGGCGGGGCAGTTTATGAGCTTGAACTATTTGACTGCCCGGCAGTCCAGCCGATTGATCTATCCGAAGGCGGTCAGCTCCGCATTAGTTGCCATATTCGCCTGGGTTGGCGCAAAGTGGGCCGGCCCGCTTGGTGTTTTCGTTGGCTCGAACGCCGCGAACGTTATATACCTGATCCTGATATGGATACTGTCTCCCAGCCGGAAAGACGTCACCGTGAATGTCGCACAGAATGTGCCGCGGACAGAAGTTTCGTGCGCTGCTTCCAGCTAGCGCCCGCGCTCCACATGCGAAAAATTAGAGCTCTCTTTCACTTGCTCGACCTCACGTTTCGGCGCCTGACAAACGGTCCGTTGAGCCATCATGAGAAATGGCGGATTGACCGTGGGGACAAGACGTTGCGGCTCGACTATCCGCTCAGCCCGAATAGCGTTGTCGTTGACGCGGGGGCCTATTTAGGCGATTGGACGGCCCAGATCGCTACGAAATACGATCCACGCATTTATCTATTTGAGCCAGCGCCTGAATACGTCGAAGCCCTCAAACAACGATTCCACGGCAACCCCAAAGTTGTTATCCAACCTTTCGCCCTGGGTGACGCCGACCGTACGGGCGGCCTATCTACCAGTTGTGATGGGTCAAGTATGTTCAGGAGTCAGGAGCTCGATCGGCAGATTCAGATCAGGGACGTTTGCGCCGCTCTGGAACAACTGGACGTGCCCTCAATTGACTTACTAAAGCTGAATGTCGAGGGAGCTGAATACGAGATCCTGGCTCGCCTCCATCAGGGTGCGGTTCTCTCAAAGATCAAGTTCATCCAGGTTCAATTCCACCCATTCCCGGCAGACTATCTGGGGCTTTATTCGGACTGCTGTCGCTTCCTCGAGGAATCGCATGAGATTCAATACAAATACCCTTTTGTTTGGGAGAGCTGGAAGCGAAAACAATGATTCGCGCCTCGGCTCGATGGATGGTTTATAGCTCGTGTCGTTAACCGACGTCTTCTTAATCACCGTCCTATTGGGCTCGCTCAGCGCTTTCTTCACGCGAGCCGCCGCGGGCACGGTCATCAGTGCTGCCGCTGCCTATTGGATCGCATGGACGGTGCTTCTTTTAAGCGGAATCTACTGCGAAGCCTATGACCTGTTTGATTCCCCAATCAGCGAAACCGCGACCGGCCTGATTCTCAAGAGTCACATAGGAGTTATATTGGGCGTATTCATCGCCAGCCTTATTAGCGGCCGCAAGCGAGTTCGGCAGTGGATTACGGATGATGAGTCGATTACTTCCGAGCAATTCCTGCGCGGCAACTTCAAGCTGATAGTAGGGATTCTATGCGCCGTCGCATGTGCCCACCTGATCGAGAACATCAGCCGTATTGGTCTCGGAGCGCTGTACGGCAACCTGATATACGATCTGCGAGTCTCCGCTCTTGGCCGGGAACTTTCTCCGCTTGGTTTGATATCGAGCTACCTTCAGGCGTTCTTGATGCCCCTTGCCGTGGTCATGGCCCGCGCGGATAGGCGCTACGGCTTTCGCGCCGGCCGATTGGCCGCGTTGATTGCGCTTGGTGGATTGCACGGATTCGGCTTGGGCGGACGAGGCTTTTTGGCCGCCCCCGTGATTTATTATGGCGTCGCGCTAGTCGCCGGGAAAGCGCGCGACGGCTCTCGCCTGCCGGTTGGCTGGCGGAAGGGTTTTGGCTTGATGTGCGGATGTTTGGTAGCCTTCAGCCTCCTGGGTGCATGGCGAGGCCAGATCGGCGACGCACAGCAGGGGTCTTTTCAAGAGAACTTGGTCAAATTGCCGCTTGGTTGGATAGGGTCCTCGCTGAGCGCCATCGAGCCCGCTAGCGTCGTGTACTCGGAGATCCGGATGGGCGGGCGCTTGACCTTCGACGGGATATCCTCGCTGCTCGAGAAGACGCGCGTGCTGCCCGGTGACATCAAGCTCACTGTCGCTCAACAACGGGAGGCTATCAGGATTCGCTTCGGCAATTCGGCCTCGGTTATACCGCCGACCGCTATCCCGTTTCTCATCGGAGACGTAGGCGAGGCCAATCTGATCTTGTACATGAGTTTGATCCTGGGGATTTGCGAGTTACTTACAATTTGGATTGTTCCTAGCTCGATAACCAAGCACGTCCTCGCTGGGCTGGCGTTTACTGCGGCTGCCTTGATGATCCAAGGAGTCAACGTACTTACTGGCTACAATCTCGTCATGATTGCCTGGGCACTTGTCCTCGATACGGTCATGGTAGCGGCAAGAGTCAGACATCAATCTCCCCGAGTCGGATCGTTGGATTATCACCATCCTGCATTTGCCGTCCGCCACGGACTTCAATGAGACATCTGATCAGAAATTTGCTGCTGTCCTATCGACGTCGTCAGCAGTTGCCTAAATACCGGGCCCTGTTAGGTGGGATTGTGAGTGAACAGGTCTCCTCGCCGGGTTACTCCGAAGGCGCACTCCACAACTGTATAAGGGAGCTTGAGTCACACCGGCGGCCATTGGGTCCGGTCCCGCATATTGCGGCTTTTGGAGCGCATCACTGGGAGCGCTACGGCTACTGGCAGTCGCTGGGCAGGCTCTCTCGTCTTGAGACCTATGACTATTCGGTTAAGGCTGCAAAGCTAGCCGGACGATACACTTCATCCGCTATTCGGCGTGAACTCGCCCGCGATTTCCTTGATTTCATCGAGCAGCAGGAACGCGCAAGTGCCGTACAGGTAGCGTTCTTCTATGCAGACAGCCAATTCATCGCGCCGGAACTCGTAAGTGCGCTGACCGCCAAAGGCATTTGGACTGTTTTGATGGGAGTCGACGACAAACATCGTTTTCAAGAGCAACAGGTCGGCGACTTATCGACAGGTCAATGCACGGTCGCTCCGCATTTCGACCTTTACTGGACGTCTTGGAAGGTGGGAGTGGACCTCTTTTTGAAGATCGGGGCAAATCCGTGGTATGCGCCGCTAGCGGCCGACCCAGTCTTTCATCATCCCGTCCGCGGTTCGCGTTCGACCGACGTGGTTTTTGTTGGCCAGCGCTACGGTCGAAGGGAAACGTTGATCGACTACCTGCGCGGTCTTGGCTTCTCTGTGAAGGTGTTTGGCCGAGGCTGGCCAGAAGGCGTCATTTCGCACGAGCGCACCGTGGAACTCTTTAGTACGTCTATGGCGGTGCTGGGTTTAGGCGATGTAGGGGCGCTTGCGGAAGTCAAGCATGTCAAAGGCCGCGATTTTGAAGTGCCGATGTGCGGTGGGCTGTATATAACAACGTTCAATCCGGAATTGACCGATCTCTTCGAGATAGGGAAAGAGATCCTCTGCTACAACTCCTTCGAGGAGTGCGCCGAGCTGCTGCACTGGGTGCGCCGCCATCCTCAAGAGGCGGATGATATCAGGCAGGCCGGTTTGTACCGATCTCTGCGAGATCACACCTGGGAGGCCCGTTTTGCAAAGATTCTTTCCATATTGAGAGGCCGGCCTGCCGGGGATCAACGTGACGAGTGTGTAGCGGCCCTGAAGGTGCACGCGTGATCGCTGCGTTAAAGGCGGACTGGGCGCGTCTGCGCCACGATCGTTTCTATGACGTGGCAATTCAGTTGATCGGCCACAACGGATATCACGCTGTGCTGTTTTATCGCCTTGCGAATTGGCTTTACACGAAAAGGATCCCCGCTTTGCCCGAGTTCGTAACGTCCCTGGCGCTGTGTATAACTGGCGCGGAGATCCTCCCTCAAGCGTGCATTGCTCCTGGCCTTGTAATCAAGCATCCTTGCGGGATTGTGATTGGATCCGGTGCCGTAATCGGTCGCGACTGCACCATTCTGCAAAACGTGACGGTAGGAGAGAAACTAAACGCCGCCGGAGACCATTCCTATCCCGCTATAGGGAGTCGAGTGACGATTTGTGCAGGCGCCGTGATCGTCGGCGGCGTGAGCATTGGTGACGACGCGACCATTGGGGCGAACGCCGTCGTGCTCCATGATGTGCCACCCGGCGCCACAGCGGTCGGAGCTCCCGCCCGGATAATCGGCTCAAACCCTACAGTCATTTCACCTATATGGAACACGCAATGCGCGTCATGAACGGCGAGCATTCGGCTCCACTCAGAGTTCGCGCCCACCATCAGGTGACACTCCGAATTCCGGGCTTCGAGCGTGCGGAGGAGGGTCGATCGGTCGTTCAATACGCCTTCGAGCCTTATGCCGCGGAGGAATGGTATCGAATGGTCACGCGGCGGATAGCGGACCGCCTTGGAAAAGGATATTTCCCGATCTTTCGCTTCAGTGACGGCGAGTGCTATTTCTGCCTGGGTTATCGGATGCCACGGCCCCAGCCGGGATCCTCCGCTTTCTACCACTACTTCCGAACCATCATTTCCGCCTACGGAAAATACCGCTGCCACAATACTTTCTGGTCCGGGCTGCCGGGCTACGGACATGAGGTTTATCGCGGTCATAAATGGCGGGAACTCCGATTAGTCTTCGCCGAGCAATTGCGCGAGATCGCCGGCTCGGGGCTCATCGCGGCCAATTTCTGCAAACACCATATCCCAGGAATGATCGATCGCTACATCCCCGACATATTTGACTGGTTCGATGCCGAGAATATTCGCCTCGATTCGGACAATTACATTCCGTTCTATTTCATATACGGAATGCTCCTCGGCCCCAATCGCCACCACTTTCTTGCCCGGCGCCACGTGCTCGTAATCACGAGCCTCAACTCCGGCAAGGAAACAAAACTGCGCGAGTTTTTTGAGGGTGCGGGAGTTAGCTCCGTTAAATTCATCCCGATTTCCCGCTCCCACAGCATGTCCGATCGTATTGAGCTGCGGCCCGAGCATGCGCGCACCGATCTCGTGCTTGTCGGTGCCGGAGTCGGCGCCGCCAATATTCTTTCACAAGTCAAGCCGCTCAATACGCTCTCGATCGATGCCGGTTATGTGCTGGAGTGCTATCAGGATCCCAGCTACAAGGGAGCCAGAGTCTTCACTCTCCCCGACGAAGATCTAGCCTGCGATCGTTCAATTGGAATACACGCATAGTCATTTACGAGTCGCTTATCTCGCGAACTTCCAGGGAGAGGATTTGCTAGGCCGCCGGCGTCTGGCGAGAAATCGCGCGCTGGCCGGTTCGCAGAAGATAGCCACAGTTTCAGCGATTCTAGCGCACGCCGGATGTCAGGTGACTGTGTTCTCCCTGGGGGCCGTCGCCGAACGTTCTTTCAGGTTCTATCCAGCTTTTCGAGGCCTTATTGCCGAATCCTCGGTTCCCGTGCTCTATCAGACCGATTGGGACATTCCGGCAATCGGCCGCATCTGGGGTGCGCTGGGGCTCCTGTATTCCCTCCTCAAGGAATACCGAAGGCATCGGGTCGATGTGGCAATCGTCTACAATTGCGGGCTCCCCGAGGCGATAGCTGCTCGTGTTTTGGCTTGCGTTGCCGGCGTCCCGGTTGTGTTGGAGTATGAAGACGACGCATCGAAAGGGCCGGATGGCCGTCGTAGCTGGCGCCAGCGGTGCCATTTACTCGGTCTACGCATAATTCGAAAGACTGTTCGAGGCGTTATTGCCGTATCTCCGCAATTGCTCTCGCAATTTGATCTTCCTAACCGGTATATTCTTCGCGGTGTTTTGAATGACGATCTCGCCGGGCTTCAGCCGCCTCCTGATGTTGATTCCGCCAGGCTCCGGTTCATGTTCGCGGGATCGATCCAGCAATCGAAGGGTGTAAATGCACTCTGCGAAGCGTGGACCCAGGCTCGATTGCCTGGCTGTGAGTTGCACGTCGCCGGTGAGGGACCACTGCTTGCCGGGCTCAGAGCTAAGTTTGGACATGCCGCGGATATCTACTTCCATGGTTTCGTATCCCGCGGCCGGCTCCTCGATTTATTCCGTAGTGCGCACGTTTTGGTGAACCCGCATCATGTGACGAGCGATGTAGGCGCCGTTTTCCCTTTCAAACTCATTGAGTACTTGGGGACGGGACGCCCAGTGATCTCAACCCCAATGGCTCCACTCGAAAACCCGCTTGCTTCTGGAATACTCTACAGCCGTTCAGACAGTCCCGCACACCTCGCTGAAGCGATGAGGAACATGCAACATGACTTCCCACAGTGGCTGTCAAAGGCGCGGATTTCGATGGAGGAGGCATGGCGGGTCTGTGGGCCGCTGCCCACGCGTAACGGGGTGCTGAAAATCCTGGAAGATGCCGTAAGAGCCGCTGATGGAATGCGGCAGCCTTCAAAGGATGTTGCTGCGTCTCCGCAGGCTTGAAAAAAGACGACACCGTGCGAATACTAAACGTCCTTCATTCTCTAAGACAGTCCGACGGTGGCCCTATACGCGCGGTCCTCGATCTTTCAGCAATGACACTAAGTCATGGCATCGAGTCTCATGTTCTCGGTTTTGGCAAGGTTGACATTCCTGATAATCCCTTGTTTCCTGAACAGCTGCACGTGCTGGATGTTACTCACCCAGCGTATTACCGATATGCACCGGGCCTGAAAACATGGCTGAAAAGAAATCTGGAATCTTACGATGGAGTCATTCTGCACGGCATGTGGCTTTATCCCAACCAAGCCGTTGCCGCTGCGTGCCGCCACATTGGTTTGCCTTACGCGTGCTTTCCGCACGGCATGTTAGAGCCTTGGTCTTTTTATCGTCAGGGGGCCTTGAGCGCCGTAAAAAAATTATTCTATTGGGCTGCAGTCGAGAAGAATGTGTTCTCCAATGCGCGCCACATACTATTCACCTCGAACAGAGAGCTTCGAGAAGCAAACTACGTAGCCAAAAACCTCCACCATCAGTCCATCGTCGTACCATACGGTGTACATTTGACGTCCGGCGCTTGCGAGGAGCCTGCCAGGCCTGAGCTTCGACAGCCGAAGGATCGAAGAGTCGTTCTCTTCCTGGGGCGAATCCATCCGCATAAGAGCCTGGACCTGCTGCTGAGGTGCTGGGCCGCCGCCCGTCTCTCGGATGAATGGCACTTTATAATCGCCGGACCCGGGAAACCGCCGTATCTGGATCGATTGCTCGAATTGCGGAAGGCGCTAGGCATCGAATCGTCAACGACATTCGTTGGGCCGGTTTCGGGCGACGATAAAACGTATCTGTTGAGGCGTGCGCATTGGTCCTTGCTGGCATCGCAACATGAAAACTTTGGGGTTTCCGTTCTGGAATCGATCGGACATGGATGTCCGGTAGCGGTATCCGACAACGTGTATATCGCGGACTACTTCCATAGTGATTCAATCATCCTGCCGCTGAATGAAAGTGCTTGGACAGCCTTCATGCGTGGAGCTATGCGCGACGAGCCGAAACGTTTGCGGATCATTCAACAAGATGCGAGCCTGTTACTCCCATTATTTAATGTGGAGCGCGTGTCGCACGATTGGAGCAAGACCTTGACAGCGGTGTTTTCACCCGAGGAATCCCGGCCAACAGCGGCATAGTTCACACGGCACCGAGCGCCGATTCTGTCTCGCAAGTCGCAAGCAAAAAATAATGATTAGGTCATCCAAAATAGATTTCGTTGATGAAAGACGCATGCACCGCCACGCCGCGCCTAACATCTTCAAGAATCGACTCACATTCGCTAACAAGAGCGCACGTGTAGTGTGGAATTTTGCTTATAAGTTCTTCTTCCGGCCCACTCCTGTTCCGTTTCACGGCTGGCGCCGTTTTTTGCTTCGCCTCTTCGGAGCGCGCATCGAACCCGGCGCCTCGCCGTATCCACGCTGCCGGATCTGGGCGCCCTGGAACCTCCACATGGGAGTAAACAGTTGCATCGCTGACGACGCTGAGTGTTATTCCGTGGCGCATATAAGTATTGGAGCAAATGCCTCAGTTTCGCAGCACGCACTGCTATGTACGGCGAGTCATGACTACAATAGTCCTGACTTCGCGCTGGTTTCCCGGCCGATTACCATCGGCGCTGATGCTTGGATAGCGGCGCGCGCATTCATTGGGCCAGGAGTAACCGTAGGCGAGGGCGCAGTTGTTGGCGCGACCGCGTCAGTGTTTCGAGACGTCCCGCCCTGGGCCGTCATGCGCGGCAACCCAGCGGTAGAAATCAAGAAGCGTAACAGGATGGTTCGACTTGACTCCTGACATTAGCGTGCTGATCCTCACGCTCAATGAAGAGCGTAATCTTGAGGCATGCCTCCGAGCCGTCTCCTGGAGCGATGACGTCGTCGTATTCGACTCCTTCAGCACCGACAGAACCGTCGAGATTGCGAAAGACTGCGGTGCAAGAGTAATCCAGAGGCACTTCGATAACGAGCGTTCGCACAGAGCGGCATCCTTGCAGGTTCCGTTCAAACACTCATGGGTTTTTAATCCGGACGCCGACGAAATTGCCACTGAGGAACTAAGTCTTGAAATGCTCAGTGCCGTGGCTACGTCCGGACGCGACGCCGCGGCTTTTCGCATGCGCCGCAAGGATATGTTCATGGGGCTCTGGATTCGTCATAGTAGCCTCTATCCCACCTGGTTTGCACGCCTGTTCCGTCCCGATAAGATACGCTTCGAACGCACTATCAATCTGAATTGCATCGTTGACGGACCGGAACTCAGGCTCGAACAACATCTGCTTCACTATAGCTTCAATAAAGGGCTGGATGAATGGCTTACCAAGCACAATAAGTACAGCCGTGCCGAGGCGTTTGAATCGCTCCAATCGCTCAAAAACAGCCCCTTGAATTGGCATAATGTCATCCTAGGCGACCCGCTTCAAAGACGCCGCGCATTGAAGGAAGTGTCGTTCCGCGTGCCATTCCGCCCATTGGCGCGCTTCCTATATATGTACGTGGCGCGCAAGGGGTTTATGGACGGTATTCCCGGATTCCACTTTTGTTGTCTTGTTAGTTTCTACGAGTATATGATTTGCCTCAAGATGAGGGAGCTGCAAGGCAACGTCACCGAACCCGCCAAGCTCACTCACGTTTCCACCTAAGGCTGGTTCAACGCTTACTCGTCCGCGTATTGGCTAAAGCTCTCGTATCTGCTTTATCGCGTGCATAACTCAAAAAAATGACTGTCTTGAGAAGAGGAATCGAACGTCTCAGCACCCGCATAGTCCTAGAGCGGAAGCTGCCCGCGGGATTCGGCGACGGCCGCATCTCAGTCTCGCCGGCGTCGGCCCTAAAATTCTGGCATCCAAATTTAGGACGTGTCGACCCATCGCTATTCAACGCGGCCCATGAACTCGTTCGTCCAGGGGATACCGTCTGGGACGTAGGCGCAAACGTTGGGCTGTTCACTTTTGCGGCGGCTGCTCTAACGGGCCGCGCAGGAAAAGTTCTAGCTTTGGAGCCAGATGTCTGGTTGACAGGTCTCCTGCATCGAACTATTTCTCGTGATCCCCATTCGTGGGCGGGAGTGGATGTCCTCGCGGTCGCGGCGTCCGATCGAGTCGGCTTATGTCACTTGAAAATTGCGGCGCGCGGCCGGTCTTCGAATTACCTGGGCGAAGGCAACTCGCAGTCTGGTGGCTCGAGAGCCGCGCAGTCTGTTCTAAGCGTCACCCTTGACTGGCTCCTAAGCATATACTCTCCACCGGACGTTCTGAAAATCGACGTGGAAGGCGCTGAAGGCCTGGTTTTGAAGGGGGCCGCCCGATTACTCGCTGAAGTGCGCCCGCGAATTTTATGTGAAGTCAGCGGAAGTAATAGTGAGGAGGTCACTGGCCTTCTCCGAGCGTCCGGGTACGCTCTCTACGACGCCGATCAGCCGAAAGTTATGCGAAATGAAGTATTCTCGGCGCCTTGGAATACAATTGCATACCCAGCATAGATCTGGGTGGGGCAAGATCGTCGCCGCCATCTGGTTCTTCGCCGGCCTTCCGATCGTCAGATCGTCTATCAATCCCTCGTCCTATCTTCGGCGTTTCATGCTGCGGTTGTTCGGAGCACAAGTAGGACCTGGTGTGGTTATTGAGCCAGGCGTGAGAGTAAAGTCTCCGTGGCGGCTCGCAATCGGCGCAAACTCATGGATTGGTGAAGATTGCTGGATCGACAATCTCGAGCAAGTGACCATTGGAAGCAACGTTTGCCTTTGTCAAGCTGCGTATCTCCGCACGTGGGAGCATGCCTGCCCGGACTCGCTGTTCACCTTCGTAATTAGCCCAATTACTATCGGCGATGGCGCCTGGATTGGACCCATGAGCGTCATTGGGCCGGGTATCGTGTTGGGAGAATGCGCCGTGGCATTAGCCGGTAGTGTCGTCACCGCTAATATTCCAGCTTTTGAAATTCACGCCGGCGCTCCCGCCCGGCTGACTCGAACGCACAAGTTTCGAATTCGAGAAAAGCACGCCAGCGAGGAACTTACCTGGAGTTAGTACTCGTTAACCAATTTTTTCATCCCGATTCCGCCGCCACGAGCCAGTTACTTACGGATCTCGCTCGGGAGCTTGCGAATCGGGGTCATCAGGTCACAGCTATTTGTGGAAGCGGCGGTTACAGCCCGGTTGATTCCACGGAGCCTCCACCCGTGACGATCCTTCGTTCCAAGCCGCTTCCCTTTGGCCGCGCGCCGCTGATGCGCATCGCGTCGTATGCGACGTTTCTGAGCAGCGCGGCCGTCCGAAGTCTGCGCGGCCCCACGCCCGATATCATTCTGACGCTCACCACTCCTCCGCTCCTTGGGCTCGTCGGCATGCTCGCCAAGCGTTTGCGCGGCGCTCGCCACTTCATTTGGGAAATGGATCTCTATCCCGATATCGCCCAGGACCTGCGCGTCTTGCGGCCCCATTCCATTCTCAGCAGACTCATTGGCGCAATCGCCGATGGCGTGAGGCGGAACGCGGACGGCATCATTGCGCTCGGTGACGACATGAAAGAGCGGCTCATCCGTCGCGGTATACCCGAAGCCAATATTCACGTCATGCACAACTGGGCCGATGGCCGGCAAATCCATCCTTTACCCTGGCGGCCCTTTCCCCTCACGGTGCATTACTCAGGCAACCTGGGACTCGCCCACGAAACTCGGACCATCCGCGACACGATGCTTACCCTCCGCGCCGATCCGCGATTCCGCTTCATCTTTTCGGGAGGCGGCCCTCAAAAAAAGGATCTCGAAGCGTTCTGCCAAACCCGTGCGCTCAGCCAAACCGAATTTCGCCCCTACTGCGGCCGCGGCGAACTGGGTCAAAGTCTTTCCGAGGGACATCTTGGGCTCGTGACACAAAAGCCGGAGACTGTCGGCTCGGTTGTTCCCAGCAAAGTGTACGGGATTATGGCCGCCGGCCGTCCCGTCTTATATATAGGTTCTCGCCGCGCTACCCCCGCTCGGATCATTGAACGCTTTGGCTGCGGCTGGCACGTCGAAGCGGGCGATTCCGGCTATCTCGTGGCTCTCCTGAATCGGCTCATCGATCGTCCTGAGGAAATCCGTACCGCCGGAGAACGCGCTCGCCAGGCCTTTTTGGAAAACTTCGATCGCCCTCTCGGAGTTGCGCGCATTGCATCGATTCTGAGCCTCAAACAAGTTCCCGAGCTTTCGCAAAGCGCCTTTGCGCAGAACTAACGCCCGCCATGTATTCGCTCCTATTTTTGGCCATTGTAAGCTTCGTCCTGTCCCTGCTTCTCACCCCAGTCGTTCGGAATATTTTCCGCCGTCTTGGGCTGGTCGACCACCCGGATCATCCGCGCAAGCTTCACAGCCGGCCCATCCCACGAGTCGGAGGGATCGCTATTGCGCTTGCCTATACGCTTGCCTTTGGACTGCTGCTTGTTACTAAGTTGAGAGCTGGCGACATTGTTTGGAACGCGTTTCCTATTATCTGGAAACTCTTTCCGGCCGCGGTTCTCATCTTTGCTACTGGTCTGTTAGACGATCTGTTCCGTCTTAAGCCCTGGCAGAAGCTCGCTGGACAAATCGCGGCGGCCACTGTCGCCTATTTTGCCGGCGTCCAGGTCATGGGAGTCGGCGGTGAGCACCTCGTCGCATGGTGGCTGTCGTTCCCCGCGACCATCACTTGGACGCCGGCAAAATAG
>Ga0193753_10001487_pt1 | contig 19937 bp, 16 predicted proteins | sample H1c2metaG_FD_144925 | JGI IMG/M metagenome (GOLD analysis project Ga0193753, IMG submission 144925) | Soil microbial communities from a riparian zone of the East river system, Colorado, United States - H1c2 | ecosystem: Environmental > Terrestrial > Soil > Riparian zone | place: USA: East...
TATCTTGGCATTCATTCAAGCATCTGCGCCCCACAGGGCATTAATAGCGTAATCATCCATGAGCTTCTTTGATATAGAAAATATTTTTTTCACGATTCTGGGTTACAAAATGAGTTACCTGGAATTTTTTGGCACCGTTGCCGGCGCAATAGCGGTATGGCTATCCGCACGCGGAAATATCTGGAGCTGGCCGCTGGGCGTAATCAATGTTGTTCTTTTCTTTTTTCTTTTTTTTCAGGTACAGCTGTATCCCGACATGTTTCTTCAGGTCTTTTATACGATCACAAATCTCATAGGTTGGTGGCGCTGGGCTAATCCAAAACCCGGTGAGGAGAACAGGCGAAACCAGCTTAAAGCCAGTTATATGGGTTGGAAACCTTTCCTCTCTCTAACTACTGTCGGAATTGTTGGAACCTATGTAATGGGGACTTTTGCCAGTAATCTGCACGAATTATTTCCAAAGGTCTTCAACGTAGCCAGCGCGTTTCCTTATGCTGATTCGTTTGTGACCGTGATGAGCATCATAGCCACATTCTTAATGATCCAGAAAAAGATCGAGAACTGGATCATATGGATCCTTGTCGACGCCATCGCCTCTTATCTGTATTTCGCAAAGGGCATCAAATTCGTCGGTCTTGAATACCTAATATTTTGTTTCATAGCCGCCTATGGCGTGTGGAATTGGATGCGGGAAAGAAGTATGAGTCAGACAGCGCCAGCAGCTTGATGAAAATTGTTGTTCAATCATTCCGGCCATCGAGCGTGGCAGTCATTGGGTCAATGGTTTTATTTTGTCGTTTATGAAAAGGGGTCTTGTCATTGGTAAATTCCTGCCAGTGCATCAAGGTCATGTGGCCCTGATCAATTTTGCCATCCGGCAGTGCGACGAGTTGATTGTATCGATGAGTTATACCGACGAAGATCAGATAGCGCCGTTACTTCGATTCTCCTGGATCCAACAAATCTTCCAACACAATACGGCCATCAAGACTCACATGTTGAGGGACGATTTTGACGACGAGAGCCTTCTACTGGTAATGCGAACGAAAATATGGGGTGATTTCATCGAGCGAACGTATCCGCGGATCGATCTTGTTTTTTCGTCAGAATCGTACGGGGTTCCATTTTCTCAGCATCTTCACGCCGCACATATATCATTTGATCCGGGCCGCGTCAATTTTCCTGTGTCATCTACTTTAATAAGGCAGCACCCTTTCAAGTATTGGGAATTTATACCTGGGCAGGTGCGGCCTTATTTCATAAAGAAAGTTTGCCTGTATGGACCCGAAAGCACAGGAAAATCCACGATGGCACAACGGATGGCCGAACGATATCACACGGAATTCGTGCCTGAGGTAGCCAGGGAATTGATCACATCGAACAATTTTACAATTGAAGACATTGAAAGGATTGGCCGTGCACATGCACGACGCATCGCCGAAAAGTCCAGCGTAGCCAACAAGATACTTTTTTGTGATACTGACGTGATTACAACGCAGATATACTCCAGGCATTACCTGGGGGTGGTACCAGAGATACTTTATTTTCTGGAAACGAGGACTTCTTATGATCAATACTTTCTTTTCGATATTGACGTACCCTGGGTAGCCGATGGGCTAAGAGATCTGGGAGAGTATAGAGAGAATATGATGACCTTGTTTAGGGAAGAGCTTGTCAAGCGAAATATTACTTTCAAATTGATCAAAGGTTCGTACGAAGAACGCGAGGAATTAATGATTAACGCTATTGATGACTTAATCAAGTGATCGAACCAATTTGGTTCAGCTTGGTAATCAACAATTTTTTCTCTGCATTAGAATGCGTTAGCACCAAAGCGCGGTCATAGCTGCTTCTTGCATTCGTCATTTCACCCAGTTCTAAAAAAAAGTCACCCATGGCTGCGTGATACAGATAATGATCGGCCAATCCGTTTATACTTGCCAATGCCATCAATCCTTCCTCAGGCGATTGGCCATAGCCAATAGCGATCGCTCTGTTGAGCTCCACGATTGGTCCAGGTTTCATTTGGATCAAAATTGAATAGAGGTCAATGATCCTGATCCAATTGGTCTTGTCAAAGCTTGCTGCAGCGGCATGACAACCGGCAATAGCGGCTTCAATGTGATACGCTGAGAATTCTTCTTCCTCGGCTGATGACTCCAGGTAATACTTACCCTTTTCGATGAGCGCCGTGCTCCATAGCGAACGATCCTGATCTTTCAGCAATTTGATCGATCCATCAGCAGCGATCCTGGCCTCCTCTCTTGAAGCCTGAAAGCACATTAGCGCAAGCAAAGCCTTTGTTCGTGGCGTATTTGTGATAGGATTATTCGTAAGTAACAAACACAACCTGATTGCTTCTTCACAGAGCTCGTGACGGATCAGTGTATCGGGATGCGAGGAATTGTATCCCTCGTTGAATAGAAGATAAAGGGTATGAAGTACGGCATCTAACCTTCCAGGAATTGTTGCAGGAATCGGTGCTTCCAGGCTTATGTTCTCTTCGCGGATCTTTTCGCGAGCGCGATACAGCCTCTTGGTGATAGCCTCTTCATTGGTCAAAAAGGTATTTGCTATCTCGAGGATACTTAAGCCGCACAGCGTTTTCAGCGTGAGGGAAATCTGCGATTCATAAGGAATAGCGGGATGACAACAGGCGAACATCATCCGCAGCTGACTGTCCTGAATTTCATTTTCGAGAAAGAAGCTGTTAACAGTTGGTGAGAGCGTCCATTCTGATTTTAGCTCCGCGCTGATGACCGCATGATGTTGTTCGTGTAAATGGTATTGCCTGATGGTGTCAATAGCCTTGCGCTTGGCCACCTTGTACAACCATGCTGACGGATTTTCAGGAATGCCCTTGTATTTCCAAACGGACATTGCTTTCAGCAAAGTGTCCTGAACAATATCCTCGGCAAGGTCCAATGATTGAAAACCCAACAGCCGCGTCAATACAGCGGCCATCTTTCCGGATTCGTGCCGAAACAGATGGCCGATGATTTGATTTACCTGCTGATCAAGCATCCCTAAATCTAGGGATTTTCAACGTCGTAATATGTTGCGTCCCTCGCAATCGACCGCGATCGATCTCCTTTGCCAGGCTCCGGTTGCAGTTGCCAGATTCCTTGATCGCGGTACAAGAAGTCAGCACGACGATAATGGAAGCCGATGCAACCTTCAGTTTCATTACGTTACATGTCGAACTTCATCACTTCACGAACTTCAACTTTTCCACCCAGCTCATAGTCGGGGCAGTCTTTTGCAATGCGTATAGCCTCTTCGATATCTTTTGCCATGAGCACAAAATAGCCGCCGACGACTTCTTTGCTTTCTGCGAATGGCCCATCCGTTACAGTTTTCTTAGACCCGGACACTGTTTTTCCAGTGGGCTGGAGGGCTTCACCTGAAAGATAGCGCTTTTCATTTTTTAGTTTCTCGACCCATTCGAACCACTTTTGCATGTGGGCTTGCTGCTTTTCAGGTGATAGGTGGCTGGGGTCGCCACCGATGAAAATTAACATGTACTTTTCCATTAGTTAAGAATTTTGGTTGAACATAATTTACACCATGACGAACCAATCATCGCGGGATGGACACAGGATCAAATAAATTTCTATTTTTTATTTGAAAACCGTTTAAGTACCCCCTCAGACGTGTGCTATACCTTGCCTGCGCGATGACCCTTTACAGCGAAGTACAAAATGTATAGATAGCAGGGTACCATCATCAAATACGCGATTTGTGAATTGGAGGCAAGGGACAGCCGGCCATAGATCAATGGCAACACCGCGCCACCGCCGATTCCGGCGACTAGCAACGCGGAACCAGTCCTGGTGAACTTGCCCAGCCCGTCAATGCCCAAGGGAAAGATCGCAGGCCACATGAGCGAGTTCGCCAGGCCAAGGGCAGCTATGCATGCAACTGATGCATAGCCATCTGTGACGGCAGCCAGAGACGTAAACACAACGCCCAGGATAGCACACCAACGCAGCGCTGCGGCTTGCGACAGATATTTCGGAATCGCAAAGATGCCGACGACATAACCAACCAGCATGAAGGCAAGCGTGTATTGAGTAAAGTACCGGGCATCGGCTATGTTTATTCCCAGGGAAACGCCATAACTAATAATTGTATCGCCGGCCATAACTTCAACCCCGACGTATAGGAAAATGGCGAGTACACCCACCCAAAGATGAGGGAATTGAAAAATGCTGGTCTTGCCTGCCGCCAGTGGTGACGGTGATTCACTTTCTGAACCGTCATCCTTTATGTCAGGAAGGCCCGAAAGCAGAATGGCAATTGCAAAGACAACAAGAACGCCTGCTATGATCATATAGGGTACAATCACGCGACTTGCAAGCTCGTCCAATTTGGCATCCCTGGCGACAGCGTCCATTGATTGCAGGCTTTGAACAAGGGTGTCAGCGTCGCTAAGGGCAATGGCGCCAAAGATCAGACCTGCGATAATACCGGCTACCTTATTACAGATACCCATGATGCTGATGCGCTTTGCAGCACTTTCTATAGGGCCAATCATTGAAGCATAAGGGTTCGACGCTGTCTGCAGTAATGCCAACCCAGTGCCTATGATAAACAGGCCCGCCAGGAATAAATTAAAATTTCGGCTTTGCGCTGCCGGAACGAACAGTATCGCACCAACGGCCATGATGATCAATCCTAGCGCCATACCTTTCTTGTAACCCGTTGCCTGCAGGACAAGCGAAGCAGGCAAGGCCATTACCGCATAGGCTATGAAAAATGCAGTTGCTACAAGAAATGACTGAAGGTCGGTCTTTAATTCGCAAGCAATCTTCAGATATGGAATGAGGGTTCCGTTTACCCACGTCACAAACCCATAGACAAAAAATAGGGCCGCGATGATGATCATGGGTAGGGTATACGATTTCTTTTGAGAGCTCATGTGCGATTTATATGGTTTAGTTAAGGATTTAATGCGGGGCCTAAGAACTGCGTTGCCGGAATATCGCTAATTCAGTTAAAAGCATATTTTTGCGCGTGATCAACTTCATCAATGGGCATTTTTTCACGTGCAGCTTTCACTATCAAAGGATCTGGAATCACACTAGATTAAAAATGTTTGCGCAAACACTACCCAATAATTAAGTAGAAATAAACTAAAACGCAATGGACACACCAAATAATCCTCAAAAAAAACTGGCCTTGCTTGTGCTAGCGGCGGGAATTGGAAGCCGGTACGGAGGCATCAAACAGATCGACGGCTTCGGACCTCATGGCGAGACAATAATGGATTATTCACTTTTTGATGCTATCCAGGCGGGTTTCACAAAAATTGTATTCATTGTGCGAGAAGAGATCCTGGAAACAGTTAAGGAGAAGTTTCTGCCCAAGCTTGATGGAAAGATTGCAGTTGAATTCGTCGTTCAGTCACTCGATAAAATGGTGCCCCCTTCATTGCAAAATCCTGAAAGGACCAAGCCCTGGGGTACAGGGCACGCAATGCTGTGCGCGCGCGATGTAATACAAGAGCCCTTTGTCGCCATAAATGCTGATGACTTTTACGGAAGGCGGTCCTTTCAATCGGTCGCGGATTTCTTTACGAACGCAACGAACGATCATGCGATGGTGGGTTATACGTTAAAGAATGTCCTCTCCGAACACGGCAGCGTTTCCAGAGGTTGTGGCGAAAGTGATGCCTCAGGGTATCTGACCTCGGTGGTAGAGCGCACAACGATAGTCAAGGAAAAGGACAAGATCATTTCAAAGGAAAAAGACGGTGACTTGATTCTTAGTCCAGATACACCAACCTCAATGAATTTCTGGGGATTTCAACCCGGTATATTTGACCTTTCGAACCGCCTTTTTGAGGGATTCCTCAAAAACAATCGCGATAATCTTAAGTCGGAATTTTACATCCCCATTATTGTGAATGAAATGGTGAAGCATGGTTTGGGCAAAGTCAAGATCTTAACAGGAAGCAACACGTGGTTTGGCGTCACCTACAAGGAAGACAAGGAAGAAGTTTCCCGACGCATCCGAGAACTTGTTAACGCAGGCGAATATCCCCAGGACCTGTGGCCTAAATCCAAAGTAAAAAAGGGCTGATCACCTCAACGTCCATAGTCTTGTGATAAAATCTGCGACATAGGGCGCAATAGCAGAACTGTGTGTACCTGGCAACGGAATTAATTTGACAGTTTCCTCAGAAGCGCCGTTGGCAATCAACGCATTATAAGTCGATACTGAATTTTCATACGGTACCGTGGTATCTGTTTGGCCGTGATACATGAACATCGGTTTTTGAGGAGCCCACTCCGTAAGGGTGTTGCTCATGAATGCGTCTTTTAAGTATGCGTATGCCGGATCCGTTGCAATATGCACTGATAGGTCGGGGGTGATCAGATCCGGTATCGTTGTCGTAAGCTGTGCGTTTATTTCTCCTGGACCTTTCTGATGATCAAACAAAGACGGTATTCTGCTGGTATATGGTTCCTGAAAAAAATCGTGGAGAAGCTGAGGAAGATCATAGGCCTCTTGATACGCCAGGCCGATATAGGCGAGATAGTATGGATCCTCATAGGTTTGAAGACCCAACAGGTGCTCTTCCATGGCGCTGAGATCGTACGCACCAGCTCCAGGAAACGAGGCGATAAGGTCAAACCCTTCCGGCTCGGTCTCTTCAATTGCTTTATGTGTCGCCATAGTCGCGTAGCCGCCTTCCGAATAACCTGCGAGGAACAATCTTGAGTTGAACTTGACATTTTTTGATTCTGCGAGCTCACGGGCAGCATATAAAATGTCAACCACCGCAGATGCTGTAAGTGATGCAACAAAATAAGGATGAATGAGGTCAGCGGAAGTGCCAAATCCCAGGTAGTCCGGAATGGTGGTGATGAAACCAGACGATGAAAGTGCACAGGCATATACCAGCGATTCAGGATTTGATAAATTCGAATTGGACGGAGCGTCGGTATCACGTGTGATCGTTCCATGTTGAAAGCTGATCATGGGCAGTTCATCACTCGTTTTTGGCAAGGCGATTAGCCCCGAAGCAGTAACCGTCTGCGTCTTGTAAACCGTTTTATAAGACACTTTATAGACGTCGACAGCGTGCTTAAATTCATTCACATCAATATTGATCCCTGCCAGTTGCACAAGTGCTTTTATCTGCGCCACACTCGTGGAATAAACCAGCGTAGCGTCTACAAGTACTTTCTCATCCGGCACATCGGGCGTCGTATCTTCATTGCTGCAGGAGAACGCCAGCGACAGGACGAGAAGGACCGGGACTAACGTCGAAATCTTCATCCTGGAAAAAAGGCGCACATATATTCTAGTGGTTGTTATCATCATTGGTTCCATTTTACTCATTAACTGCCATTATTAACTAATAGTATGCAGATTAGTTCACGCAGAAAAAATTGCGCCAAGAATTGCCGTCAGTGCCAGAAAATCGCAAGAGCAGTTCATTGCTTGCAGCAATCCTCGTAGTTTTACACATGCTGATCGTTGAACGGACGAGATTTATCAAAGTCAAGGCGAAGGAATTGGGCTTCTCTTATTGTGGCATATCCAAGGCTGAATTTCTTGAGGATGAAGCGCCACGGCTTGAAGACTGGCTAAAGCGCGGGTTTAATGGAAGAATGGGATACATGGAAAACCATTTCGATAAGCGCCTTGATCCTACGCTGTTGGTGCCGGGTGCAAAGTCTGTGATCAGCCTCATCGTGAACTACTTTCCAGCAAAGGAGATAAGTCAGCCAGGATCTTTTAAGATCGCAAAGTATGCGTACGGCGAGGATTATCATTTCGTTGTTCGCGATAAATTAAAGGCGCTGCTGGAAAGCATCCGAACCGAAGTCGGAGAAGTTGGCGGCAGAGCGTTTGTTGACTCGGCTCCGGTAATGGAGAGAGCATGGGCGCAAAAGAGCGGCTTAGGATGGATCGGAAAAAACAGCTTGCTATTAAACCGGGAAGCGGGAAGTTTCTTTTTCCTTGCTGAACTTATACTCGATCTGGAGCTTGAATACGATCACGCCGTTCAAGATCATTGCGGAACCTGTACCGCCTGTATGGATGCATGTCCCACTGACGCAATAACGGAATCGCATGTCGTGGATGGGAGCAAGTGCATTTCATATTTCACCATAGAGTTGAAAGATGAATTGCCTGAAGAAGCAAAAGGAAAGTTTGGCGATTGGATTTTTGGATGTGATGTCTGCCAGGATGTGTGTCCCTGGAATAGCTTCTCTAAACCGCATCGTGAGGAACGTTTTGAACCGTCGTCGTCATTAAGTAGGATGACGAGAAAGGATTGGATGGAAATTACTGAAGAGATATTTGAATCCGCCTTTAAAGACTCTGCGTTGAAACGCACAAAATTTTCTGGTATCAAACGCAATATCAACTTTCTCGAATAGCAAGCACTAATCATCATTAACCCCATACACATGAAGAAATTATCCTACGTCGCCTCCATCATCATGGCATCTTTGTTTTTAATGTCTTCCGTTTCAGTGAAGGACGAAAAAGCAAAACCAAAAATTCATCGCATCGTATGTTTCAAATTCAAAGCAGGAACGACTGCTGAAGCGAAGCTTAAACACATGAACGAGTTTGCGGCCTTTGTAAAACAAGTGCCATTGGTTCTTTCTTATCGCGCAGGCAAAACTGTTAAAGGAGAGCAGAAAACAGACCCTGATTTTGATGTCATGCACTATCTGACTTTCGAAAAGGAACAAGATATACTTACCTATGACGCGCACCCGGCACACAAGAAATTCGTTGATGCGAACAAGGCTAGTTGGGAAAATGTGTTGGCTATCAATGGTGCCATCGAAAAATGATCAATGCTGATAAAAAAGAAAGCCCTCATGTAGAGGGCTTTTTTAGAATTTCAAATCAAATCAGTTTTAAGCGACCACGAAGCACCGGTTGAGTATTTCTTCATGTTCATTCCCAAATCTGGTATAGCACCAGTTTTTGAGTTCGTTCACTTCGTCACCAATCAACAAATTGAGGGCTTTTCGCAATTCTTTTTCGAAAAGAAGTGCGCTGAAACTCACCTTTGTGAGCACGGTTTTTACATAGTTAAGCATGGTAAGTAAACAAATAGGTCAAAAAATTTTAGTGTCCTAACAACTGTTAAGGTAGAAAATTGTTTAGTGAAGTAAAAGAACATTTTCGAACTTTTATTCCGCTGCCGAAAACGAGGGTAGATTTCAGGCGATCCGTTGTAATTCTTGGTCAAATTCCTGAGCCACCCTGGCATTTTTCAGTCCCTGAAAGCGTTTAACATTCAATTGTAACGATTAGTTTGCACTCAAATTATATGCGCCCGACTTTTTTCATCACCCCCGTCATTATCCTCATTTTGGGGACCTTTGTATGCCTGGACACACTCGCTCAAAACGTGGTTGTCACCCTTGGGCCGGATGAGATCGGCGAAAATCAAACCTGGACAATTACGATTACGGTTCAAAATGACCGCCTGAAGAGCTTCGACAACTTTCCTGACATACAGGGATTTAGAAAGCGTGGGCAATCCACCCAATCCACCACCAATATTGTGAATGGCCAGGTGACATCTTCTCAAAGCGTAATAATGAGCTATCTGCCTGAAAAACAGGGTACCTATGTAATTCCGACGTTTAGCATGAAGGTAAATGACAAGCCTGTCAGCATCGCAGGCAAGAAAGTGCGTGTGGGCCCGGCAACCCAACAGCAGCAGCAACGGGATCCCTTCAAAAACTTTTTTGACCGGGGCGCGGATGACATTTTTGACAAAGGCGAAACGGAATTCGTCGACGTAAAGGAGGAGGCTTTTCTTGCTCTTACAACGAGTAAGGACAAGGTCTTTGTCGGCGAAGGATTCAATGCGACGCTATCGTTCTTTGTTTCGCAGGATAACCGAGCCCCACTTCAATTCTATGACCTGGGCAAACAGTTGGCCGACATCCTAAAAAAAATAAAGCCAGTAAATTGCTGGGAGGAGAATTTCAACATCGAAAACATTGATGGGGAAAGCGTGAAGATCAACGGTAAGGACTATACTCAATACAAGGTGTATCAGGCTTCCTATTTTCCGTTGAACAGTGAGCCAATCATTTTTCCCAGCGTTGGCCTTGAAATGATAAAGTACAAGGTGGCGAAGAATCCCTCTTTCTTCGGACAAAACCGCAAAGAGGACTTCAAGAAGTTCTTTACGAAACAAAAACGCGTGATAGTTAAAGAACTGCCCCCGCACCCACTAAAAAATGCAGTGGCTGTTGGAGATTATAGATTGGACGAACGAATTCGCAGCAGGGATCTGCAAACTGGTCAAAGTGCTGCATATGCCTTTAATATCTTTGGTGAAGGAAATATTTCAGCCATTGAAAGACCGAATACGAAGAGTAATGATCGTTTCGAATTCTACGAGCCAAACGTAAGGCAGGATATCACCCGGCAGAACAACAGAGTGACGGGCACAAAATCATTCAGCTATTTCATGATCCCGAAAGAGCCAGGTGAATATAAACTGGCAGACTATTTTCAATGGGTATACTTTAATCCAAGAATGGCCCGCTATGACACATTAAAATCAAAACTCTCGGTCCGCGTAACTGGTGAAAGCAAGAAAAACGAAACCATACTTTCGAATGATGCCGGCAATTTTTATGATAAGATAGGTTCGCTTGACAATAAGCTAATGACAGTACAGGATGGACATTGGAAGAAGTGGGCATTCAATGCTTTTATTTTGGTCATGTTGGGAGCATCCGTCTACCTTGTGATCAAGAAATAATTCCTCTCTCAACCATTCAACAGCAGCGATAAACATGGGTAATTCATACGGTACTCTTTTCAGAATAACAACGTTCGGAGAATCGCACGGTCCTGCGATCGGTGTGGTGATCGACGGATGTCCTGCCGGATTGGAGATCGATGAGACATTTATTCAGCGTGAACTTGACAGAAGAAAACCTGGACAAAGCAAAATAACCACACAACGCAAGGAAGACGACAAATTCAAGATACTGTCGGGAACATTTGAAGGGAAATCAACCGGAACACCTATCGCTATCGTGATAGAGAATCAGGACCAACGAAGTAAAGATTATAGCCATATCGCGGAGACGTTCCGTCCTTCACACGCCGATTATACATACGAAGCGAAATATGGAAACCGCGATTATCGCGGAGGGGGGCGAAGTTCCGCTCGCGAGACGGCCGCGCGGGTTGCCGCGGGAGCAATTGCAAAAATGCTTTTGAATCAACAAGGTGTGAGCATCGATGGTTTTGTATCTCAGGTTGGAGAAATTCAAGCACCGCCTTACAGCAAAATGGACCTTTCAAAAAAGGAAGACAACATCGTACGTTGTCCTGATCCAGAGACGGCAGAAAAAATGATTACACTGATTGACCAGGTAAGACATGACCGCGATACGATCGGAGGCATAGTAACTTGCGTCATTCGAAATGTACCTGTTGGGCTGGGTGAACCTGTTTTCGACAAATTGCATGCTGAACTCGCCAAAGCCATGATGAGCATTAACGCGGTGAAGGGATTTGAGTATGGTAGCGGGTTCGAAGGTGTCAAGCTAAAGGGTTCCCAGCACAACGATGAGTTTTATAACGAGAACGGAAGGATCAGGACAAAAACGAATTTCTCCGGTGGAATCCAAGGAGGTATTTCCAACGGTGAGGATATCTATTTCAACGTGGCCTTCAAGCCAGTAGCAACCATCATGCAGGATCAGCCCAGCGTTACGAAGGGTGGTGAAGAGACGGTCGTGACCGGAAAGGGCCGTCATGACCCGTGTGTCGTGCCCAGGGCAGTTCCCATTGTCGAGGCAATGGCAGCTTTGGTATTGGCGGATTTCTTATTGCTGTCGAAGACCTCAAAGCTCCCTCAAGACACTTCGGTAAACGCGAAGTAATTTTGGAGACATAGCTGGAGTCAAGGAGTCGAACAAAGATCCTGGGTTTTGGGATAGGATGAGACAGATGAAAGGGCATTGGCCGCCAGACCAATCACAAATCACCCAATTCTATGATAGCAACCAGGTTGCGTCAACTGTTAGTCAAAATTGATATCGCCGGCAGGTTCCTGATATTCTCCTTCCCACTTGGCGATCACGACGGTAGCGAGACAATTGCCGATCACATTCACTGACGTGCGGGCCATGTCCATAAGTTCATCTATTCCCAGAATTGCCATAATTGGCCACAATGGTAACCCAAAAGAAGCCGCTGTTCCCAGGAGTATCACCAATGTTGCACGAGGTACACCTGCAACGCCTTTGCTTGTAAGCATCAGTGTGAAGACCATGAGTATCTGGCTTCCTATGCTGAGGTCGATATTGGCCGCCTGCGCCACGAAGACTGAAGCCAGGGCGAGGTATAGCGTGCTACCGTCCAGGTTGAACGTATAGCCCGTGGGTAGTACGAAAGAAACAACCTTACGGGGAACACCAAGCTTCTCCATATTCTCCAACGCCTTCGGCAACGCTGATTCCGAACTGGTAGTGGCAAACGCGATCGATACCGGTTCTGAGATTGCCCGAACGAATTTGCGAATTGGGATCTTCAGCACTAATGCAATAGGAAGAAGCACGCCAAAAATAAAGACCAAAAGAGCTCCATAAAGGGTAAACAAGAGTTTCAGCAGGGATCCTAAGATATCAAGCCCGAGGTGCCCCACGAAGGGCGCGAAATGCATGATGATGTTCGTAAACTTGAACATGGTTTCAGCCAGCCCCTCCGTGAAAACCAATACTGGTTTCTTCTTTTCTGCAGGCAGAAGTGCTAACGATATTCCGAAGAGAACACTGAATACCACGATCGGTAACACATCCCCATGATATATCGATTTGACAAAATTTTCGGGAAAGATGTGAAGAACAACATCCTGCCAGGTTTGTGCTTGGGCTTCGGGTAGATCTTGTTTAAATCCCGGAGGTAACACAATGCCTGCCCCTGCTTTGGTAATGTTGATCGCGATGATGCCGATCATCAAGGCGACCGTGGTCACGATCTCAAAATATAGGATTGATTTCCATCCCATTCTGCCCACTTGTTTGAGGTCAGAATGTCCAGCAATGCCGACGACCAATGTTGAAAAAAGTATAGGCGCGATGATCGTCTTGATCAACCGGAGAAAAATCTTGCTAAGGACACTTAGATTCTGTGCGAAGTCCGGAAAATTCAGGCCTATCTCTACACCGACGATCATGCTCACGAGTATCCAGGTCGTTAGAGACTTTTTCTGAACGGCAAAGAGGATTACAAAAAGCCAGGTAATCCAACGAGAGCCTACAAGCAATATTTCCGGCAGGGAAATATGGAGGTAATAATGAAGCAGGTGCAAAACGGTGACTATAGTCAACAGCGCAAAAATGATCTGAAGGATTCTCTTTTGACTCAATTTTCAGGGATTTGAAGGTACTGCCTGCTTTACGGCATTAGCAATATAGAGAAAGTTGCCATTTGGGATGCCCTATGTCTCTTTTTCGGTGCGCCCTCATGGAGCCGAACTTAAATTCCCTAATTTTGTTCGCATTACTAAACAGACACTATGCTACAGGCTGGCCCTAAAAACGTCCATATCTATCTGGAATCCAATCCAAATCCAAATTCTTTGAAATTTGTAGTCAATGAAATGCTTGTTCCGGAAGGGATGAGCTTTGATTTCCCTAACGCTGGCAGCGCGGACGTGTCGCCATTGGCACAGGAGCTTTTCACATACCCATTTGTAGACCGCGTTTTTTTCGCCAGCAACTTCGTTACTGTAACGAAAAAGGGCGATGTCGAATGGATTGAGATACAGAATGCGATCAAGGATCACATTCGTGCGTTTCTCGAGCAAGGCAAATATATCCTCGACGTAAAAGAGGAAAATATTTCCCCGGTTGAGGAAGAAACGGAAACGATCAAGAAGATCAAGACGATTTTGGAAGAGTACATCAGGCCTGCAGTTGAGCAAGACGGCGGAGCCATAACCTATCATTCCTTTCAGGACGGCATCGTAAAAGTGAAATTGCAAGGATCATGCAGTGGCTGTCCCTCCTCAATGATCACGTTGAAAGCAGGTATAGAAAATCTTTTTACCCGGATGATGCCGGGAGAGATTAACGCCGTGGAAGCGCTCTAGAGAATTGACGATTTAGTGAGTTAGTGATTGGTCCGGAAGTTGAAGGCTCAGTGGATGTGATCAGAACCAGCGATGGCATTTCAACCACTAAATCGGTAAATCACTAAATTCTCATGGGTTGGCATTGGAAATTTCTGCTGATGGTAATATGCAGCTTCATGCTGACTGCAGCTATTTCCCAGGATACCGTTAAAGTTAAAAAGGACTCCAGCCGGAATATCGTTGATGTTGTAAAGGACAGTAAGGTATCGCGCGACTTACTGAAGGCAATCACACGGAAACCACCGCAGGAAGGAGTATTCAATCTCAAGAGCGAAGAGATATACATGCCGTTCAATGGCAAAATGATACGACACATCATTGTCAATCACATTGGCTTTGATAAGAGCATTACCGATACTACGCGAAATCTAAAGAACACAGCGGCGAAAGTAGCAAACGCGTTGCACAAGAATTCGAAGGAATGGCTTATCCGCGATCACCTGATATTCTACGAAAAGAAGTTGCTTAATGCATACACCCTGGCGGATAACGAGCGCTTTCTTCGCGATCTTGATTTTATCGTCGACGCGCGGATTTATGTCATGCCACTGTCAAGCACGGAAGACTCCGTTGATGTTCTGGTCGTAACTCGCGATATATTCAGCATAGGCGGCAGGCTCAGCCCCCAAAGCGTAGACAAAGTTTCGTTTCGTCTGTATGATGTTAATGTACTGGGTGCGGGCCAGCGAATGCAGGTCAATGGCCTTTATGACACTGAAAGACATCCGAATTTTGGCTACGATCTCCTCTATCGCAAGAGCAGCGTTGCTGGAACATTGATTAATCTAACTGCAGCCTACTCCCAGCTCAACAATGGCAGCAGTTATGGGGATATGCTTGAGAACGCATATTACCTGAGGCTGGACCGTCCTCTTGTTTCGGCCTCTTCCCGAGTAGCAGGGGGACTTGAATTCAGCAAGAACTGGTCGCAGAACTACTACCAGGATCCCGACTCGGTTTTTAGAGACTATCGCTATAATGTTTCAGATGTTTGGATGGGATACAATATAGGGGCCAAGCGGAATACTGAGCACCGCGACCGGCGTTTTATCAGCGCGCGTTTTTTTGAGCAGGACTTTGTGCGTAGACCGGACCAAAGCTACGATCAATCAAACCCCGCATTTAATAGCAGAACCGCATTCCTGGGATCGTTCACACTTTTTCAACAAGAATTTTATAAAACACAGTATGTATACGGCTTTGGCAGAACAGAAGATATTCCCTATGGCCATACATATTCATTGCTAGCAGGATGGCAAAGTCTGCTGGGATATAAGCGGCCTTATATAGGAATCGACGCAGACAAGTCGTTTGTTCATCGCGAAGGCAACTTCTATACCTTTTCCGTACGAGTCGGAGGGTTTCCTCATAACAACGGAATAGAAGATGCGACCGTTCTTGTCTCAGGACAGTTGTACAGCAAACTATATCATTACAAACGCTCGTTGATCCGCAGGACGATCAATGCCGATTTTACCTATGTATTCAACCAGAGAACCAACACATTGTTGGATATCAATGGCACCTACGGCCTGGAAGGCTTTACCGCCGACAGTCTCTTAGGTACGAAACGCTTTCATACGCGTTATGAGGTGGTGATGTTCACACCGTGGAAGATCCTGGGCTTCCATATCGCACCGATGTTATTTGTGGACCTTGCCTTCATCGCGCCACAGCATAAAATAATCTTTTATGACAAACCCTATGTCGGCCTGGGTGGCGGTATTCGCACGCGGAATGAAAATCTGGTATTTGGAACCTTAGAAGTAAAGTTTTTCTATTATCCGCGCACCGTTGAAGACGTTAGCACTTTTAAGATCCGGGCCACTGGCAATTTACGCATCAAGTATAGCGCAAGCTATGTCAGGGCGCCGTCGTTCATCGTGTACAACTGATGTTATCTGAAAGTCATCAGCGGCTAACCGTCCTGTTCTTTTCTTATCTTTGATATTCACCCTAAGATCATGAGAAAAAGTTTTATCATTCTCAGCACTGTATTGGTGCTGCTCATTTTGGTGTGGGCATACTTCTGGACCAATGCGCTATTTGCATTCTTTCTGGTAGGTCCATTCATTTACATGGGAGTCGCCGATATCCTGCAAAAGCATCAGTCCATCCGGAGAAATTTTCCTGTATTTGGCCGTCTGCGATATGTGCTTGAGGATCTGGGGCCAAAGATCCATCAGTACTTTATTGAATCTAATACGGATGGCGTACCGATCAATCGCATAGATCGATCCGTCATATATCAGCGTGCGAAAAAGCAGATTGATACAACACCGTTTGGTACACAGTTCGACGTGTATGCAGAGGGTTACGAGTGGATGAATCACTCTATTGTTCCATTGGACTTCCACACGATCGATCATCATCCCAGGATATTGGTGGGCAATAAAGATTGCACGCAGCCTTACAAGGCAAGCATTCTTAACATCTCCGCCATGAGCTTCGGGTCTTTGAGCAGCAATGCTATTGAAGCATTAAATGCAGGAGCCAAGATCGGATCGTTTGCGCACAATACGGGAGAAGGTGGATTGAGTCCTTATCACCTAAAGCACGGTGGCGACATCATCTGGCAGATTGGAACCGGGTACTTTGGTGCTCGAGACGCCGATGGAAAATTTTCTGATGATGCCTTTAAGGCCAATGCGACCCGTCCTCAGGTTAAGATGATTGAACTTAAGCTCTCGCAGGGGGCCAAACCGGGACACGGTGGAATCTTACCCGCTAAGAAGAACACGCCGGAGGTGGCCGCAATCAGACTTGTCAAGGCGGGCACGACTGTGTTTTCCCCACCTTTTCACAGCGCGTTTTCAACGCCAAAAGAAATGATCCGGTTTATTCAGCGCTTGAGGGAGTTATCCGGGGGCAAGCCTGTTGGGTTCAAGTTATGCGTAGGGCGAAAGAGTGAATTCATTTCCGTTTGCAAGGCAATGGTGGAAATGGATGTATATCCCGATTTTATTACGGTAGATGGAGGGGAAGGAGGAACCGGTGCGGCGCCGCCGGAGTTTTCGAATTTCGTGGGCATGCCGTTGCAAGATGGGCTGGCGTTTGTGGATAACATGTTGAAAGGTTTTAATATTAGGCATCACATTAAGCTGGCCGCTTCAGGAAAAATCCTTACCGGATTTCATTTGATCCGCGCCATAGCATTGGGTGCGGATATGTGTAACAGCGCCAGGGCGATGATGATGGCCGTGGGGTGCATACAGGCACTCGAGTGCAACATGAATACGTGCCCGACGGGTGTTGCTACACAGGATCAGTCATTGGTGGATGGATTGGTTGTCGATGATAAAAAAGTGAGGGTTGCTAATTTCCACAAGAACACTGTGGAGAGTTTTGTGGAGTTGATGGGCGCTTCGGGAATTGCTCAGCCGACGTTGTTGAACAGGCATCAAATCAATCGGCGGGTCTTCATGAATCAGGTGCTAACGCTCGAGGAAATCTACCCTTCCGTGCCACTCGGGGCCATGCTGGGCACCGAAATCCCTGAGCGCTATAAGATGTCATACGTTTCCGCCAGCGCAGAGAAATTTTGAGTGCGCCTGATCTGACGGGACAACAAAAAAGGGAGCTGCTTTCGCGGCTCCCTTTTTATTGGGTTGGTTTGCAAAAAATCAGCTACCGCATGCCTCGCAGGCATCGGGGTTATCAAGTGAACATGCCATGTCAGCACGTTTTTGGTCGTAATCACTTACTTCGTAGGGAATTGATTGTTGAGCTTCGGGTAATGCATGCAGCAAGGCATTTTCAGCCTTGGCTGCTTCAGCGCTTAGGGCAAGAGCTACATCGGCTGCAGCACTTTCCTGGATGGCCGATTTATCAAGGGTGAACTTGATGGCATCAGCAGCGGCAGTGGAGCGCAGATAATACATTCCCGTCTTCAATCCCTTTTTCCACGCGTAGAAGTGCATTGACGTCAACTTACCAAAGTTCGGATTGGTAATGTGAATGTTCAGGCTTTGAGACTGGCAGATGTAGGCGCCGCGATCTGCCGACATGTCGATGATCGACTTCTGGGAAATTTCCCATACCGTGCGATAGATATCCTTTATGTTTTGAGGTATTTCCTGAATGCCCTGGATGGAGCCATTGGCCGCGATCAACTTTTGCCGCATGCCCTCACTCCACAGACCCTGTGACATTAGGTCTTTCATCAAGTGCTTGTTGGCGATAATGAATTCACCGGAAAGCGTTCTGCGCGTATAGATATTAGAAGTATAAGGCTCGAAGCACTCGTTGTTTCCCAATATCTGAGACGTTGAGGCGGTAGGCATGGGAGCCAACAGCAGGGAATTACGAACGCCGTGTTGCTTGACATTGCGTTTTAGCTGTTCCCAATCCCAACGACCGCTTTTTGGTGTAACACCCCACATATCGAATTGAAATATGCCTTTGGAGACCGGCGATCCTTTGAAAGTTTCATATGGGCCGAGCTGCTTGGATAGTTCCATGGAGGCCTCCATCGCGCCAAAGTATATCGTTTCAAAAATATCCTCATTCAGACGTCTGGCTTCCGGCGAATCGAATGGCATCCGAAGCAGGATGAAAGCATCTGCCAGACCCTGAACACCAAGACCTATTGGGCGATGCCGCATGTTCGACGTACGTGCTTCCGGCACGGGGTAGTAATTGATATCGATCACCTTGTTGAGGTTGCGTGTTGCCACCTTAGTGATTTCATACAATTTCTGATGATCAAACTTGCCCTGTTCCGTGATGAACTTAGGAAGCGCAATGGATGCCAGGTTACAAACGGCTACCTCATCGGGCGACGTAAATTCAATAATTTCAGTGCAGAGATTGCTTGACTTGATCGTACCTAGATTCTTTTGGTTCGATTTTCTATTAGCAGCGTCCTTGTAAAGGATATAAGGTGTCCCTGTTTCAATCTGCGATTCAAGTATTTCGAACCAAAGATCCTGCGCTTTAATCTGCTTGCGGTATTTGCCTGCTTTTTCGTACTTATCATAAAGGCGTTCAAAATCCTCACCCCACACATCCGCTAATCCAGGCGCTTCGTTAGGGCAGAACAGCGACCACATCTCGTTGTTCTCCACGCGCTGCATGAACAGATCAGGAATCCATACTGCAAAGAATAGATCGCGTGCGCGAAGTTCTTCCTTCCCATGATTCTTTTTCATGTCCAGAAAATCAAAAATGTCAGCATGCCATGGTTCAAGATACATTGCAAAGCTGCCTTTGCGTTTTCCACCACCCTGATCTACGTAGCGCGCCGTCATGTCAAAATTTCTCAGCATGGGTACGATACCGTTGGATGTTCCTCCCGTGCCTTTGATGTAGGAGCCTTTCGCGCGTATGTTGTGAAGGCTTAGTCCAATGCCGCCCGCCGACTGTGATATTTTGGCGCATTGCTTAAGTGTATCATAAATGCCATCGATGCTGTCATCTTTCATGGTCAGCAGGAAGCATGACGACAACTGTGGTTTTGGTGTCCCTGCATTAAACAGCGTAGGGGTTGCATGCGTGAACCACTTTTCGGATAAGAGGTTATATGTTTCGATCGCTGCTGGAATATCTTCTCCATGTATACCAACGGCTACACGCATGAGCAGATGTTGAGGACGTTCGATAACCTTGCCATCCACTTTCATGAGGTAAGAGCGTTCGAGCGTTTTGAAACCAAAGTAATCGTAGCTAAAATCACGATCGTACAGGATGGCTTCATCGAGTTCGGCAGCATGCTCCTTGATCACTTTCCACGTTTCCTTCGAGATAAGAGGCGCATTCTCGCCAGTCTTAGGATCCACATACG
>Ga0193753_10001488_pt1 | contig 19921 bp, 16 predicted proteins | sample H1c2metaG_FD_144925 | JGI IMG/M metagenome (GOLD analysis project Ga0193753, IMG submission 144925) | Soil microbial communities from a riparian zone of the East river system, Colorado, United States - H1c2 | ecosystem: Environmental > Terrestrial > Soil > Riparian zone | place: USA: East...
GGTCACTTCCGGCGAGTAGCTCTGCCAGTTGGTGTTCGTCGTGAACGACATCGCGGTGTTGAACGCGAGGTCGGGCGTCATCTGTTTGGCGCCGAAGTGTTGTGGGTTCAGCGGCAGAACGCCTTGCAAGCGAAGCGCGGCGTAGCTGAACAGGAACGACGCGAACGAGAACGCGAGCATCGCGACGGCGTACGTCGTCCACTTCATATTGCGCGAGGGGTCGATACCGAGCACGCGATAGGTGCCGCGCTCGAGCCGGCCGAGCGCAGGGTGGAAAAACGTCCGCTCGCCGGCAAACACGCGCGCCATGTACGAGCCGAGTGGCTTCGTGATCAGCAGCAGGACGCCGAAGTAGAGGATGATTTGGAATGTTGCGGAGGTCGTCATGGCTAAAACTTTTCCGGGACGAGCAGCGCGTAGAGCAGGTAGCCGAACACGAAGAGCGTGACGGCGCCGATCCACAGGGCGTCAGTCATGGCGTCCTCGCAGCTTTTCGCAGCCGTACGTGTAGGCGATGGCGAGCGCGAAACAGGCGACGCCCGTCGCGATGAAGAACAGGTCGGTCATGGGCTGGCTCTCGGAGGGAGGCGGATGTTGGAAAGCCTAGGAGCCGGCGCATCAAGAAGTCGTAAAGACGCGGCCGAGCCAGCATCAGGAAAGGGTCAAAGGCGGGGGGCCGCAGTACGGTGGATGCGCACGAATGCCTCAGTGCGGATCTCAGGAATGCGGAAGACCGGGAGTTTATTCGCGGGCGCCCGCCAACATTCTTGAACCTTATCGCGCGCCTTCAGCCCACCGAATTTACAACGCTGGCAGGCGCGTGCGAGCGTCTTGAACTCTGCTGCGGCTGCGCCAGGATGGTCTGTTCTGCGCTTGATGTGGGCTTAGCTGTACGATGAACCGATCGCGCGAGTTGCAACGACGCGTGTTCTTGAAAGCGCTGGGGCTCGGCCTGACGGCGCCGCTCGCAGCTGCATTCGCGCGGCGCGTCCTGGCTGCCCCCGCGCCGCGGCCGGCGCGATTGATGGTGGTGTACTTCCCGGATGGTGTTCCGCCGGAGCACTACACGCCGAAGGGCGCAGCCGACAGCTTCGACCTGAACGTCGGTGAGGCCGTGCTCGGTCCGCTCGAGCCATACAAGAAGCAGCTCAACGTGCTGCTCGGGCTGAAGATCGGCGGCGGCGAAGAAAATCACGAGTCGATCTCACAGCTGCTGTTGCCTGGCAGAGAGGTCGGGACCTCCTTCGAGCAGATCGTGGCGAAGAGTCTCGGGTCGCCTGCGCTGCTGCTCGGAGCCGTGCCGTTGAAGTCGGTCGGCGAGCAGTTCAACGCCGGCGCAAAAAACGCGCTGTTCCGCGACGGTGATTGGATCCGCACGCAAGTGAATCCGATTCGCGCAGCGGACTCGCTCTTCGGGGCGCCGCTGGGTGGAGCCGCGCCCGCGCCAGCCGCGCCGCCGACCGATGCTGCGTTCCGGCAGCAAGTCTTGGCCATGACGGAAGGCGAGCTCGAGACGCTGTCGACGGAGGTTCACAAGCTCACGATCGAGCAGAACAAACTTTCGATTCACCTCGATGCCGTGCGCCAGCTCAAGGCGAAGTCGGGCAAGCCGACGCAGATGCAGGCTGCTGCGGCGGGCTGCGGCGGTGCGATGCCGTCGGTGGACGCGCTGCGCGACTTGACGCACGGCGGCATGGACACCGATTTTTTCTACACCGAGAGCAACTTACCGAAGATCTATCCGGCGCAGCTCGAGGTGGCGGCGCAAGCGCTGTTGTGCGGGAGCGCGCGCGTCGTCGGGCTGCAGGTTTCGTACGGCGTGTCGGAAGCAGTCTGGTCGTTTCTGCCTGGGTTTCTGAGCAGCGATCAGTTCCACGGGACGCTCTCGCACGCGGACGGCAGCAAGCTCGAGATTCGCGCGCGTTTTGCAAAGGCGAAGCGCTGGCTGTTGCAAGGCTTGGTCGACAAGGTCGTAACCACGCTCGACCAGCCGGACCCGCTCGACCCCGGCCATACCGTTCTCGATAACACGATCATCTACGTGTGCAGTGAGCTCGCCGATGGCGCGATGCACAACACGAACACGAAGACGATGTACATCGACAACGGCAAGACGATGATCGACACCCAGCTGCCGATGATCACGATCGGTGGCGGCGCGGGGGCGATGCAGACCGGACGCATGTGGTCGTTCGGCAATCGTCCGCACACCGACTTGATGATGACGTTGTGCGAGGTCATGGGGGCACGGGGCTCCGACTTCGGTGCGTTCCAGTCGATCCGTGAGCTGAAGACGTGAGCGCACACCGAATCGCGCAGTTCCTGCTCGCGTTTGCGCTAGCCGCGTGCTCCGGCAGCATTGCCGCTCCGGAAGCGGACGGGAACGCGCCCGGGCAGGGCGGTAGGCCGGATCCGTCGTCGCCCGAATCGCCGGCCGCTCCCAGCGGTGAGACGCCTGCGAGCACGGCGAGCTTCGAGGGTGCGTTGAAGCGGTGCGACACGTCGCGAACGGGTCCACCGCAGTTGCGGCGTCTCACGATTCGCCAGCTCGACAACACGTTGCGCGACATCTTTCCGCAAGCGGGGAGTTGGCAGGGGCTGGCGTTGAACGATGTCAGCTCGAAGATCGGTTTTAGTAACGACTCGGCGTCGCTCGTGGTGAGCCCGCAGACTGCGGGTGCGATCTTGGACAGTGCAGAGCAGCTCGCGGGAATCGTCAGCCAGGATTCGCAGCTTTCGAAGCTGCTTCCGTGCGCTTCGAAGGCTGACGCTGCGTGTTCGAAAGAGCTGATCGCGAGCTACGGCAAGCGCCTGTTCCGCCGGCCGCTCTCGGCTGCAGAAGGTGCGAGCTACCTGAAGCTGTTCGACTCGATCGCGCCCACATCCAGCTTCGGAAACGCGGTGAAGTGGACACTGGTCGCGCTGATCCAGTCACCTCACAGCTTGTACCGGCGTGAGCTCGGCGACTTGCAGTCCGATCTGACTGAGTTGACTGACTACGAGCTCGCGACCGAGATCGCGTACACGTTCGGCGACAGCACGCCTGACTCGGTGCTGCTCGAAATCGCCGAGTCGGGCAAGTTGAGCGATCCGGACGTGCGCCAGCAGCAAGCGCGCCGTTTGCTCGACACGCCGCGCGGTCGCGAGGGCTTGCGGCAGTTCTTCCGCGAGTGGTTGCGCTACGAGAACGTGAGCACGGCCGACCGGTCGTCGATCGCTTCGTTTGCCGAGGTTCGGCCGGAGCTGATCGCGGAGACGGAACGCTACCTCGATCAGGTCTTGTACGAAGACCGGGGTGGCGTGCGCGAGTTGCTCATGTCGCCGTTCACGTTTCTCGATTCGAAGCTCGCCGACTACTACGGCTTTACGAATCGACCGGCATCGCTCGAGAAGACGGCGCGCGACGCCGATCACGGCGCGGGCATTTTGGCGCAAGGCTCGCTCCTCGCGAGCGCTGCGAACTCGGGCGCGAGCTCGCCGACCCAGCGCGGCCTTCTCGTGCGCGAGAAGTTCTTGTGCCGAACTCGCCCGAAGCCGCCGGCGAACGTTCCGCCGCTGAGCAGCTCGGACGCTACGACGTACAAGACGACGCGCCAGCACTACGAGCAAGCGCACGCCCAAGGCTTTTGCCAATCGTGTCACGTTCAGTTCGACCCGATCGGGTTTGCGTTCGAGCACTTCGATCAGGGCGGCCGGTACCGCGCGGAGGAGAACGGCGAACCGATCGACGCAACCGGGACGCTCTACCAACAAGATGGGAGCGAAGCGTTCTCGTTCGATGGTTTGACCCAACTCGCGAACGGATTGGCCGATGACCCGGAAGTCATCGACTGCGTCACCGGCCTGTTGGTCGCGTACGCGTTCGGTGGTGCCGCCGGTGGAACGTGTTTGGCCGAGGAGGCGCGTGCGGGTGTGCGCGAAGGCGACTACGGCCTCGTGGAGCTTCTCGCGAAACTCGCTACCGAGCCGCACTTCACGCAGCGGAACATCGCTGCAGCTGCGAGCGGCGGGCCGGGCAGCGGCGTGACGTCACCTGCACCTGCCGCAGACGCAGGTCAGAACGCCGACGCCGGCACGAGCCCGCCGGACGCCGGCCAAAGCACACCGGACGCGGGCACCGCGTCCCCCGATCCAACGACCCCGCCCACGCGTCAAGACATCGGTGTGACCGCGCAGTACCAAGCGAACAACGCCGCGCCGGCAGACAACGTGATCGGCCCGTTTTTCCAGATCACGAACGCGACCGGCACAGGCTCGATTCCGCTGGAGTCCCTGAAGCTGCGTTACTACTTCACGAACGAGCACGCCGAGTTGTGTCCCGACAGTTGTCGAGTGGAGGGGTACTACGCGGGTATCCACCCCACCGGTCAGGGCGTCGTCGCACAGCGGAAGTACGTCTCCGGTTCAGTAACGAAGTCCGGCGCGGGCTCGACTGACAACGCGTATCTCGAGATCACGTTCGAGCCTGGCTCTGCAGCGCTCGAGCCCGGCCAATCGGTGGAAGTGCAGCAGTACTTCCACACGAACCCGTACTTGGAGTTCGACGAGTCCGACGACTACTCGTTCGACGGAACGTTCGCGACCTTCAAGGATCAACCGAAGGTCGCGGTCTTCCAGGGCGACGCGTTGGTTTGGGGCAACCCGCCGCCCTAGGCGTTAGCTTCGCTGCGTGTCGAACGGCCTTCGCGACCCGTCCCTACTTCATTGAAGCAGGGTGTTGTGGCCGTACTCGAAGTCGTCTTTCTTGTTGCAGAGGGTGCAGCTGTCACCGACGAAAAACTTCTTCGCTTCGAGGTCACCATTCAGCTGCCACTTCCACCACGCGACCGCCATATCGATCACGCGCTCGGGCTGTTCCATGAGCACGAGGTGTCCTGTCGAGGTGCCACCCGTTTCCAAGACCTTATGGAAATAGACCCAAGCTCCGGGTTGCGTAGCCGCGGTTGCACCGGCTGCCAAGCTCGCTGGGGTGGCTGTCCCGCCAACGTCTCTGTCTCCGGAAACGTTGAGAAACGGCTTCTCGTTCGAGTTGCTGCTATTCCAAAAGATGGCGGCTTTGATGCGGGGGTCGCCATCGGCGTTAGCAGTCGCCTTCGCTCCCTGGGAATGTCCCATGGCGCCAACCTTCTCCATATCGAGCTTCCCATAGAAGATGCTCTTGGGATCTTCGTTGAGGGATTTCGCGTAATCCAACGCGCGCAGCTGCACCATGTCCGTCGGGGGAGTCGCGGTCCACGTCGAATTGGAGGCGACGACGACAAATCCATAGGACGCGACGGCCGAGAGTAGCGAAGCGTAGCCGGCGATCTCACCGCAGGTACCGTTGGCCCAAGTGATGACGGGATACTTTTCGCCGGGCTTGAAGCATGCCGGCCGGAAGATCGTGTAGAGGCTGTAGTCGACGCCCCGGAGGTTTTCGATCTCTGCGTTGACCGACGCGGGTTCCATGAAGGTCTCGATGCCGACCGGAACACAGATGGGTTCCGACCCATTGACCGGGTTCACGAACGGCGTACCCGCGCCTTCGTTCCATTCCGCCTTACCGCCGTACGGCCCATACTTCATCGTCACAGGCCCGTAGTTGCCGCCTGCGGTCAGCGGGACTGGAATCAGCTTGATCTCGCGACACGGCGTCTCCATGAGCTCCGCCGTGTTCATCTCCATGGCCGAACACGTGGGCTTCACAGCCGCCATACACGTGTCGAAAGGAACATCCGCTACGCCGGTTGGAACGCCTTGGCCGGCTTGTCCGGAGTTACCCGTGGTCGTTCCGGTCCCAGCGGTACTGAGCGCATCGGAGCTCGGCTTTTCGTCGTCGCTACACGCGCCAACTAACAACGCGAACGTCGCAGCAAGACAGACAGCATCAACCTTGTTCATCATCTGCGATGCATCATTACCGGCGCATCGGGATGACTGGCGTCAGACACTGCCATTTCGCTTAGCTATTCACGCCTGTGTCGGCGCCGACACATAGCCTGCCGCGTGTCCCTAGTGCAGCACCAGCTGGTGCTACTTCTGGCGCTCGAACAAGATGCGCAGGCCGTCGAGTGTCAGATGCGGATCGACCTCGTCGATCGTCTTCGACTCCGAGCGAATCAGCATCGCTTCGCCGCCGGTGGCGAGCACCGTGCAGGGATAACCCATCTCGGCGCGAAGCCGCTCGATCATCCCATCGACGAGCCCGGCGTATCCGAACACGAGCCCGGACTGCATCGAATGCACCGTGTTGCGCCCGAGCACGTGGGGAGGGCGAACAATCTCAGTCTTCGGCAACCGAGCTGCGCGTGCAAACAGCGCGTCCGCGCTGAGCGAGATCCCGGGCGCGATCGCACCGCCCAAGTACTCGCCGCGATTCGACACGCAGTCGAACGTCGTGGCTGTTCCGAAGTCCACCACGATCACGCCCGCGTGCACGCGGTCGTACGCGGCGATCGCGTTCACGATCCGATCGGCACCGACCTCGCGCGGGTTCTCGTACAAGATCGGCATCCCGGTCTTGATCCCAGGCCCGACCACGATCATCTCGTGCCCGAACGCACGCCGCACTGCACGAACGATCGACTCGGTGAGCAGCGGCACGACCGACGCCAAAATGCTGTGCGCGATCTCCTTCGGCTGCACGCCGGCGAGCTGCACCAACGTCGCGAACGTCACGTGGTACTCGTCTTCGGTCCGACCGCGCTCGGACTGAATCCGAAAGTGGTGGATGAGTTTCTTTCCCTCGTACAGACCGAGGACCGTATGCGTGTTGCCTACGTCGACTACGAGCAGCATGGAATTTCCCGAAGACTCAGTGAGGCCTGAGCGACAGAGAGCGTTTGAGCATCGCCCCGAACGTAGCATCCACCTGTGGTGAATGACGACTCACGACCTGCGCGATTGGACGTGCAGGCTCGCGCATCGGCTCGGGCTCGATCAACTTCGGCTCGAACGACTCCTCGGGCGAAATCGGCGGTGCCAGCGGTGCGGCGGTCGCGACTGGTATGTCGTGCCGCGCGTCTGGCTTCACGCCACTGCTCGGGTGATCCAATTCCGCGACCGCCATCTCGAGCGGGCTCGCACTCGCCGCGGGGGCAGGCCGGCGTGCCGCTTCTGGAGCGGGTGCCGGAGCGCGCGCTGCCGGTGCTTCCGCGATCGCCGGACGCGGTGCTGGTTGCGGTTGCAACTTCGGCGGTGAAGCCGGCGCACTGCGCACCGGTGCAGGCGCGGCTGCCGCCGGCTGCGCAGGCCGCGCGATCGGCGAGACCGGCCGCATCGGTTCGGGCTGCGGGGCAGCCGCAGCAGGCTGGATTGGAGACATCGCTCCAAAGCCTGCCGAAGTCTGCGTGAGGGACGTGTGCACGGGCTTCGCAGGTGCGGGTTCCGGCGCCGCTCGCGCGACGACCTCCGCCGGCTTTACCAAGCCCATCGCGGGCGTGCGCGTCCGCTTCCGATTTTCCTGGACGCGTGACAGCAACGCTTCGAGACGTGCTACGCGCTCCTGGCTCATGCTGCCTCCGGCGAGCTCAACTTCGAGGCGATCGTCGCAAGGTTGTCGCCGCTCTTGGACCAGGTCCACACCTGCTCTGCGATTCGCGGGTCCACCATGATGTATTTCGTCGTACGCGCGATCGGCACGCACGCGACTTCGGCCGAGCACAGCGTCGAGAAGATGCCGCCGAGAAGTGCCGCGACCGCGAGGTTGTCCTCGTCGAGCGGCGGTAAGCCTTCCACCACCAACACCAGCGCGCCGCCCCATTGCTCGAGCTTCAAGCGACCCCAGCCGTACAACGACATCACGCCGCCGGCGTGAGAGATCACGACCTGCGGCGCAAGCGAGGCCGCCGGCGCGGGCAACGACTGCGCGACGATGCTACCCAACTGCGATCCGAGCTGCCGGATCGCGGTCAAGTCGCCGCTTTGCACGGCAGTCACGATCAGCGGGGCGAGCACGTTTTCAGCGAGCACGAGCACTCGTGCTCCGCCTCGCGTACGCACACGCCCGTGTGCCAAATCGAACTGAAAGAAGCCACCCGGGTCGAATTGGGAATCGGTCATGGCGCTTGAACCGTTTACGAGCATAGCGCTCTTCGTGTCAAATCCTCCACGTTCTTGGCGACCGGCGGAGTGATGCGCGTTTGGGCTTACATGTCGGCGGCCGTGCTGTGTGTCGGAAGCGCGCTCTCGCAGCCGGCGCGCGCGGACGACGCCATCGACGCGTGGGCGAGATGGGCGACGACGCCCACGGTTTGGAAGGGTCAAATCGTGCCGGCGCCGGAGCGCGTGCCGAGGCCGAGCGTAAGCGGCGTCACCTTCGACTCGCTCGAGTTGCCGGTGCGCGTCCACGCACCCGCGAGCAAGGCGCGGCGCGGGGCTCGTGCGCTCGCGGCGCTCGAACAAGCCTACGTTGCTTGGCGCGGATTCGGTTGGCCGCTGCCGGTGCCGGACGCCGACCTCGGAGGCTCGCCCGCGTTCGACTTGTACCTACTGCCCGGGGCAGCGGTCGCGAGTGACGCGCGTGTCGATCAAGAGCGCGCAGTGTCGGACTTCGATGCGGCGCTCACCTACGCGACCGTCTCCGCGGAGCGCTCGGGTGCGCAGCTGACTGCCTGCGTCCACAGCGCGTTTGCGCAAGCCACTGCGCGCGCGCTCGAGCCGGCGGAGTCGGCGAGTCTCGTGCACGCGACCGGCGAGTACTGCGCGTATCGCGAGACGGGCGAGGCCGGTTGTGACGACAGCTTCGTGCTCGGGCAAAACGCGCCGGAGCACTCGATGCTCGGCAGCGATCTCGCTGCAGCGGGCAGCGGCGGAATGTTTCTCGCGATGCTGAGTGAGCGGCATGCTGCGGGCAGCGGCGACTTCGTGCGCGCGCTCTGGGAGCTCGCGCGACAACGTTCGAAGGGGCTCGTCGCGGACGACCGTCTACGCGGATCGCCCGACGTGTGGGAAGTGCTGGCGCGCGTGCTCGAGACGACCGAAGAGCACTGGCCGGAGGAAGTCGCAGAGTTCGCGGCGGCGCGCTTCTTCGCGGGTGAGCCGAGCCGGCGCGCAGCCGCGGCGTATCGGGTATTTGCGGAGCTGCCCTCCGATGCCGCGGTGCCGCTGCTCGCCGACCTCGATCGAGCGTCGCTCCCGCGCCACGTTCGCACTGCAGCCGAAGGTGGCATCGAAGCGCTCGGCAGCAGCTACGTTCGGGTGCGCGTGGACGCTTGTGCGACGGGAGCCTGCGAGTTGCGCGTGTGGCTACGCGGCGAGCTCGGCCCGAAGTGGTCGCTCACGGCGCTGCGGCTCGGCGCGGACGGGCGCGAGATCGGGCGTACGCACGCGCCGCCTCGCGACGTGCCGGAGGCGTATTTACCGCTCGCGATCTCGAGCGATACGCGAGAAGTGATCTTGGTCGTCACGTACCTGCCGCGCACGACTCCCGACGCCGATCGCGGTGTTCCTGCGCCGCGCGGGGCCGAGCTCGCGATCGAGCTCGAGTAGTGCTGCACTAGCTCAGGCGGGTGTGCGGCGACGCGGCCGGCGTCGCCTTCTCGCCGGGCGATCCTCGAGTGGAAATGCGGGCTGCCGTGACTCGAGGGCCGGTGCGGCCGGACGCTGACTCTCGTTGTCACGCCAGCCGTGCGGCATTGGCTTGCCTTCGCTCACCATCCGCACCTCGTAGAGGTCGGTCGCATCGCCGTAGAACTCGCGCGCCTTCAGCCCCGAGCGCTGGCCGCGCGCGAGGCGCCGCTGCGCCGCGAAGACCAACCGCACGCGGTCGCGCATGCGGCGCGGCACGCTGAGCCGAACGTTGATCTCGTGGAAGAACTCTTCGAACGCGTCCGACGGATTGGTCGAACCGAGCACCGCTTCTTCGAGCGGGCCGTACAAGAGCGCGGCCATCAGCACCGTGTCGCTCGGCAGCCGACCCTCGGCCTTCATCGCGTCGATCGCAGCCAAGCGGCCCCAGAGTAGGTCCGCGTCTCGGGCTTGATCCTCGACGTGCGCCGAGAGCTCGGGCAACACTACGCCGAGCACGCCGACGTCCCACAGCAAGTAGATCGAGCGTTGCGCCGCGCCACCGCGGAGCAGCCGCAAGATCTCTTCGAACACGCGCGGCGATGCCGACCGCGACAGCTCATCGCGCAGGTCGACCATCGCGTCGTAGACCTCGGGCGCGATGCCCAAGTCGAGTCGCGCGCTGAACTTGATCGCACGCAGGATCCGGATCGGGTCCTCGCGAAACCGTACGTCGGGGGCGCCGATCGTCCGCACGACACCCGCGCGGAGGTCCGTGACGCCGCCGATGTAGTCGATGACTTCGTCGCGCTCGAGGTCGTAAAACAACCCGTTGATCGTGAAGTCGCGACGGATCGCATCTTCGTGCGGATCACCGAACGTGTTGTCCTGCCGGATCAACAGGTCCGCGTCGTCGCCGTGCGGCCGCAAGTTTTGAACGCGCCCCTCGGGGTCGACGTCCTCCACCTCCTCGCCGTCGTCGCGGGTATCTCGTGGATCGCGGCGAAACGTCGCGACCTCGATGATCTTCCCGCCGGCGAACAGGATGTGCGCGAGCCTGAATCGCCGCCCGATGATTCGGCAGTTGCGAAACAGCCTCCGCATCTCCGACGGCCGCGCACTGGTCGCGATGTCGAAGTCCTTCGGCGCGCGTCCCAAAAGCAGGTCGCGGACCCCGCCACCGACCAGGTACGCCGTATGGCCGTGTCGTGCGAGTCGCTTCAACACCTTGACCGCGTCCGGGTCGATGCGTTCTGCGACGATTTGGTCGTGATAGACCTCCGGGGCTGCGATGGCAGGCGGAGCGTCGATGCCTTCGCCTTCCAGGTGAGCCTCGTGAGTGGTCTCTAGTTGTCGTGAAGTGGATTCCATGCAAATCGGGCGCGCGCTGCAGGTTTAGCGAGGCAGGGGGCCCCAGGGCTCGAGTCGGCGTCCTTAATTCCGTGGACCTCGTGCTACGTCGCCCCACATTCGGCCGGGCTCCGTACTGCAGGAGCCACTCGAGCTCTCCCGAGCTCGCGAATCAGGGTACATTCGAGCGGGAGGCCGGCCCGCGAACCTGGACAGGCGCCCTTCTGCTTACCAATTTGCTGGCCTGACTGCAATCAGAAGGCTCGTGCCCATACCCACTCGCACTCTTCGAGCGGCCGCCGGCCAAGTCCTCGTGGCGGGCTATGAGGGCCTCGAACCGCCTCCATCGCTGTGCAGTCGAGCCGCCGCAGGTGAGCTTGGCGGCTTCATTTTTTTTCGACGAAACGTTGGAAACGTGGCCCAGGTGGCCGAGCTCACCCGACGGCTGCGATCGCTCGCCCCCGCGGACGCGCCGATGTGGTTCGCAATCGATCAGGAGGGCGGGCGCGTCGCGCGGCTCGGCCCACCGGTGGTGAAGCTGCCAGCTGCACGGGTTTTTGGTGAGCTGGACGACGTGGGTTTGACGCTAGAAGCGGCGGCAGTGCTCGGTGAGCAGCTGAGCTGGCTCGGATTCAACCTCGACTTCGCCCCCGTTCTGGACGTCGACACGAATCCCGACAATCCGGTGATCGGTGATCGCAGCTACGGTGCGGAGGTATTGCGGGTGATCCGCCACGGGCGCGCGTTTGCTGCCGGCCTCGCGCAGTCTGGGATCATCGCGTGCGGAAAACATTTTCCTGGCCACGGCGACACGCTGCAAGACAGTCATCACGCGCTGCCGCGCTTGCCGCACGCCGAACAACGCTTGCGCGAGATCGAGCTCGCGCCGTTTGCCGCACTGGCGGCGGAGTTGCCCTGCATCATGACGGCGCATGTCGTCTTCGAGGCGTGGGATGGCAGTGTGCCAGCGACACTTTCACCGCGAGTCGTGACGGGCCTGTTGCGCGACGAGATCGGGTTTCGCGGACTCGTCTGGAGTGACGATCTCGAGATGAAAGCGATCGCGGATCGCTACGGTTTGGACGAGGCGGCGTGTCTCGCGATCGAAGCGGGTTGTGATGCGCTGCTGGTGTGTTCGAAGCTCGAATACGTCGAGCTCGCGCACGAAGGCTTGATCCGGCGCGCCGAGCGCGACCGTGAGTTTGCAGTGCGGTTGCAGAGTGCCGCAGCGCGTTCGGTTGCAGCGCGCCGACTGCACACGCCAGCCGCTCTGAGCGGCGAGATGCTCGAGTCGGCGCTGGTGCGGACGAGCGCCGACTTCGAAGCGCGGCTCGCGCGAGCGCTCGCAAATCGAGCGATCGTCACATCTACGTAACGGCCCGACTCGCTCCTCGCGTCGCGTTCGGTTTGGTGTAACGTCCGCGACGGACTTTCATGTCGCGCAGCGCGAGGCTGAGAAGCGAGCGGTGTTTCAGACGTAGGCGCGCGTGTGCGCTCGCGTTCGGCCTGGTTTTCGCGAGCACACTCGCGCGCGCACAAACGCGCGGCGCTCCACTCGCGCCGCGCGAGTTCAACATCGATCTCGTGACCGGTCCGGTCGTCGGCCCGAACAGCACGATGGCGCTCGGTGGCGCGTACACCGCGCTCGGGTTCGGCATCGACGCCGCCGCGTTGACGCCGGTCGCGTACCCCGCGCGCACGCTCTGGGATACGAATTGGTTCGAGTTCGACGTCACGGCTGGCTACACGCCGGGTGCGTTTCAAACGACGGACTTCGACAACAACGGTCGCGCGGGTGTCACATTTCGCGACTACTACTTTTTGTCCGGCGGCGCGAAGTTCACGTTCGGCGAGCTCGGGGTGGGAAGTCTGGTTCGCGTACAAAACTATCGACTCGGCGCGCGTGCGGGCTTGAACATGCTCACGGCGAACTACGGGGCCGGCTACTCGTTTCTCGAGGGGCAGCTGCTCGTTGCAGGCTCGGGGCGAACGTTGCTGGTCGATCTCGATCCGCTCACGGAAGGTGGAACTGAAGCGCACTACAGCGCATCGGGTCCGGAGCTCGGGGTCATTCTCGCGCTCGAGGATCAGCCGTACCGGATCGGTTTTGCTGCGCGCACGCAAGTCGAGGCGACCGAGTCGCGCAAGACCGGCACGGTCAACGGTTTGATCTTACCTGCGCACGTGATCTTACCGGCTGAGCTGCAGGTCGGCTTTGCGTATCAGTTCGGCCCGCGGCCGCTGAATCGGCGCTGGCAGAACCCGCACGATGTCGCGCGCGAGATGAAAAAGCAGATGTTGGCGAGGCGGCAGGCGCGCCAGTACACCCAGCTCGCGCGTGAGCGCTCCGCAGCGCGCCTCCTGCATTCGGCGGACACGGCGCCGCCGCTGTGGGCTGCAGAAGGTTACGAGCAATGGGAGCAGCCGCACGATCCGGAGTTTTGGGCGCAGGAGCGCGTGCGTCGTCCGGCCGAAGAGCTCGAGCTGGAGAAGGAAGTTGACCGCGCCGAGATCGACTACAAGCGGACGGTGAGGTCGCTGTCGCGTCGATACTTGATGTTGTCGCTCGATGCGATCGTCATTTCGCCGATCGAGGATGGGATCGGCTTCGAGTCGTTCATGAGCCAAATGCGGGAGGCGTCGGGCAAGTCGGTGACGTTTGGCGTCCGGTTTGGTGCCGAAGGCGAGCCGATCGAGAACCGGTTGAAGCTGAGGGTTGGGACCTATCTCGAGCCGAGCCGGTTCGAAGCGGGTTCGCCGCGCGTGCACGCAACTTTGGGAAGCGACGTGAAGCTGTTTTCGTGGGACGTGTTTGGGATCCTGTCACCGGTCGATCTGCGGATCGGTGCCGCCGTCGACGTAGCCGTCAGATACGTGAACTACGGCTTCAGCTTGGGTGTCTGGCACTAGTGCAGCACTCACTAAGCCGCACTCATCCGCCGTGAATACTCGCGCGTCAGGCGCCGCTGCCGGACCGGAGGCTTGGCGACTGGCGTCACGCCGAGCATTCGCGCGATCATCCCGCGGTACCGCTCACAGGCGGTTCGAAGGCGCTCCCGCTCTTGCAGCTGAGAGCTGCAGGCTGCCGCAAACGTCTCGCCGACCCGCTGCGCGCAATACGCCAGCACGAATCCGGGCAAACGAAGCTCGGGCCGATCCCCCGAAAGCGTCGAGTAGTCGCGCACGAACTGCTCGCGCTGCTCGGGGTTCATGTTCCACTCGACGATCGCTCCGGCCAGATCCCAACAAATGTCGGTCGGCCCGGGTAGCAACACGCCATCGCCGTGCGCGTGACCATCGGTCTTGGTCAGCTTGCGATCCGGGCTGGACAGCCACTCGTGCGGCTGCATTCGCGCATCCGGCACGACGGCGCGCTCCACCATCAGCTTCCCGCGCTCGCCCACGTCGACGCCCAACACTTCTTCCACGTTCATCTGCACCATTCGCTCGAGTCCGACCGTATCCGTCGCATTCGCACGAAATGCGCGCGCTCGATGCGCGCAGTACCGCGCGATCTCGCGCAAGGTTTGAGCGTCGAGATCAGTCGCGCGCATGGGCTTGCCCACCAACCATGGGTAACGCACGAATCCATGGCCGAGCCACGTGGGGGCTGGCGCGTAGCCGGCCTGGGCCAAGCGACACGCGCGTTCGAACGGTTCATCGCGATACGGCGCGAATCCTTCGAACTTATCGAGCCACTGGCCATCGGCAGATCGGCGCTTGATGCGTTCGAGCTCGGTCCAGCAAGCGGGCCACGCTGCGGCATCTTCGCCATAGACAGCCTTGCGCCAGGCGCCGGCGGAAAGATCCTCGTCTGCACCTGCTCGCCAGGCGTCTGCCGCGTATGAGCGATAGCGGGGCCAGCGTTCAGCGGCCGACTTTGCGAGTAGCCGCGTGGGATCGACCGTGCGGCTCGTGCACAACGCGATCGATCGGCGCGGAACGCCCGCGCGTTCGAGGTCTTCCGCGACCGCGAGGAACTTAGATCCACTCGCGTAGGGTCCCTCGTCGACGACCAAGAACTCGGCGTCTCGCGCAAGCATGTTCGCGATCCAGGCGGCTTCGGCGGGTTCCATGCGAACCTCGCGCGCCCAGGGATGACCCGTCGGCCGGACCGTGATCCGCTCGACTGAATGACCACGCAACCGAAGTGCTTCGCCCAGGATCGCGCCCAACGTCGTGCCGATACTGCGAATTCCGATCAGCGCGACCGGTACGGGCCGCAATGGAAGCGCGGGTGCAAGCGTCGCGTAGCGTCGCGGGTCCAGCCCATCGAACGCAAATCCGCACGGTGTTCGCAGAAGCAGACGTTCGGGGATGTCCAGCTTTCGCAGGGTTTGCTCCATGCCCTGAAGAGATCGTCCGTTGTCGACTAGGACCTGCGAGGCCATCGCATCGGTGACGTAGGCGGCCGTGTGCTCGTTCGGATGGCGCAAATCTGCGAGTGCACACTCCAACTCGCCCGCACGGAGCAGAGCTTCGATCGCACAATCGCCGATCGGATCGCGCTCCAGCCGGTGCATCGACGCGAGCAGGTCGCGCTGAATGGCGCGGCCCGAGAGCTGCCGGGAAGGGTTGCGATATACGAGCATGCGGAGCTCCTCACCGCGTGCGTACGAGGCGCGGCAGATCGCTTAACAAAGCAAGCCTGGTGCCAGGTACGGGACTAGGCGCTGCCTTCGGCGGACATTCCCCGGCGCATGCACTACGATGCCCACACGACCGTGGACGACACCACACTCCAGCGCGCGCTAGCGACGTTCAAACAGACACTTCACGATCGCGGGCTGCGGTTGTCCACGGTCCGCGAAGCGATCGCGCGCGTTGCGTTGAGGTACGATGGGCACTTCGAAGTGAATGACCTGATGCGCGCGCTTCGCGCCGCGAATGTTCAGGATGCCCATTTAGCGACCGTGTATCGGACGCTACCGTTGCTCGTTGAGTCGGGTTTGATCCAGCCGACGTTGTTGTCGTCGAGCGAGCGTCACTTCTACGAACCCGCGTTCGAGCGCAAACATCACGATCACTTGATCTGTACTAGCTGCGGGCGCGTCGTGGAATTCGAGTTCGAAGCGTTCGAGGTTCTGCAGCGCGACATCGCAGAGCGCTACGGCTTCGAGCTCACTGCGCACTTTCACGAGCTCTTGGGTCGCTGCGCGAGTTGTCGCGCGGCTGCATCGCGCTGAGTCGCAAGAGTTCCCTCGAGTGGCCTTACGATCCCGGGGACGCATCCGCAGCGTCACGTCCGCGGTGCGACATTCGTTGCGCGCCATTTCACAGGCAATCGTGTCGCGTCTGCAGTCGAACTTGCAGCGTGATCGCCTACATTAATAATTCAATGTGTCGATGTGCCCCATGCGTCACAGCAAATTTTGCGGGAAAACGAGCCCGATCTTACGCGTGTGTTGCACATGGCCACGTGAAATGATCGCATCGTTCTCGACACTACTGTCATTTCAGCGACGCACTAACAGTGGGTCAAAAAAAATGATTGAGATTGTTTTGTCGATCATACGCTCGGTTTTTGTTTGCGCCGCGAACGATCGGGGCTATGTGCAGAACCGGGACGAGCGTTTTCGACTGCTCGGCTCGCAAACTCACTGGGATGTGTTCGTGCGCATGCACGGCTGATGCGTAGCTACGTCCAGTCGTGGATCCGTGCCGCTGATGAGCCGAGCGGTCGCGTACGAAGGCACTACGAGTGTGGGCTCTTCGATGGAGAACTGTAATGCAGTGGATTCGATCTAAACACCAGGGTTCGAACGACAGGCCAGCGAGCGGTGTGTTTGCTGAGTCACGAAGTAAGTTTGTGTTGTGCGCAAGTCTGATCTCTTGCGTGGGCCTAGCGTCAGTCGGCTGCGGTGACGACAGCGGTACGACCACGAATCCACAAGGCACGGCGGGTGTCGGCGGTGGAGCTGGCTCGAGTGTCGTGGCGGGTAGCAGTGCTGCAGGTGCAGCTGCCGCCGGTCGCGGTGCAGCTGGCAGCGGCCAGTCCGCAGGCCGAAGTGGTGCCGCAGGTTCGGGCGTCGCGGGCACGGGTGCAGCGGGCCGCGCCGGTTCATCGAGTGATGACGACGCGGGTGTTGCGCTCGGTGGCAGCGGCGGCTCGACGGGCACGGCCGGCACTAGTGCGGGCGCCGGTGGATCGACTGCCGCGGGTGGTCGCGGCGGTTCGAGCGCGGCCGGATCGGGCGGCAGCTCGACCAGCGGAGCGGGTGGTTCGAGTTCGGGTGGCTCCGGCGGTCGCGCAGGTGGCACGGCCGGAACCGGTGCGGGTGGTCGCGGCGGCTTTCCCTGAGCCGAGCGGATTCCGCGCCCAAATCTAGACAACGGTAAAATACGAAAGGCTCGCGAGGCATCGTCCTCGCGAGCCTTTTTGCGTCGTTTGCGCAGTCGCGCGCGCCATCCACGCAGGCGGGGGTACTTCCAAATCTAGAATGGTTGGTGTGACTAACGATTTGACGTATGCTCCGCCGGCTCATTGACGCGCGTGTTGGCCGTCACGGCAGCCGGAGTTTCGAGCCATGAATCGATCCGCGATCTCGATCGCAGTTGCGACGCTGCTAACTTGTTCATTCAGCTGTTCGTCCGACGGCACGCAAACGCCGGCGATGACCCAGGCGGGCACGGACGCTCCGCAGCCGGGAGCGGCAGGGCAATCGGGCCAGACCGCACCCACTGTGGTTGCGGGCAGCACGAGCACACCGCCCGTCGCCGGAACGGCAGCCGGGCGTGCCGGAACTACCGGTGCTGCAGCTGGGAGCGGCGGAGTCGCAGCGTCCGCTAGCGCGGCTGGCGCAACGGCAACCGCAGGTTCGCCCGGTACGGCCGGCAGCACGGCGACTGCCGGAATGGCTGCGCCCGCGGGTGGCGCGGGCGGTATGGGAACGGCGACCGCCGGCTCGACGGCGCCGCCCGAGCCTCAGATGTGTCCCACGACGGCGGTGTCGCCGGGGGACAGCACCGTGATGATCGACGTAGGCGGCATGAACCGCCGTTACATCCGCCACGTTCCACCCGGCTACGACGGGAAAAAGCCAGTGCCGTTGCTCATCGACTGGCATCCGCTCACGCAGACCGGCCAGTACCAACGCACTAGTTCCGGATACGCGGCGGTCGCTGATCGCGAAGGTTTCATCGTGCTGTATCCCGACGGGATCGACAACGCCTGGAACATCGGACCTTGCTGCACGCAGTCGCGCATGGTCGACGACCTCGGTCTCGCAAAAGCGATGATCGCGAAGCTCGAGACCGAGGCCTGCATCGACAAGAAGCGCATCTACTCGGCGGGCTATTCGATGGGCGGCGGCATGACTTTGTTTCTCGGTTGTAATGCAGCCGATATCTTCGCCGCGATCGCGCCCGCAGCGTTCGATCTACTCACCGAGGCAGAGGAACCCTGCAAGCCCGCGCGGCCGATCACGGTGATCGCTTTCCGTGGCACTTCAGATCCGATCGTGCCCTTCACGGGCGGCGAGTCGCGGCCGCCGACGTTCGGATACACGTTGGATCCGATTCATTTCCTCGGCGCCGAGGGCACGTTCAAACGCTGGCAGGAGCTCAATATGTGCACCGGCGCTGCGATGGACACGGGCTCGGGCTGCAAGACGTTCACGCAGTGTGCAGGTGGCGTCGAGACCACGCTTTGCACGAAGTCCGGCGGTGGTCACGATACCGGTGATCCGGAAGTCGGTTGGAAGACGTTGAGCCGCTTCACGCTTCCCTGATCCCCGAACATTCACGCTCGAGCTTGCTGAACGTTCGTGTAGCCGGATTCGCCGCGGCACGCGAGCTTCAGCGAGCCCCGTGGCTCCGATGAGCTACTCTGCGCGCGTGGAGCAGGTATCACCACGATCAGCGCTCGAACCGCAGCCCGGCGCGATTCGCCATTCGCATGGCACCACGCTCGCGGCGCTCGCGCTCGGTGCGGTCGGGGTGGTGTTCGGCGACATCGGCACGAGCCCGCTCTACACGCTGCGGGAGTGCCTGCACACGCACGCCCTCGGGGTGGGCGCTCCGACGACTTCCGACTTGTTCGGAATCCTGTCGCTGATCTTCTGGTCGCTGACGATGGTCGTGACCGTGAAGTACCTGTTTTTCGTGATGCGCGCGGACAACCACGGCGAGGGCGGCATCTTCGCCCTGCTCGCGATTCTGCCTGCGGCTGCGCGCCGGCGTATGACTGCACCGAACCTGCTCGCGCCTGAAGCGGTCCCGTCGGTCCGGCATCCGGCGTTTCGTTGGGTCGCATTTTTAGTCGTAGTCGGAGCGTCGCTGCTCTACGGAGACGGCGCGATCACGCCCGCGATTTCAGTGCTGGCCGCGATCGAAGGTCTCGCGATGGCGCATCCGAGCTTCGAGCCGATGGTCGTGCCGATCACCTGCGGCATCTTGCTCGGGCTGTTCATGCTGCAGAGTCGCGGTACGGGCACCGTCGGCAGGTTGTTCGGGCCGGTCATGCTGGTGTGGTTCGTGACGATCGGGACGCTCGGTGTCGCGCAGATCATTCAGCGACCGCAGGTGTTGCAAGCGCTGTCGCCGCTGTGGGCGGCGCGCTTTTTTGTCGACCACGGGCTGCACGGGCTGCTCGTGCTCGGCTCGACGGTTCTCGCAGTGACGGGCGGAGAAGCGCTCTACGCCGACATGGGCCACTTCGGCGTGAAGCCGATTCGCGTGGTCTGGCTGTCGATCGCGATGCCTGCGCTCGTGCTGTGTTATTTCGGGCAGGGCGCGTTGATCCTGCGCGAGCCATCCGCGGTCGAAAACCCATTCTTCGCGATGGTTCCGCCCGGTCACTGGACGTTTGCGATGGTGTTCCTGTCGAGCGGTGCGACCGTGATCGCGTCGCAAGCGTTGATCTCGGGTGCGTTCTCGCTCACGCGTCAGGCGATGCAGCTCGGCTACTTTCCGCGCGTCACGATCCGCCACACCGCGCGTCACACCGAAGGCCAGATCTACATTCCGCAGATCAACTGGCTGCTCGCGGCCGCGTGCTTGCTGCTCGTGATCGGGTTTCAGCGCTCGGAGCGATTGGCGGCTGCGTACGGACTCGCGGTGACCGGCACGATCACGAGCAGCAAGG
>Ga0193753_10001489_pt1 | contig 19909 bp, 15 predicted proteins | sample H1c2metaG_FD_144925 | JGI IMG/M metagenome (GOLD analysis project Ga0193753, IMG submission 144925) | Soil microbial communities from a riparian zone of the East river system, Colorado, United States - H1c2 | ecosystem: Environmental > Terrestrial > Soil > Riparian zone | place: USA: East...
CGGGCGTGGGCTTCACCGGCACGACGAGCGTGACGTTCAACCTGACCGACGCGCTGGCGTTCTCGGTGGACAGCAGCACGCAGATCACGGCGACGGCCCCGGCCGGTCCGCTGTTCTCGTTCGCCGACATCACCGTCACCAATCCCGACGGGACGTCCACGCTCCCCACCGCGTACTTCTGGACCTTCAACCCCTCGGTGTCCATCTCCGCGATCACGCCGGACAACGGCCCGGTCGCGGGCGGCACGCAGGTCTCCATCACGGGAGCCTCGGTGATCGGCGTCACGGACGTGCAGTTCGACGGCGTCTCGGGCACGCAGCTCGACATCGTGAGCCCGACCGAGCTCACGGTGTTCACGCCGGCGGGCACGGCCGGCCCGGCGGACGTCGTCGCGATCGGCGGCAACAACTCCACGCTCGCGGGCGGATTCACCTACATGACCGAGGGCTCGTTCACGGCGTTCGGCGCGGGCGTGCCGGGCACCCTGGGCCCGGCGCCGCAGCTCAACGGCACCGGCGACCTGACGCCGGGCAGCGGAACGGGCTTCAGCATCCTCGAGAGCGGCGCCCTCCCGTTCGCTCCCGCGAGCATGTTTGTGAGCCTTGCGCAGGGCAACCTGCCCTTCAAGGGCGGCACGCTCTACACCTTCCCGCTGCTGCTGAACATCGGCCTGTCCACCAGCGTGTCGGGCTCCATCAGCCTGCCGGCGGTGATCCCGGTCGGCACGCCGGGCGGGACGATGTTCTTCCTGCAGGTGTGGGTCCTGGACGCCGGCGCGGTGTCCGGCCTCGCCTCGACGAACGGACTCAAGATCACGACGCCCTGACCGCCGGTCGGCCTCGCGCGCGCCGCGGACCCTCGCAGGATCCGCGGCGCGCCGTCGCCGGCAGCCTCCCGATTCCTCCTCCTCCTCCTTTCTCTCACCCGAAATCCCGGAGACGTTTCATGCGCATTCTGAAGTCCGCGGCCGTGATGCTGGGCATCGCGCTGGTCGCGATTCCCGCCGGCGCCGCCATCAAGGCGATGACGCTCAAGGAGACGATGGAGCTCAACTCCGACGTGCTCCACGCCACCATCACGGGCAAGACCACCGTGAAGACCGACCTGCCGCTGCAGGGCATGGTCTACACGCACCTGACCGTGGAGGGAGAGTCGCTCGTCACGGGCGCGAAGGTCACCAGGGAGCTCGTGTTCCTCGGCAGCCACGACCCCGCTGACGATTACGGCACGAGCGAGATGCCCACGCTGCAGGACACGCGCGTCGGCGGCCAGGCCGTGATCCTCTACGCGCACGACGTGTCCGGCCTCGCGCCGGTCGATCGCGTCGCCAGCCTCGCGGACGTCTACCGCGTCGAGACCGCGTTCGGCACGCCGGTCGTCATCGGCAAGGGCGATGGTTTCGCCTTCCCCGAGAACATCAAGCTCGCCGACGCGCGCGCGCAGGTCGTCAAGGCGCACGCCGAGATCGTCGCCGCACAGCCATCGGCCGGAAAGTAAAGGAAACACATGAAGACTCTCACCAGGAACCTCTTCGCGGCCACCGGCCTGGCCGTGATCGCGGCCTTCGTCGGCGCGCTGTCGCTCCCCACGGGCACGGCGGCCTTCACGCTGATCGGCGGCTCGCTCGGCCTGACCCAGCGCGACTTCCGCGTGTGGAACAATTACTCGGACGCCTCGGCGAACAACAACCTCGTCCCGCACGCGAACTTCCCCGGCCAGACCGGCGCCGTCATGGCCATCTGGAAGGGCGAGGACGAGTGGGCCAGCGGTCCCATCGCGGGCAACGGACTCGGTGACGGCATCGCGAGCAACCCGGTGCTCGGCAGCGGCGGCGCCAACCTGGACATCACCTTCCAGGGCCTCGCGGCGTCCTCGGGCGGCACGAACGACAACATCCACTCGGAGCTCCCGGGCAGTGACGGCGGCGTGCTCGCCTTCACCGAGACGCCGATCAACAACGGCTGGCGCATCCTGTACTACTCGAGCTGGGCGTGGCAGGACGGCCCGGGCAGCGTGGGCTCCGGCATCGACCTGCAGGGCGTGGCCTGCCACGAGATCGGCCACTCGCTCGGCCTCGGACACACGTCGGTGGGGGGCGCGACCATGTTCCCCTCGATCAGCGGCACGGGCGTCGCTCAGCGCTCCATCGAGGCCGATGACATCGCCGGCATCCAGTCGATCTACGGCGTCAAGTCCGCGACCAAGCCGGTCATCACGTCGCTCTCCGGCGACAAGAACATCGGCGCCAACCTGGTCATCCACGGCACCAGCTTCGCCGCGACCGGCGGCGAGGTGTGGTTCACCAAGGCCGTCGGCGACGGCGTCCCGCAGAAGGTCACGGGCGTCTCCTCCACGGGCGGCGGCACGCAGATCACGGTCACCGTGCCTGCCGGCGTCATGGACGGCGACGTGATGGTGAAGACGGACGGCACGGGCCACTCGGCGCTGTCGAACGCCTTCCCGATCGACCTCGGCGCACCGGCCGGCGATCCGCCCATCGTGGTCACCGTCAGCCCGGGCAGCGGCCCGGCCGGCGGGTTCACGCCGGTGCAGATCACGGGCGCGGGCTTCACGGGCACCACGTCCGTGCAGTTCGGAGGGATCAATGCGCTCTCGTTCACCGTGGACAGCAACACGCAGATCACGGCGGTCTCGCCGCCGGGCACGCTGTTCGCCATCGTGGACGTGACCGTCAACGACGTGGAGGGCAGCTCCACGCTTCCGGGCGCGTACTTCTACACCTTCGATCCGGCGCCCTCGATCACCTCCGTCGTGCCGAACACCGGCTCGGCCAGCGGCGGGACGACGGTGACGATCACCGGTCCCTCGGTGATCGGCGTGAGCTCCGTCACGTTCGACGGAGTGCCCGGCACGGGACTGGTGATCAACAACCCGACGACGCTCACGGTGACCACGCCTGCGGGCAGCTCGGGTCCGGCTGACGTGACCGCGAACGGCGGCGGCAGCTCCACGATCATCGGCGGGTTCAGCTACGTGAACTTCGGCTCGTTCACGAACATCGGTCCGGGCGTCGGGGGCATCCTCGGCGTGCCGAGCCTCACGGGCACGGGCGACCTGACGCCCGGCAGCGGCACGGGCTTCACGATCACGACGAGCAACGGCTTCCCGCTGTCGGCCGCGACGATGTTCGTGGGCCTGTTCCAGTCCGCGCTGCCCTTCAAGGGCGGCACGTTCTACACCGCGCCCATCCTGCTCTCGATCAGCATCGGCACGGACATCTTCGGCGGGATCAACCTCCCGGGAGTGATCCCGGCAGGTGTCCCGTCGGGCACGAACGTCTTCGTGCAGACGTGGGTGCAGGACATGTTCGCGCCGTTCGGCGCCTCGGGCACCAACGGCCTGAAGCTCACGACGCCGTGAGCGGCGGCTGAGACCGGGAAGCCGCCGGCGTCCGCGCCGGCGGCTCTCCCGTGCGGGCGAGGCCCGCTCCATCTCCGGATGGAGCGGGCCTCGCGCGTTGCCGGCGCGCCGGCTGTTGCCGCGCGCCGGCAACGCGCGGCAGCTGGTCCGCCGCGCGGGCGCGCTCCCGCCTTGCGTGGCATGGTCCAATCCCTATAGTGCCGGCTGCGTCCGGACCCCGCGCGGAGAACTCCGTGTTCCTGAGCTACCACGCCGTTCTCGTGTTCCTCATCACGGGCATGGCGATGGTGTGCACCCCGATGCTCCTCGGCGTGCTGTTCCGCCCGCGGAACCCCTACCCGGCCAAGACCATGGCCTACGAGTGCGCCGAGGACCCCGTCGGCGACGCGCAGATCCGCTTCGACATGCGCTTCTACTCGGCCGCGCTGATCTTCATCATTTTTGACGTCGAGATCGCCTTCATGTTCCCTTGGGCCTTCGTCTTCCAGAGTTTCGGCGACCGCTGGATGGCGCTGGCCGAGGGGGTCGCGTTCATCGCCATCCTGTTCCTCGGCCTGGTCTACGTGTGGGTCAAGGGCGATGTGGACTGGGTCAAGGGCTTCCGTCAGCGGCGCCGGGTGCAGGGCTGAACCATGGGCATCCTGAACAACGCACTGCCGGATATCGGGCCGGTCCGCGCCGTCGATGCGGCGGTGGGCTGGGGCCGCGCCTCCTCCATCTGGCCGATGACCTTCGGCATCGCCTGCTGCGCGATCGAGATGATGGCGGTCTACGCCGCGACCTTCGACCTGGACCGCTTCGGCGCCGGCGTGCCGCGCGCCACGCCGCGCCAGAGCGACCTCATCATCGTGCCCGGCACCGTCAACGCGAAGATGGCCGTGCGCGTGCGCCGGCTGTGGGACCAGATGGCCGAGCCGCGCTACGTGATCGCGATGGGCGCCTGCGTGTGCGGCGGCGGGCCGTACGTGAAGTGGGGCTACAACACCGTGAAGGGCGTGCACAAGATCATCCCCGTGGACATCTTCGTGCCCGGCTGCCCGCCGCGTCCCGAGGCGCTCATGGACGGCATCCTGAAGCTGCGCGAGAAGGTCTCGCGCGAAGCCGTGTTCGCGCGCCGGCAGGAGACCGCGCGCATCCTGGACGCCCGCGGCGGCTGATCGCGCGATGAACGCCCAGGAGCTGCACGCCAAACTGCTGGCCTCCGGCCTGTCCGGCATCGGGTCGCTGGACACGTCCGCGAAGGACCCCTTCGTCGTGCTCGACGCCGCCTCGATCGTCGGCGCGCTCACCTTCCTGCGCGACGACCACGACTGCCGCATGGAGATGCTGCACAACCTCACCGCGGTGGAGCGGCCCGACGCGATCGAGCTCGTCTACCACGTGTGCTCGCTCGCGCGGCACCACTCGCTCACGCTCAAGCTGAAGTGCCCGCGGCCCGAAGGCGGCACGCACGACACGTGGACCCCGGAGGTGCCGTCGGTGGCCGGCGTGTACAGCGCGGCCAACTGGCACGAGCGCGAGCAATGGGACCTGCTCGGCGTGCGCTTCACCGGGCACCCGGACCTGCGCCGCATCCTGCTCCCCGAGGAGTGGATCGGTCACCCGCTGCGCAAGGACTACGTCTACCCCACGTGGCACGACGGGATCCCGCTCGAGCTCGACGCCATTCCGATGTACGAGCCGGGCGGCACGCAGGCCGAGGCGGAAGCCGCCGCGGCGACCCGCGCCGCGACGCCCGGTGCGGCGGTCCGGCCTGCCCGCAAGGCGGGCGAGCCTCTCTACGCGCCGCCGTCGCCGCTGAGCGACCGGCCGCTCGCGCCGGGCGGCAAGACCACGGACAGCCCCTCGTCCGGGCAGGGGTCGCACTGATGGAAGCGCTGGAGATGTACGCCGTCGACGACCGCGCCGACGTCTACACGGAGGAGCTCAAGCTCAACCTGGGGCCGCAGCACCCGTCCACGCACGGCGTGCTGCGCGTGGAGCTGAGGCTCGACGGCGAGATCATCACCGCCGCGCGCTGCGACATCGGCTACCTGCACCGCTGCGCCGAGAAGATCGGCGAGAACGTCAGCTACCTGCAGTACACGCCGTACACGGACCGCATGGACTACCTCGCGTCCATGAACAACAACCTGGCGTGGAGCCTCACGGTCGAGAAGCTGCTCGGCGTGGAGGCGCCGCCGCGCGCGCAGTGGCTGCGCGTCATCGTGGCGGAGCTGAACCGCATCGCGAGCCATCTCATCGCGTTCGGCACCTACGGTATCGACATGGGCGCGAACACGCCCTTCTTCTACGCCTTCCGCGAGCGCGAGAGCATCATGGCGCTGCTCGAGCGTCCCTCCGGCGCGCGCATGCTCTACAACTACATCCGCCCCGGCGGCGTCGCGCACGACGTCGACGAGCGCTGGCTGCCGGACGTGCTCGCCTTCTGCGACGAGTTCGAGCGCCGCTGGGCCGAGTACAACACGCTGCTCTCGACGAACAAGATCTTCATCGAGCGCACGAAGAACATCGGCGTGATCCCGCGCGAGATGGCGCTCGACTACGGCCTGACCGGGCCCGTGCTGCGCGCCTCCGGCGTGAAGTGGGACCTGCGCCGCGACGTCCCGTACCTCAAGCCCTACGACGAGATCGAGTTCGACATCCCCGTCGGCGAGGGCACGCACGGCACGCTGGGCGACTGCTGGGACCGCTACTGGGTCCGCATGCGCGAGATGATGGAGTCCATCCGCATCATCCGGCAGGCGTGCGTGCGCGTGCCGACCGGCGACTTCGTCGAGAAGGCGATGCTCAAGATGTACAAGTCGCCGCTCAAGCCGCCGGCCGGCGAGGCCTACATGCGCTGCGAGAACCCGCGCGGCGAGCTGGGCTTCTACGTGGTGTCGGCGGGCGGCGCCTCGCCGATCCGCTGCCGCGCGCGCGGCCCGAGCTTCTGCAACCTGTCGGTGCTCGACGCGCTGCTGCCCGGCTGCATGATCGCGGACGGCGTGGCGATCATCGGCTCGCTCGACATCGTGCTCGGCGAGGTGGACCGCTAGGCGATGGAGACGCTGATCGGCTTCTTCTCCCGGCTCTTCGGCCTCAGCGCGGACGGCGTCCTGCCGCTCACGCTGGCGTACTCGGTGTGCATCGGCAGCCTGCTGGGCTTCATCACCGTGTACGCGATGTTCGCGATCTGGATGGAGCGCAAGGTGGCCGCGCACATCCAGGTGCGCTACGGCCCGATGGAAGTGGGCGGCTGGCACGGCTGGGCGCAGTCCATCGCGGACGCGGTCAAGCTGCTGTTCAAGGAAGACCTGATCCCGGACGGCGCGAACAAGTTCATGTTCTGGATCGCGCCGGCGGTCGTGTTCTGCGGCGTGTTCTCGGGCTTCATCGCGATCCCGTTCGCGCTCGGCGTGCAGATCGTGGACATCCACCTCGGCCTGTTCTTCATCGTCTGCATCGCCTCCGTGGAGGTGGTGGGCGTGATCATGGCCGGCTGGGCCAGCAACAGTAAGTACTCGCTCTTCGGCGCGGTGCGCGAGGCGGCGCAGGTGGTGTCCTACGAGGTGCCGGCGGCCGTCGCGCTGCTCGTGCCGGTGCTCATCGTGGGGAGCTTCCGGCTGGGCGACTTCAACGCCTGGCAGGAGCAGCACGGCTGGCTCGTGTTCAGGAACCCGTTCGCGATCGTCGCGGCGCTGATCTTCTTCATCGCGTCGCTGGCGGGCTGCAAGCGCGCGCCCTTCGACCTGCCCGAGGCGGAGTCGGAGCTCGTGTCGGGCTTCCACACCGAGTACTCGGGCATGCGCTTCTCCTTCTTCTTCCTGGAGGAGTACGCGTCGATGTTCGTGGCGGCGGCGCTGATCGCCACGCTGTTCTTCGGCGGCTGGACGCTGCCCTTCGTCCACGTGTCCGCGTGGCCCGTCCCGTTCGGCATCGTGATCCTGCTCGCGAAGGTCTTCGCCGTGATCTTCATGCAGATGCTGATGCGCTGGACCCTGCCGCGCCTGCGCATCGATCAGGTGATGGCGATGGGCTACAAATACCTGCTGCCGTGGGGAATGCTGTGCGTCGTGGGCACGGCGCTGTTCGAGGCCAAGGGCTGGAGGTGGCTGCCCTTCTGAGGGCGGCCGGAGACGCATGAGCGGCATCCGCGACTACTTCGGCAACATCTCCGATGCGCTGACCTCCACGGTCAAGGGCATGGGCGTCACGATGCAGCACTTCGTGAGCGAGCCGCCCATCACGGTGCAGTACCCGCACGAGAAGCTGCCGATGCCGCCCAGCTACAAGGGCATCCACATCCTCGAGCAGGACAAGTGCATCGACTGCAAGCTCTGCGCGAAGGCCTGTCCGGTGGACTGCATCGAGATCGAGGCCGTGCACCACGGCCGCGTGCTCGAGTGGCAGAAGTTCACCATCGACTACAAGAAGTGCATCTTCTGCGAGTTCTGCATCCCGCCCTGCCCGAAGGACTGCATCCACATGACCTCGGAGTTCGAGGTCGCCACCGACAACCCGGACGGGATGATCGAGGACCTGCTCACGTGGACCGGGCTGCGCACGGAGGACCGCCGGGCGATCGATGCGGCCGAGGCCAAGCGCGCGGGCAGGGCCGTGGAGGAGCCGAAGAACGGCGGCCCCGCGCCCGGCAACCCCTCGCCGGCCGGCACCGAGTTCACGTCGAAGTTCGCGGCCGGCACGTGGGGCGCGCCGGGCGGCGCGCCCGCGAAGGCTGACGTCCCCGGGGCTGCCGGCGCGGCGAAGCCCGCCGCCGCTGCCGCGGGCGCCGCGGACGCAGGCGGCCTGGCCGCGAAGACCGCCGCGATCCGCGCGAAGCTCGCTGCCGGCAAGGGCGCCGGCTGATGCTGGACTTCATGTTCTTCGTGTTCGCGGGGCTCGCGCTGCTGGGCGGGCTGCTGGTGGCCTTCCACCGCAGCATCGTGCACAGCGCCTTCGCCCTCGTCGTCGCGCTGTTCGGCGTCGCGGGCCTGTACTGGACGCTGGGCGCGGACTTCCTCGGGGCGACGCAGATCCTGCTGTACGTGGGCGGCGTCACGGTGCTGCTGCTGTTCGCGGTCATGCTCACCACGCGCGACAGCACGCGCGTCTCGCTCGGGCGCAACGTGCTCGTCGCGCCGATCGTCGGCTACCTCGCGTACCTCGTGTGGCAGGCCGGCCTCGGCATCGCGGCCATCATCGCCGACACGCACACCGCCGTGACGGCGGATCCCGCACCGACGACCGGCGCGATCGGCGCGCTCTTCCTGGAGCGCGAGCACTACCTGCTGCCGTTCGAGGCGATCTCGGTGCTCCTGCTGCTCGTGCTCGTCGGCGCGGTGACGCTCGCGCGCCGCGGACAGGAGGCGGCGTGATGCCCGCGCTCCCCGGCCTGGTGGCGGCAGCCGGGGCGAAGGCCGCGGGCGCCGTGGCCGCCGGTGCGCAGGGCGCCGCGGCGGGGGCGCAGGCCGCGGCGGGCGCGGTGGCGCAGGCGGCCGCGGCGACCGCGCCCGCCGCGACGGTCACCGGGCACGCCGGCCACCTCCAGAGCTACCTCGTCGTGTCCTGCGTGCTGTTCGCGCTCGGCATCGCCACGATCCTCACGCGCCGCAACGTGCTCTACGTGCTCATGGGCGTGGAGCTCATCCTCAACGCGGCCAACCTGAACTTCGTGGCCTTCGCGCGCTTCGGCGGCTACGGCATGGACGGGCAGATGTTCGCGCTCTTCGTGGTGATCCTCGCGGCGGCGGAGGCGGCGATCGCGCTGGCCATCGTGCTGCGCATCTTCCACGACTTCGGCAGCATCGACGTGACGCGCACGGACAGCCTGCGGGACTGATCGGCACGATGGGCAACCTCACGCTCCTCTGGATGTGCCTCGGGATCTTCCTGATCCCGTTCGCGTGCTCCGTCGTGCTCATCTTCTTCGGGCGGAAGCTGCCGCGCGGCGGAGACTGGCTCGCGACGGCCGGCATCGCGAGCTGCGCGGCCATCGCGCTGACGCTGTTCTTCAAGTACATCGTCGGCGTGCACCAGCCGGGCTGGCACTGGGCCTCGGCCGAGCACGGCCTCTCGTGGAACTGGATCACGCTCCACGACTTCGACCTGAAGGTCGGCGTGTGGCTCGACAACATGACGGTGATCATGCTGTCGATGGTCACGGTGGTGGCCACGTGCATCTTCTTCTTCAGCCAGGGCTACATGCACGGCGACCGCGACTACCCGCGGTTCTTCGCGTACCTCAGCTACTTCTGCTTCGCGATGCTCGGGCTGGTCGTCTCGGACAACCTGCTCTTCCTGTTCATCTTCTGGGAGCTGGTCGGCGTCGGCTCCTACCTTCTGATCGGCTTCTTCCACGACCAGGTCGAGCCGCCGAAGGCCAGCCTCAAGGCCTTCATGGTCAACCGCGTCGGCGACGTGCTGTTCCTGCTGGGCATCGTGCTGGCGTGGCAGCTCTTCGGGACGCTGAACTACCACGACCTCTTCGAGCGCCTCGCGGCCGGGCACTTCGCGCCGCAGGCGGGCCGCGCCTTCCCGTCGCTCTCCAACCACGCGATCCTCACGCTCTCCGGCGTGCTCATCTTCTGCGGCGCCATCAGCAAGTCCGCGCAGGTGCCGCTGCACACCTGGCTGCCCGACGCGATGGCCGGCCCCACGCCGGTCTCCGCGCTCATCCACGCGGCGACGATGGTCGCGGCCGGCGTGTTCATGGTCGGCCGCATGTACCCGTACTTCACGCCCGAGGCGCTGGGCGTCATCGCGATCGTCGGCTCCATCACGGCGCTCGTCGGCGCGACGATGGGCATGGTCGCGTGGGACATCAAGAAGGTGCTCGCGTACTCCACGATGAGCCAGCTCGGCTACATGATGCTGGGACTGGGCGTCGGCGGCATGGTCGCGGGACTGTTCCACCTCATCACGCACGCCTTCTTCAAGGCCTGCCTGTTCCTCGGCAGCGGCTCGGTGATCCACGCCGTGCACACGCAGGACATGCGCGAGATGGGCGGGCTGAGGAAGAAGATGCCCGTCACGTACTGGACCTTCCTGGTCGCGACGCTCGCGCTGGCCGGCGTGCCGTGCTTCGCGGGGTACTACAGCAAGGACCAGATCGTCGCCAACGCGCTGGCCTGGGGCGTGCAGGATCCGCAGGTGCTGCGCTTCATCCCCGTGCTCTTCGCGGCGGCCGGCGCGTTCATGACCACCTTCTACATGCTGCGGCTGGTCTTCCTGACCTTCCACGGCGAGCCGCGCGACCACCACAGGTTCGAGCACGCGCACGAGTCGCCCGCGGTCATGGCGCTGCCGCTGATCGTGCTGGCGAGCTTCGCGCTGCTGGGCGGCGGCACGCTGTCCCCGCTGCCGGAGACGGAGCACCTGTGGTTCAACCGGCTCGTCGTGCAGCCTGAATCGGCGGCCGCGGAGGGACTGCACCTCTACAGCCACGAGCGGCAGCTGCAGCTGGAGGAGCTGCGCGAGCACGCGCTGCACCAGTCGCACCTGCCGGCCATCGGCATCTCGGTGCTGGCCATCGTCGCGGGCTGGTGGCTGGCGCGCGCGATGTACCTCAAGCGCAGCGCAGACCCGGCGCTCGCCGCCGCGCGCTTCGGCGTGCTCTACGACGCCGCCGTGCACCGCTACTGGTTCGACGAGCTGTACGCGCAGGGCATCGTCGCGAACCTGCAGCGCCTCAACCGCGCGCTCGCGACCTTCGACCGGCGCGTGATCGACGGGCTCGTGAACCTCGTCGGCCTCGTCGCGCGCCTCATCGCCTTCGTCGCCGGGCTGTTCGACAAGTACGTCATCGACGGCGCGGTGAACTTCTGGCGCTGGCTCACGCGGGCGACATCCGGCGTGTTCCGCCTGGCGCAGACCGGTAACGCCCGCGACTACCTGACCTGGACCCTGCTGTCCGTCCTGATCCTGGCCGTCTACCTGGCGCGAGGTCACTGAGGAACCCCATGTCCCTGCTCAGCCTCATCACCTTCTTCCCGCTGATCGGCGCGGTGGTCCTGCTGCTGACGCCGCGCGCCAGCAAGGACACGCTCCGCACGATCGCGGCGGCGACGACCCTCGTGCCGCTGCTGCTCGCGTCCAAGCTGTGGATGGACTTCGACACGCACACCGCGAGCTACCAGTTCGTGGAGCGCATGCCGTGGATCTCGTCGCTCGGCGTCGAGTTCCACTTCGGCATCGACGGCCTGTCGGTGCCGCTGCTGTGGCTCTCCACGCTGCTGCTGTTCATCGGCGTGATCGCGAGCTGGGGCATCGACAAGGGCGTCAAGGGCTACATGCTCCTGCTGCTCCTGCTCGAGGTCGGCATCAACGGCGTGTTCTGCTCGCTGGACCTGTTCCTCTTCTACGTGTTCTGGGAAGTGATGCTCCTGCCGATGTACTTCCTCATCGGCATCTGGGGCGGGCCGCGGCGCGAGTACGCCGCGATCAAGTTCTTCCTCTACACGCTCGCCGGCTCCGTGCTCATGCTGCTCGCGATCGTGGCGCTGTACCTCGCGACCCGCAGCAACGACCCGAAGGTCCCCAACCTCACGGAGACGCCCTTCAGCATTCCGGTGCTGTCCGAGCTGATCCGCAGCGGCCGGCTCACCGGCTCCAACCTGGTGGCCGGCGGCACGCTGCTGGGCTGGCCCTTCCTGAAGTGGGCCTTCGTGTTCCTGTTCATCGGCTTCGCGATCAAGGTGCCGGTGCCGCCCTTCCACACCTGGCTGCCCGACGCGCACGTCGAGGCGCCGACGCCCATCTCCATGATCCTCGCCGGCATCCTGCTGAAGCTCGGCTGCTACGGGATCCTGCGCATCAACCTCGGGATGTTCCCGAACATCGCGCCGTCCTTCGCCACCATCGGCGCGGCGCTCGGCGTGTTCGCGATCGTGTACGGCGCCTTCGTCGCGATGGCGCAGACGGACTTCAAGCGCCTGGTGGCCTACAGCTCCGTGAGCCACATGGGTTACGTGCTGCTGGGCGCGTCGGCCTTCACGAGCCTCGGGCTCAACGGCGCGGCCATGCAGATGTTCACGCACGGCACCAGCTCGGCCCTGCTCTTCCTCCTGGTCGGCGTGGCCTACGAGCGCGCCCACCACCGCGAGATCGAGGGCTTCGGCGGCCTCGCCAGCGTGGCGCCCGTCTACACGGGCATCACGACGCTGGGCTTCTTCGCGGCCCTCGGGCTGCCGGGCATGTCGGGCTTCGTGTCCGAGGTGCTCGTGATCATCGGCACGTGGCAGGTGCGGCCGGGGTACGCGGCCGTCGCCGTGATCGGCATCGTGGTCACCGCGGCCTTCCTGCTGTGGACGCTGCAGCGCGTCTTCCTGGGGCCGCTCAACGAGAAGTACCGGAACTTCCCCGACGTGACCGGCCGCGAGATCTTCACCATGGCGCCGCTGGCCTTCCTGTGCGTGCTGCTCGGCGTGGCGCCCTTCCTGCTGCTCGACTGGATGGCGCCGACGATCGAGGGGCTCCGCAAGCTCTTCGCATGAACGCCGAGATGCTGAAGGACCTGCACGCGCTGCGCCCCGAGCTGTGGCTCGTGGCCGCCGTCGTCGCGTCGCTGCTCGCCGACCTCATCGGCGGGGCGCGCGCGCGCACGCTGACCGGGCTCACGGCACTGGCGGGCACGGCGGGCGCGCTGTGGAGCCTGCTCGCGGCGCCGTCGACGACCTACCGCGTCATGGGCCTGCTCGCGCAGGACGGGCGCGCGGACTTCTTCCGGGCGCTCATCATCGCCGGCACGGGGATGGTCATCCTGCACGCGATGGTCTTCCGCGGGCTGCAGGCCGCGACGCGCGCGGAGTTCTACCCGATGCTGCTCGGCGCCGCGCTGGGCGGCTGCCTGCTCGTCTCCACCGACCACCTGCTCATGCTGCTGCTGGCGATGGAGATGCTCTCGCTGCCCAGCTACCTGCTGGCCGGCTGGCAGAAGTCCGAGCGCCGCTCCTCCGAGGCCGCGCTGAAGTACCTGGTCTACGGCGCGCTCGCGTCGGCCGTGATGACCTTCGGCTTCTCGCTCATGTACGGCATGGCGGGCAGCCTGTGGATGCAGGACGTCGGCATCGCGATCGTGCGGAGCTGGGAGTTCGGCGACGCCTTCCAGCAGATGGCCGTCGTGGTCTCGGTGGTCATGGTGCTCGCGGGAGTGGGCTTCAAGATCGCGGCCTTCCCCTTCCACTTCTGGGCGCCGGACGTCTACGAGGGCGCGCCGACGCCCGTGACCACGCTGCTCGCGGTGGCCAGCAAGGCGGCCGGCTTCGGCCTGCTGCTGCGCTTCGTGGACGGCGTGTTCCTCGGGCCCGCGGGCGTGGGCGGCGACTGGGTCGCGCGCTTCTCGTCGGTCATGGCGGTGCTCGCCGCGGTCACGATGACCTACGGCAACATCACGGCCGTGATGCAGCGCAACGTGAAGCGGCTGCTCGCGTACTCCTCGATCAGCCACGCCGGCTACCTGCTCATGGGCATCGCGGTGATGACCCACGTGCCCGCGCCCGGCAACCTCGGCGAGGGGGACTACGTGGAGCGCCTCGGGCAGGTCAAGGCGCTCGGCAGCGAGTCGATGCTCTTCTACCTCGTGACCTATTACCTCGCGACGCTGGGCGCCTTCGCCTGCGTCATGGCGCTGGCCAACCGGTACGGCGCCGAGGACACGGACGACTACAACGGCCTGGGCTGGTCCTCGCCGTGGATCGCCGGCGCGCTGACCCTGTTCCTCGTCTCGCTCACCGGGCTGCCGCCGACGGCCGGCTTCGTCGGCAAGTGGCTGCTGTTCCGCGCCGCGCTCGACAGCGGCCTGGGCTGGCTCGCGGTCGTCGCGGCGCTCAACGCCGTCGTGGCGCTCTTCTACTACTTCAAGCTCGTGCGGGCGCTGCTGCTGCGCGGCGACCACGTCGCCGAGGTCACCGGCCAGCGCAGCCGCGGCCCCATCGCCGCGCTCGCGGCCGCCTCCATCGTGCTGCTCGCCGGCGCGACGCTGTGGTTCGGCATCGGCGGCGGCATCGACGCGCTGACCGCATGGGTGAGCAACGCCGTCTGACGGTGCGCCCCGGCGTCTCCGGCGCGAACGCGCGCTGCAACGTGCCGGATCGGCGCACGACGGCCGGCACCTGCGGGCGGCGTTGACGGTCCTCCCCGCGGCAACCGATACTCGCCACCGACGTCCGAGGGCGATGGAGTTCGCCACAACTGCCGCGCGGCCGTGGGCCGCGCGCGCTGATGACTCCTACCACGTGCTCATCGGGGGCCAGGGCGCTCCCGCTGACGGGAGGTAGTCATCCATGGCGCAACGCGAGACGGACGCACCCGGCTCCCTGACCGGCGACCTGGTGCGTTCCGCGCTCGTCGTCATCGCGGTGGGCGCCGCCGTCGGGAGCGCGTGCGCGTTCTTCCTGTGGTCGCTCGAGCGCGTGACGGGCCTCCGCTGGGAGCACCCGTGGCTGCTGGACGCGCTGCCGCTCGCGGGGCTCGTCGTCGGCGCGCTCTACCAGGCATTCGGCGCGCGCGCCGAAGCCGGCAACGACCTGCTCATGGACGAGATCCACGAGCCGGGGGCCGGCATCCCCAAGCGCATGGCGCCGCTCGTGCTGCTGGGCACGCTGCTCACGCACCTGTGCGGCGGCTCGGCGGGACGCGAGGGCACGGCGGTGCAGATGGGCGGCAGCATCGCGAGCTTCGCCGCGCGGCGCGTCGCGGGCTGGTCGCGCCTGGAGGCGCGCACGCTGCTGCTCGCGGGCATCGCGGCGGGCTTCGGCGGCGTTTTCGGCACGCCGCTCGCCGGCGCGCTGTTCGCGATGGAGGTGCCGGCCATCGGCGCGCTGAGCTGGGCGGGCGCGGTCCCGTGCCTGCTCGCGTCCGTCGCCGCGGATCTCGCGTGCTCCGCATGGGGCATCCGGCACACGCCGTACCGCGCGCTCCTCGGCGCCGCGGAGGAAGGCGGTCACGCCTTCTCGTGGACGCTGCTGGCGAAGATCGCGCTCGCGGGCGTTGCCTGCGGACTCGCGAGCCGCGGCTTCTCGGCGCTGGCGCACGGGCTGCAGCGCGCGTTCCGCGCGGCGATCCGCTGGCCCTGGCTGCGCCCCGTCGCCGGCGGCCTGGCTGTGATCGCCCTCGTGGCACTCGTCGGCTCGCGCGATTTCCTCGGCCTGGGCGTGAGCGCGCCGGATCCCGGCGCGGTGACGATCGAGTCCGCCTTCCGCGAGGGCGGCGCGCACGCCTGGAGCTGGCTCTGGAAGATGCTCTTCACCGCCGTGACGCTCGGCTCCGGCTTCAAGGGCGGCGAGGTCACGCCGCTCTTCTACATCGGCGCGACCTTCGGCCACGTGCTGGCCGGCCTGCTCGCGGCGCCGGTCACGCTGCTCGCGGCCACGGGCCTCGTCGCGGTCTTCGCCGGCGCGACCAACACGCCGCTCGCCTGCACGCTCATGGCCGTGGAGCTCTTCGGCCCGGGCGACACGCTCTTCTTCGCCACCGCGTGCCTGCTGGCCTACGTGTGCAGCGGCCACTCGGGGATCTACGCGAGGCAGCGCGGGGGCGCGCGCAAGCCACTGCGCCGCTTCTGGCCGGGCGCGGCCCCCTGACTTCACACGGACAGGAGTTCGCTTGGTGCCCTGGCTCTGGTGAGAGGGCATGTGGCCGCGCGAGGATCAGGGGGCACCCGACCGCACGCTCGGTGAGGGTGACCGTGCGTGCTGGAAGTTCCGCGCACCGCCGACGCGGGTCAGGCCCTCAGGCTCCACGCGGTGCACACGCCGCGCAGAACAACCCGCGCGGGAGGTCCGCGCGGAGTCTGTGGGCCAGTAGAGGCCGTGCCTCTACTGGCCCATGAATCACAGCAGACCCTGCGCGCGGACGATGGTCATTCGTCCTGGCGGTTCCGGCGCATGGGCCAACGGTCGGGCGCGCTGGCAGTCCAGACGTTCGACCCCAGCGAGCGCGCGACGGCGTCGTGGAGCGGGAGCGCCCCGGCGCGCACGAGAAGCAGAGCCGGCGCGACTCGGCGCCCCGCCTACTCGATGGTGAACTTCACCCCGTTCGTGCCGGCCTTGCCCTTGGGGGCAGCCGGGTCGATCAGCCAGTGCTGCAGGGTCACCTGCAGCCCGGAGACCACCGGGGAGTTCGGCAGCGTGCCGGCGACCGCCGACGTGCCGCCCGCGCTGGTGATGATGCCTTGCGTGCCCAGGATGTCGCCGAGCAGGAAGGTCCCGCCCAGTGCCGGGATCGCCGCCTGCAGGCTGCCGATGAACAGCGTGCCGGGCGCGTTGGGCTTCGCGCCGCTGGTGAAGACCGTCACCGCGCCGCCCGGCGCGGGCGTGCCGCTGGCCGTCAGCTCCGGCACGACGCCGCCCTCGCCCGGCGTGCCCGCGCCGTACGCGATGAACTTCTCGCCGCTGACCGCTCCGAGGGACACGATCTGCACGTCGTCGATGTTCCAGCCGCCGTACTCCAGGCCGCCGTCGGAGACGAGCTGGAACTTCACGCTCACCGACGCGTTGTTGTCCGCGATGGTGGAGATGTCGAAGTCCTGCGGGACCCACGTGCCGTCGAGCAGGTCCGTGTCCGGCGGGTTGGTGAACAGCAGCGTGCCGTTCACGAAGACCTGCGCCTGGTCGAAGATGCTCTTCTCCACGCCGAGCCAGCGCTGGAAGCGCAGGCGCGTGTGGTGCTGGCCGGTGAGGTCGAAGGCCGGCGAGGTCAGGTTGTTGTTCACGTTCGGCTGGTAGATGCCGTTGAAGCCGTCCGGCGCGAGGTCGTTGCCCCACACGCTGGCGCCCGAGAAGGCCGCGGGCGGGTCGGAGGACGCGCCGTTGGGCGCGCCGTGCATCCAGTCGTCCTGCGTCGCGAGCAGCGTGTGCACCCAGCCCTGGTCGCCCGCCGGCTCGAAGTCGAAGGACTGGTGCACGAGCAGCGTGCCCACGTCGTAGGTGAGGAAGGTCTTGGGTGCCTTGGCCGGCGAGTTGTTGCCCGTCGCGGAGGCGTCCGTCGCGCGGACGTAGTAGTCCACGACCGCCGGCGAGTCCTGGCCCGGGATCTGCCCCGACCACGTGCTGCCGCCGACGAAGCCCATCGGCACGGAAGAGAAGCTCGCACCGCCGTTCGCGGACCAGAAGAGGCTCACGCCGTCGAGCGTGCCGTTGGCCTCGACGACCGTCGCGGTGACCGTCACCGGGCCCTCGCCGTTGACCGGCGAGCTCACCTGCGCGGCATGGACCGTGAAGAGCGGCAGCACGAAGCCGGGGAAGGCCTGCTCCACGAACGCCGCGTCGATGGTCGGATAGTTCGGCGTGCCGTTGTTCAGGTTGCCGTCGTCGTCATCGAGCATCAGCCAGTGGTCCTCGATGATCGACTTGATCTGGCCGTCGTTGAAGGTCTGGAACCACGCGACCAGGTACTGGTCCGCGAGCGCGCTTCCGGCCGCGTTGCCGAGAGCGTTCTTGAGGTTGCGGCGCACCTTCCAGATGGCGCCCATGAGCGGCTCGCCGTCCGCGTGCACCTCGCCGTAGCAGCCGCCGTTCTGGTCGCCGCAGAAGGTGGTCGTGTTCTCGCCCGTGCGCAGGAAGGTGCCGGGTCCGTGGAAGTCCTGGCCGATGACGGGGCTGTCGCCGATGTACATCGCCCAGCAGTCGCCGCCGCCTTCGCCGAAGCCGTCGCCGCCATTGAAGGAGCCGAACAGGTCATTGGCCCAGTGGCCCTCCTCGTGCCAGGCGACATTCGAGTACCCGGTGTTCGGGCAGCCGCCGCCGGCGAGGAAGAAGTTGAGCGACCCGCCATCGTAGAAGGCGTTGCAGGTGTCGGCCTCGTTCACGTTGGAGGGCACCTGGAAGTCCATGGTGGTCTCGCTCGGATCCACGCCGAGCAGCCACTCGCGGAAGTGCTCCACGGCCAGGTGCGTGTCGACCTCCGCCGTGGTCTGCTCCGCCTTGGCCGCGTTGAACTCGAAGCTCTGCGGCACGCCCGGCGCGAGGTTCAGCGCCACGGAGGCCGACGCCCCCGCGAAGTTCGACACGCGCGACCACTGCCCGTTGAAGCTGGCCGTCACGAGCTTGGACGTGGCCGTGCCCGGGAACACGAAGTTCCCGTTGCCGTCGCTGAGCTTGTCGGGCTCGCCCGGCGCCTCCAGGCGCACGTCCGGGAGGTTCTGCAGCACGGGCGGATTGCTGGGCACGTTGGGCAGCAGGTTGTTCTGGCCCCAGCCCTGCACCGTGCCCGCGAGGTCGCTGTGCACGAGGCTCCAGCTGTCGAGCACCACGGGCGCCCCGCGCGCCGCGACCTCGTACTGCCGGATGACCGGCAGCTCGGCCGGGACGTTGGCCGCCGCGAGCTTGAACTCGAAGGCGGGCGTCGCGCGCACGGTGTCCTTGCGCGCGTCGGTCCGGCCCGGGAACAGCACGTAGCCGACGGGCTGAACGCTCGCGGCCCGCACGCCGGTGTCCCGCAGGAAGGCCGCGGCCGCGGCCCGCGCCGCATCGGCCTGGCTCACCGTCGGGTCCAGCGTCAGCTGCGCGACGTGCGGCAGCGCCTGGTTGTCGATGCCGAGCAGCCGGCCGTCCGCGGAGTACAGCAGGTTCACGAAGCCGTGGTGCGTGGGCACGCCGGCCGTGACCTGGTGGAACTTCACGACGACCTTGTCGGTGCCTCCGGAGCGCGAGAGCGGCAGCGTCTTGACCCGGTCGAGCACGAGCGTGGACGCGTCGTAGCCGAGCGCGGGCGCCAGCGTGTCCACGAAGTCGCGGCTCGCGGCGACGAGCGCCGCCTCCGAGAGCGCGTCGGGCGGCACGAGCGGGAGGTTGCCGCCGAAGATCAGGCGCGGGGTCGCGGTGGCGTGCGTCCAGCGCACCTGCCATTCCGCGCCATGGGCCGCCTGGAAGGCGCGCACGCTGCCTCCGGGATCGAAGCCGGGGAACATGCCGGCATCGCCGGGCTCCGCGGAGGCGGTGGCCTGCGCGGCGGCGCCCGAGGCCAGGAGCGTGGTGACGAAGAGCGCCGACAGGACGGTTCTGATCACGGACGGACTCCGAAGCGGGAGGTCACACGGGCGCGGGCCCGAAGGGACTGCAGGAACAGTGCGGGGTGGCGGCGAAGCGGCAGCCGCGCCGGCGTTCGGGCCGGAAGTCGGCGCACTCTAATCCGGTGCCGAGGATCCGGCTACCCCGCGCCGCGCTGATTCCCGTCAGGCGCGGAGGGCGGCTCAGACGCGCGAGGCGAGCAGGGTCATGGCCGTGCCGAGAGCGGACGTGAGCAGCACGAGACCCACGAAGATCTCCGACGCGCGGTGGTGCGCCCGGCGGGGGTCGCCGCCGCCGCTGCGGCGCGTGCCGCGCGCGAGCCGGACGCCCGTCACCACCACGAAGGGCAGCGCGACGAAGGTCGCCGCGACGGAGCCCATGTGGATCGCGTGCACCACCGCCGACGTGCCCTCGAAGCGCAGGCCGCGCCCGTAGACCTCCGCGCGCCAGATGGCCACCGCGAGGCACGCCACGAACAGCGACACGAAGCGGTAGTGCACCGCGCGGCGGTGCGTGATGCCGGACCACACGACGCCGCCGA
>Ga0193753_10001490_pt1 | contig 19903 bp, 19 predicted proteins | sample H1c2metaG_FD_144925 | JGI IMG/M metagenome (GOLD analysis project Ga0193753, IMG submission 144925) | Soil microbial communities from a riparian zone of the East river system, Colorado, United States - H1c2 | ecosystem: Environmental > Terrestrial > Soil > Riparian zone | place: USA: East...
CGTGGCAGATAACCTCGAAAAACGGCGGTGGAGGTGGGGGAGGGCAAAAAAAAGGGAGGGCCCCGCGGGGATTGGCCGAGTTTACAAAAAGGCCGAAACTCCTTAGAAAATATTCCTAACACTGTCCGCGAGGCAAAACGTTAATTACCGCTCACGAAAAAACCGGCCGAAGCCGGTTTAAGTAATTTTTCGGGCCTTAACCGATTCAATCCAGGTAAAGGCAAAGGATTGAAACCAGACCTGTCAGGAGAAATACACCACCAATAACAAGCGTCGACATAACATTCTCATTCTGCAACAAAGTGTTGATTTTTTTCATAAACAAAAGTTTTAAGTTTCGAAAAAAGGATCTGGAATTCCTAGGAGTAACGGAGTTACGAAACAAGATTTCTTCTGTGATCTTTACAAGGAGTGGGGATCAGCAAACCTACATATTAATTGTGGATGTGTCAAGCCCCGGTCAACGATTTTTTCATTCCGGCTCCGCCTGTCACCCGCCAGCCATCTCCAAGTAATTTGAGTTCAGTAGATTACCCCCGCCCGGATGATTTCCGGCTTTGGGATTTTTAGCTGTATTAGTAGCGTTCACGGACTGTATCATAAGCGGACAGGGTCCTCATCTCCCGCCGGGTTTCGGGGATGAAAACCAACCACTTCGCGACTGGCACAGCTTTGCGTGTAAAATCGCGGCCAAACCGTGGTCAAACCCATCAGCCAAACATTAAACCGCCAACTATGTTTAGAAACTACTTCAAAACAGCCCTCCGGCACCTGTTTAAGAACAAACTGTACTCCCTCATCAATATTTTCGGCCTGGCCCTGGGCATCTCGGCGTGTTTTTTCATATTCCAATACGTTCATTACGAATCGAACTATGACCGGTTCAATAAAAACGCAGATAATATCTACCGTGTGACGCTCAAGTTCTCCGGCAGCTTTGCCAATGTCCTCCCATCCGCCACTAACCATCCGGCCGTCGGGCCCGCCATGAAGAGAGACTTTCCGGAAGTCAAGAATTTCGCCAGGCTGGTGAGTTCCTCCGTCTTCGTAGGGAGCAACACCACGGTCTCGAATAAGGAAAATCCGGGTAGCCCGAAAGTATTCAGCGAACGCAGGCTATATGTCGCCGACTCCAGCATTTTCGAGATGTTCTCGTTCCCTTTCATGGCCGGCGATCCGCGTACCGCCCTTACACAGGGCAATAGCATGGTGATCTCGGAAAGTTCGGCGGCAAAGTATTTCGGCAAGGAAAACCCGATCGGAAAGACGCTCGAGATGAATGGTCTTACTCTAAAAGTCACCGGCGTATTCAAGGATGTGCCGGAAAACTCGCACCTGAAGTTCGACATGCTCGTTTCCTTTACCACCTTCCCGCCGGAAATGGGCCTGGATCAGAATTGGGCCTGGCCGGAATACTACAACTATGTGCAGCTTACGCCAGGTGCCAACACTAAGAGCATAGAGCAAAGATTTCCCTCTTTCATTCAGAAATATCTCGGCGAAAAAATGAAGGAGTTGAACTATGGCGCATCCTTCCAATTGCAACCATTGACCGACATACATCTGAAGTCAAGCCTCCTGAAAGAGGCGGAAGTAAACGGGAGCTCGAAGGAGGTCTCGTTCCTGTCAATTATCGGGATATTCATTCTCGTCATCGCCTGGATCAACTACATCAACCTGTCGACGGCGAAATCCATGGAGCGGGCCAAAGAAGTCGGTCTTCGAAAAGTGGTTGGCGCGCGGAGGCCACAGCTCATCCGCCAGTTCCTCTTTGAATCGTTTCTCATCAACCTGCTCGCACTTGTCCTGGCCATTGCGATCATCTACCTGGCGGGGCCTTTGTTCAGCCGGTTTACCGGTAAAGACCTTGTGAAAGGATTTTTCAATTCAGGCCTCGGCCACAATCCCTCTTTCTGGTTCGCGGCGGTGGGAATATTCCTGGGCGCCACACTGCTCGTAGGCTTCTATCCCGCCTTTGCACTCTCCAGCTTTCGCCCCGTTCTGGTGTTGAAAGGTGTGATCAATATACCCAACAGCAAGATCTCGCTGCGCCGCGTGCTCGTCTCCTTTCAATTCGTACTCTCGATATTGTTGATCGCAAGCACGCTGATCGTGTCAAGGCAACTTCATTTCATGAAGAACCAGGAACTGGGCTATAAAAAAGATCAGCTGCTGGTGGTGAAGGCGCCCGGCGTCATCGATTCCACCGTGTTTGACAAATACAGGTATTTCAGGACGGAAATAACGAAGAACCCGCAGATCAATGAAATGTCCGCCTCCGCAGAGATACCCGGCAAGAGCATTGAATCCAGGAATAGCGTTCGAAGGGCAGAGACGGATAAGACACATAATTTTACTACGTATCTCGCCGAGGTCGATAATAATTTCTTCAACACGTTCGATGTAAGAATTCTCGCAGGCCGCGGATTTGGCGAGGCTGATAGCTCCAATGCCCATGTAGCAAAGGACAACCGGGTGGTGATCAATGAAGAGGTGGTCCAGGCACTCGGGTTTAAGAACAACCAGGAAGCGATCAATAAGCGGCTCGTGTTCATATTGGGTACCGATGAAGTGAATTGCGAGATCATCGGTGTTGCCTCGAACTATCACCAGCGGTCGTTGAAGGAAAAGTATGACCCCATTCTCTACTATTTCCCTTCGCAAACCGTTTGGCAGTATTTTACCTTTCACGTGAATAAACAGGATGCAAGGCACGGTTTGGCAGCCATACAATCCCTGTTCAAGACCAGCTTCGCCGGTAATCCCTTTGAATATTTTTTCCTCGACGATTACTTTAACCGCCAGTATCAATCCGATCAACGCCTCGGCAATGTATTCGGGCTCTTCGCGGTTCTGGCAATAATTGTTGCTTGTCTAGGCTTATTGGGTCTCTCGAGTTTCGTCATTAAACTCCGCACAAAGGAGATCGGGATCAGGAAAGTATTGGGAGCACCGGTTTCAAGCATATTGATGTTGTTCTCTACGGATTTTGTGAAACTGGTCTGCATCGCGTCCGTCATAGCCATTCCGTTGATCTACATCGGAGCGCATCAATGGCTGATGAACTATGCGTTTCACATAAAACTCTCGTGGTTCATTTTCCTGTTGCCGCCGCTTATCCTGCTGATCATTGCCCTTCTCACGATCTCGGTACAGAGCCTGCGGGCAGCGTTGTCGAACCCGGTAAAATCCTTGCGGTCAGAGTAGAGTTGTATGGCAAATCCATGGAAAGATCCGGGATGTTTTCACTATGCATCCGGTACCGGATAATGGCTGTTGTGTGGATTGAGACGACGGAGAAAAATCTCTAGTGCGCGTTTCCGGGATTTCTTCCCACATTTTTAACCGCCTCTTGTGAATAAATGCCGGGCATGCTTCCCCCCTTTTATCGGCCTTTCGCCTAAATTCGCCGTCTGACATAAACGAAATACTGTGAGATTAAAGAGTTTAGAGATCAAAGGCTTCAAAAGCTTTGCGGACAAGACAATCGTGAACTTCGATGATAATATCACCGGCATTGTCGGCCCCAACGGCTGTGGCAAATCTAATATCGTCGATAGCATCCGCTGGGTGATAGGCGAGCAGAAGATCAGCCATCTGCGGAGCGAGAACCTGGATAGCCTTGTATTCAATGGCTCGAAGACCCGCTCTGCCAGCGGGCTTGCGGAAGTAAGCCTCACTTTCGAGAACACCAAGAATCTCCTCCCTACCGAGTTCAGCACCGTCACCGTTACCCGTAAATTCTATAAGAGCGGGGAAAGCGAGTACCGCCTCAATGATGTGCAATGCCGCCTCAAGGATATACAGAATCTCTTCATGGATACCGGCATCAGCACCGACAGCTACGCCATTATCGAGCTGGGAATGGTCGATGACCTCATCAAGGATAAGGACAATAGCCGCCGGCGCATGCTCGAGCAGGCTGCGGGTATCTCCATTTACAAGACAAGAAAAAAAGAAGCGAAGCAGAAGCTGGATGCCACCGAACTCGACCTTGCGCGGATTGAAGATCTCCTCTTCGAGATCAACAACCAGCTCAAGATGCTGGAGAGCCAGGCCAAAAAGGCAGAGAAATACCACGAAATCAAGAAGGACTACCGCGAAGTAAGCATCGAGCTTGCAAAGGCAGCGCTCGAAGGCTTCAATCTCACGTACAAGGAACTCAACGAGCAGCACGATATCGAAACGGATAAACGCATACGACTGGAAGCGGAGATCGCCACGGACGAGGCCTCGCTGGAGCAGGAGAAGCTAGGCTTCATTGAAAAGGAACGCCAGCTACAGAGTCTCCAGCATGCGTTTAACGATCTTGTTCAGCAGGTACGCACCAAAGAGAATGATAAGAACCTCGCCGCCCAGCGCCTCGAATACCTGAAGGAGCGCGAGACGAGCCTGGATACATTCCTGCAGAAGGCCTCCGGCCAACTGAAGGGCATCGATGAAAGCATCGCCTTTACGCAGATGCAGGGCGAAGAAGAAGCCAGGTCGCTTGAGGGCCTGAATGAACAATTGCAGCAATTGCAAAATGAAGTGGCAAGCAAACGCGAGGTGCTCGATGAGAAACGACGCACGCTCGATGGCCTGCGCAGCGAATACCAGCAGGTACAACGCAGCCAGTTCGACGCCGAGAAGAAAGTGGCCGTTGCCGACACATCGGTGCAGAACCTCCAGCGAACCATCAGCCAGATTGAGGAAGAGAGGCTTCAGCGGGAAGACCAGCGGGCCCATCTCGATAGCGAAAGACTGTTGAAGGAAAAAGAGCTCAACATAAAGAAGGTCGACCTCGAGCAGTTGCAGCAACACCAGGACAATACCAAGGAGCAGATACTGCAGACACAGTCTATTGTGGAGACCCTGCGGAACGAGTTGGCGGAGGAAAACCGCAAGCTCGATTCGAAGAAGAACGAACACGAGCTGCTGAAAAGCATGATCGATTCGATGGAAGGGTATCCCGACAGCGTGAAATTTTTGCATGACAATAAGAACTGGAGCCACACTTCACCCATACTGTCTGACATCCTGTATGTGAAGGAGGAATTCCGTACGGCATTGGAGAATGTGCTCGAACCCTATCTCAGCTACTATGTCGTAAACGATCTGCGGGAAGGACTGCAGGCCGTTCACCTGCTTGATGAGAATAAGAAAGGCAAGGCCAATTTCTTCCTGCTCGATAAGGTAAACGCGAATAACAACGAAGATCCCGCGCATCGCATGGAGGGAGGCATTTCCGCGCTGAGTGTTGTTGAAGTGGAAGAGAAATACCGCAAACTGGCCGAGCATTTACTGTCGAATGTATTCATAGCCGATAACGAGGATGCATTGCAGAACAGCAATGGCTTCGTTGTCATCGAAAAGACCGGGAAGTATGTAAAAGGAAAATATTCGCTTACCGGTGGTAGCGTCGGTCTCATCGAGGGTAAGAAGATCGGACGCGTGAAGAACCTGCAAAAATTGCAGGATGAGATCGCTTCGCAGGAAGTGGTCGCCGATGCATTGCGCAGCCAGATACAGGCCCGTCACAATGAGGTGATCGCCTTCAACGAAGACCTCCGCGAATCCGCAGTGCGCGAAACGGAGAAAGAGATCCAGCAATTGACCAACCAGGTTTTTTCATTGCATAATAAACTCGAGAATCTTCATTCGATGCAGGGCAACAGCCAGCATCGCCTGGAGGAACTGGCCGCACAACTCGAGGACACGCATAGTTCCATGACGGGTGTCCGCCAGCAGTTATTGCAATTCAATGAAGAACTGCAATCGTTCGCCGGCAAATTGTCCGAGGCAGAAGAGGCCTTCCGGACCACGGAGTCCGGCTTCAACGAAGCCAGCCAGCAATACAATGAGTTTAATCTCAATGTGACCAAACAGCAGAGCAAGATCAACGCGCTGAAGCAGGAACTCGAATTCAAGAATAATCAACTGAGCGATCTGCAGCAGCAGATAGAAACCAATACAACGAGCCTCGCAGACACGAGGACGAGCATCGATCAATCATCGGAGTCGCTGAAAGAAATTGAAGAAGGATTGCTATTGATGATGCGCGAGCGCGAAGAGAAGGAACGCAATCTCAACGAGGCAGACCAGGCCTATTACAATCTCCGTAACCATCTCGGCGAAAGAGAAAGCGAACTTCGTCATAAGGTGAAGGAGAAGGAACAGGTGGAGCATTTGCTTGCGGCGATCAAGGATAAACTAAACGAACTGAAGCTGCAGCTTGCAGGAACGAAGGAAAGACTCGATGTGGAATTCCGCATCAAGCTGGAGGATATACTGGACCAGGACCGCACCACGGAAACGACGCTTGAAGAGCTCCAGGAGAAGGCAGACCGGATGAAGAAGAGACTGGAGAATCTTGGCGAAGTGAACCCGACGGCGATCGAGGCATTTACTGAAATGAAGAAACGGTACGAGTTCATCATGGAACAGAAGACCGATCTCGTCAACGCAAAGGACAGCCTGCTGAAGACGATCGAAGAAGTGGAAGCTACTGCCAACCAGAAATTCCTCGATACGTTTAACCTGGTGCGTGAACATTTCCATAAAGTATTCAAGACCCTCTTTACCGAGGACGACCAGTGCGATCTTGTGCTGGATAACCCGGAGAATCTTGCGGAGACAGGCATCGAGGTTGTCGCGCGGCCGAAGGGAAAGCGCCCTACTTCACTGACACAGTTGAGTGGTGGAGAGCGTACGCTGACGGCGACGGCGCTCTTGTTTGCCATCTATCTTATCAAGCCCGCACCGTTCTGTATTCTCGATGAGGTGGATGCACCGCTCGATGATGCGAATGTCAGCAAATTCACGAATATGATCCGGCAGTTCAGCGATAATTCACAATTCATCATTGTCACCCACAATAAAATGACCATGAGTACGGTCGATGTGATCTACGGTGTTACCATGCAGGAGCCGGGAGTGAGTAAGCTGGTGAGTGTGGATTTTAGAAACCTCAATCAGAACTAGAGGACAACTAGCCAATTAGCCAATGTGCAAATTTGCCAATGTGCCAATGATCCTTATTCGAAGAGGTATTTTATGCCGGGAAATCTTCCTGCAATCGAATTAAATAATTGGACAATTAGTTAATGTGGCAACGGTCCTTATTGAAAAGGATATCCGTTATCGGAGCACGCCCAATTTGCACATTTTCTAATTTGCACATTGGCACATTTTCAAATTGATCAATTGCTCTTCATCACCTCCTCAATCACATGCCCAATACATCCGCTCGGCATCTGGATATGAAGCAATGCCGAAACGGTAGCGGCGATATCCGTCATGTAGGTCTCCCTGTTCGTCTTGCCATGCTTGATACCCCAGCCATACCAAAGCAGGGGAATGTGTGAATCGTAGGGGTTCCAGAGGCCGTGAGAGGTTCCATTACCGGAGCCTTCTACATAGCCAGGTTTGAGGACGAGTTGTATATCACCGCAGCGGGATGGATAATAGCCATTGCCCATCATCTCCCGTTGCACTGCCGTAAAGGGAATCGTTTCCAATTCATTTATATCGAACGCACGCGAGATGTCCGGTTGCTTCTTCAGGTAATCGAGTGTCCATTTTTTGATTGCGCTCTTGTCGAGGCTGATGGAGTCAATTGTTTTGTCGTTGAAGACTACCATATAGTTGATGATATCCAATACGAGTCTATCGGCGCCAAATTTATCCTTGAGGGAGCGGTTCAGGTTCTCTATGAGTTTTATATCGGAGAAGGCTCCGCCGGGTAATTTATGCTGTATGGAGAAATTAGGCACGTGCGCCACGCCATGATCCGCGGTCAGGAAGGCGGTGTAGTTTCCCTTACCGACGGTGGCATCCAGGTAGGCGAATAATTGTCCGAGAGTTTCATCGAGCCTTACATAGTCGTCCAGTTGCTCCCATGAATTGGGGCCGAAGGCATGACCAACATAATCGGGGGAAGAGAAACTTACGGCGATGAAATCCGTCACACCGTTTCGTCCGAGGTTCTCCGCTTTTATCGCGGCTTCCGTCATGGCAAGGGTGAGGCTGTTGCCATAGGGAGTCGAGGCGATCTTGCCATAGTCCTTACCAACGAACTTATCGAGCGTATAGGGGAAGCCGGGCTGGTCGGGACCGAATGGCTTATTTTCAAATGGCACCTTATCCTCCGTGCAATACCTGGCATAGATCTCGGGGGAAAAGAGCGGCTTCCAATTTAGTTTATAAAGAGAATCGGTGACCTTCCGTGCATTGAACTGCGTTACCCAGGCTGGCAATGCCTGCATGTAATAGGAGCTGGTAATGAAATCTCCTGTGCCACTATCGTACCAATAGGCTGCGGTAGCCGAATGGCCGGCGGGAAGAATAGCGCCACGGTCCTTGATGGCCACGCCCACTACCTTGCTCCTGAAATTGGTGGCGAGCCGGAGCTCATCGCCGATGGTGGTCGCAAACATATTTTTCGGGCTCATCTTGCCGGCATTGCTATTGCTGCCGATGGTGTGAGCCGAATCATCCTGCGTGCAATAGATATTTTTGCGCGAGATATTATCCCACCAATTATTTCCCACGATGCCATGGATGGCAGGAACGGAGCCTGTGTACACACAGGTATGTCCCGCCGCAGTAATGGTAGGCGTATAGGGAATAAACGTGTTCTCGCAGGTGAAGCCTTCCGCCAGCATGCGATGAAATCCACCGGTAGGTTTATAGAGGTCGTTATAACGATAGATATAATCCCATCGCATCTGGTCGATCACGATCCCAACCACAAGTTTGGGACGGGCTATCGGCGCCGTTTGAGAAAATGAAATAATGGAAGTAAGAAGAGATAAGAAAAATACGGATAGCCTGCGCATGGGGGGTAAATTTTTGTGAAACAAAAGTAAGGGATAATGCAATTTGATAGCCGGTCAAATTAGTAATTAGTCAATTTGACAATTTGATAATTTGACAATGATCCCTACCAGAATAGGTATTACGGATCGGAGCACGCCGCATTATCAAATTATCAAATTACCAAATTATCAAATTGCCCTCACATCATTTTCCTAAACGAATACGCAGCAATCATCGACAACGCACCCACCGCCACCCATAACACGGTAAAGTTATAATGTTGCACAAGCTGCGCACCGCCCATCGGTCCCAGTGTCTGAGCCGCCGACCAGGCCATGGTGTAAAGAGCGGCATATTGGCCGCGGTTGGAGACTTGAGTACGGGTGATCCAGTAGCTATTCATGAAGGGCATCGAGAAGATCTCGCCGAAGGTGACCAGGAGGATCATGGCGAATGCCACGAGGATGCCGGCGGCGGGAATATTCAGTAGAAGGAACGAGATGCCAACCAATGCAACACCCGATGAGATATAGATCATGCTCCTCTTCTTTCCCTCCAGTTTATACACCAGCACCATTTCCACCAATGCGATGATCAGGCCATTGATCGCCATCAGCAACCCGATAGTAGGCTCGGAGAGGTGCAATTCTCTCTTGAAGAAGACAGGAAGGTTCGTGAATATCTGGAAGAAGCAACAGGCAAACAGGGTTGTCACTATGATGAATCGCATGAATACCTTATCGCGGTATGCAGATATCACGGGCCCGACAGTTTCATTATGCTTCTTCTGCGCCTTATGATCGATGGGCCTGATGAAGATCCACATCATGAGCGCCGCGGCGATATTGGTGAAGCCATCCACCCAAAACAGCAGTTCATAGTTGAACTTCGCCAATATGCCACCGATGGCGCTGCCGAGGGCCCATCCGACATTGATGGCGAGCCGGTTCAACGCATACGACCGGGTGCGGTTCGATTCCTTGCTATACGAGGCTATCGCGGTCGAGTTGGCCGGACGGAAGGCCTCATTCACGAAGCTCACGAGAAACGTGAACAGGCAGATCAATGGATAAGTATGCATCTGCCCGAGCGTAATGAAGAGCACGCCACCACCAAGCAGCGTGATCATCTGAACGGGATAGAAGCCGATCCTGTCCGTCATTCTTCCGCCTACCCACGCACCGCTGAAGGCCCCTGCCCCGAAGAGCCCGAACACGATGCCTGCCTGCCCGATGCTATAGCCCATCTTCGCACTGGTGAGATAAAGGGTCATGAAGGGAACCACCATCGTACCGCTACGGTTGATGAGCATGATAAGCGAGAGGAGCCAGGTGGAACGGGATAACCCGGAGTAAGCATCGCGGTATGTTCTAGCAGTTGCCTTGATCATAAACTGCTGCAAAGGTAAGTTGATGGCATTACAAGCAGATGAAGCGATGATAAGCCAATAGGATTTTTTATCCCCTATCCCGCTCTTTTCAGTGAAGGTTGCAATCTATGACAGGCACGCCCAATGCAGTGGCGTATTGAGCGATCCCATGTTGATAGCCGGCCTCAGCAAACCAGGACTGTACATCGTGAGCTATATTCTTCCCTGACGGATTCACGGTGATGAGCGTTCCCTTTCCATTCGTCTGCGCAAAGTGGGAAAGCCCGTTCTTTAATTCGAGCAATACCATAGCCGTGCTTATCATCTTGAACACGGTGGGCAATGAAACGGTCAGATCCTTATAGCCAACCATGACGGATGCGGCCGGCAATGAAGTATAGAGACTACCCAATGCAGACACACTCGATGTACAGGGAAACTTGGCTACGATATCACCCGAATTCTCCACGCGCACGGAATGAGGGAACGTGTTATCGAATGCCGCGGCAAAGGCCTGGTTACCGGCTGCGGGTGATGCAAAAGTGATCACATTGAAATTGGCGATGGTTCTCGATTCCTCCCTGAACTTGAACGATGCATAGGATGCATAGACCGTTGCGAGATTTCCACCGAGGCTATGCCCGGTGAACAATACGGGAGTTTTATCCGTCACATTTTTCCGGAGAAATTCATACAGTGTTTCACCAGTGACCGTATCTACCGCACGGCTGAGATTGTCCCAGCCGCGGTACGATCCCTGCGAGATCTTCGACGGACCGGGATCAGAGTAGGGCCATTCCTTCTGGATGGCGACATTCAGATCCTGGTAGATCCAGTTGTCGAATGCATCCCAGCTGAATTCTATGAGCGAACCCCTGATGGCAACCACATAGGCCCTGCCATCGGTAGCAACGAAGGCATGATTTCCGCTAACGGCCACCGGGTGCCAAACCATCTTCCAGCCGGGCAGGTGCTTATCCAATTGCAACTGCGGATTATTGCAATACGCTATCTCCGAGAACAGGCAGGCGGTAGCAGTATTAAGTGATTTCTCTTGTGAAGAAGGCGCCGCGGCCGATGAAGGAGCGGGAGTGGGATCGTTGGAAACAATGCTGCTTTGTCCATCGTTGCACGACAAACAAAAGAGGCTTAGAATGACGAGTAACCATCTTGATCCCATAAGCAATATTATTAATCAAAAATAAGTATTTGTAAAAGTGATTATACATTCTCCCGAGTGTATTTTTCCGGGTAATCTACTATTGGCGTACTATTTGCGAAACTGTACCTTGGCATATCCTTAATCTGTTATCTATGATCAAAACCAGCCGTATTGTGAAAGCATTCCGCTTTTTGATTTTCATTTTTGTTTTTATCGTCTACCTGATGCTCATGCAGGGTTGTAAGAAGGATAAGGGTGGTGTCACTGACTCTCCTTCGACCGGGCATCCTGCCGATCCACCGGGTCCCGTTGTACCTGCTCCTGATCCTCCCGGAGGAACCTGCACCGCAACCAAGGCGGCAGCAGAGAACATTGCGATATTTCCAACCGATAACCCATGGCGAAAAGACGTTTCTGCGGATCCGATCGATCCCTATAGCAGCCAGATCATAGCAGGCATTTCAGCTAATGTCATCAAGTGTGATTTCGGCAGTGGTCTCTGGGAGGGTTCGCCCATCGGTATTCCCTATACGGTTGTCTGCGGAAGCCAGGCCAAGTATCCGATCACATTCCGGAAGAATGGTTATGATGGTAACTATGGCGATGAAAGCGACAAGGGACCGTATGCTATTCCATTTACAGCTCCCATTGAAGGAAACGGTGAAGGCGATAGCCACGTGATCGCCGTCGATATAGAAAATAAGATACTCTACGAGTTATATAATGCCTCGCTCGTCAATAACACCTGGCAGGCTTCTTCCGGCGCCATCTTCAATCTGAACTCGAATGCATTGCGGACGGAAGGATGGACATCTGCGGATGCGGCGGGTCTGCCCATCTTCCCGGGCCTGGTCCGCTACGACGAGATCCTGAAAGGAGAGATCGATCACCCGATAAGGTTTACCCTGAATTCCTCGAATGTCAAGCCCGGGTATATAGCGCCGGCGCGGCACAAGGTAAACAGTTCGGGTGGCCAGTACAGTCTCCCATTCGGCGCCAGGATACGGTTGAAAAGCAGTTTCGACATCAGCTCCTATTCCGCTACCAACCAGGTGATCTTGCGGGCCCTCAAGAAATATGGGCTCATTCTCGCCGATATTGGCAGCAATCTCTATATCAGCGGGTCTCCCGACAACAGGTGGAACAACGATGACCTGCAGAAACTCGGCAAGGTTCATGGTTCCGATTTCGAAGTCGTGAAATTCAATTGAGGACGCAGTCTTCGCTGGCATCTATTCCCCTTCCCGACCCAATCTCTTACCGTCTCACCGGCCTTCCCGGCAAAAAAATACATTAGCCGGGAAGGCCGGTGAGACGGTAAGAAAACTACGGCTTCGCATTCCCCTTAGAGTTTTTTGAATGCAAACCGGACTGACTAAAGGGGGGCTATAAATTTCAAACTGTGATATTAGCAAACCCGGCGGCCTACACTTAGTTTTTCCTCTCGTTTCTTTATATTTACTAATGGCAAAATTCCTTCAGAATATTCACCCTATTTTTTTTCTTTTAATAGCTACAATTCTTGAGGTCACTGGTGATGCGATCATAAGAAAATGTATCTATAACCATACTGGAACGGCGAGAATAGCTTTTGGTTTAGTTGGCGCAATCCTGCTATTCGGGTATGGTTTTTTTCTCAACTTAGCGCCGGTCGAGTTCGGGAAGGTGGTTGGTCTTTACATTGCAACTCTCTTTGTCGTGTGGCAGGTGATCACCTATATCACCTTTAAGTCTGTTCCTTCTTTGCCAATAATAGTTGGAGGAATTCTTGTGGTTGCGGGGGGCTTGATCATCACATTCTGGAAGCCGAAATAAAATCAGGTTTCAAAATGAGCCACGACCGAATTTTTGGCGGGCGTGAATATTCACCATTAAATCTTTATATTTAATGCTTGTACATGGTCGCGTTAAAACTAACTTTAAATAAAAAGTAAATGAGAAAATACTTCATCCTGGCCCTGATCGGCAGCTCCATTTTTCTATTTTCCAATTGCCACCCCGGTAAGAAATTAGCCGCGACAGCGCCTGCAAAGACCACCTTCGAAGGTAATCTGCAGACTGTGATCATGGCAAACTGCAGTCCCTGCCATATTCCCGCCAAGGGTGGCAACAAGAAAGCCTACGACAATTATGCAAACGTCAAGGAAGACATCGACGGTATGATTCGCCGCATACAATCGGAGCCCGGTACAAAAGGATTCATGCCTTTCAAGCACGACAAATTAAGTGATAGCACTATTGCGGTGTTTACGAAGTTTAAGGAAGATGGGCTGTTGGAGAAATGATCATAACACAATTTGGCAATTTGATAATTTGACAATGATCCTGGTCAGAATAGGTATTACGGATCGAAGCACGCCCATTATCAAATTACCAAATTATCAAATTGCCAAATTGTTCGCTCGACAACTTCGCAAAAACTTCTGGACCACTCTCGGTCAGTACATGTCTCCCTTGCCCGGAAGATCGGGAGAGGTAGTGAATTGGCTGAACTACAAGACCGGGGTAAAGAATCTCTATTTCCGGATGGACGTGGGTGATGGACAAGCTTCGATTGCTATCGAATTGCATCATGCGGATCCGGCAGAACGGCATCTTCTATTTGAAAAACTAAGAGCATTGAGGCCGCTCCTGGAAAACACCCTGCAGGAAACCTGGGACTGGCAGGAAGATGTGGTGGATGAAGATGGGGAAACGATCTCCCGCATAGGCACGCGGATAGAGAATGTAAATCTCTCCAATACGGCCGACTGGCCTTCCATCATTTCATTTTTAAAACCGCGCATGCTTTCACTGGATGAGTTCTGGGAACAGGTACGCGACGGGTTCTACTGATCTTTATTGCAAACCAAATTCAACGGCGGCGCGGGAATGAATCTGCGTTGTATCGTACAGCCGTATCGGGCAATCGTCCTGGGAGAGTAGTAATGGGATCTCGGTGCAGCCGAGGATTGCGCCCTCCGCTCCCTGCAGGGCAAGTTTATCTATTATGCGCAGGAAGCGTTCTTTCGTGGCGGGCAGGAATTGCCCTCTCCCCAATTCAGTATAGATGGAGTTATTGATAAATTCAATATCCTCTTCACCGGGTATGATCGTGCTGATATTCTTCGCAGCGAGTTTCTTCGTGTAGAAATCCAGTTGCATAGTGTACTTGGTGCCAAGCAACGCTACGGTGGTTTGCCGGTGCTTCACTATCTCCTTTGCAGTTTCCTCCGCTACATGGATCAGGGGTATGCTGATGGCGGACTGCACCTCGTCTGCGATCTTGTGCATCGTATTCGCACCGATCATAAGGCAGGAGGCGCCCGCATCTTCTATTTTCTTTGCCGCACCCGACACCAGTCTCTCGATCTGCAGCCAGTCGCCCGCCTCCGTTAGTTCCTTTATCTCGGCGAAATTCAGGGAGTACAAAATGATCTTCGCCGCCGATACACCACCCAGCCGTTCATTGACCATCTGATTGAGAAGGCGATAGTATTCTATTGTAGATATCCAGGAGATGCCGCCTATGAGGCCGATTGTTTTCATGAAGCTGGTTTCTGTGAGTTAATAAGTTAATAAGTTGACAAGTTGGTAAGGCGGTAAGTTCGCAGGTTGATAAGTTGATAAGTTGACAGGTTGATAAGGTGATAGTCTCTCCGACGCTTAATGCGTAGTAGTATTTTCTAGTTCTTAAATTTTTTTAAGGCGTCAAAATAAAATCGTTGGTGCTGCGATCGCAACTAATCAACTAATCAACTAATCAACTAATCAACTAATCAACTATTCAACCAACACCGCCTTCTCCATTATTAAAAACACAAACTCCCTCACCGGCACTCCAAATTTTCCATCTTCGGGAAATGGTTCCGTAACGCCGGTGTCACGATACCCCTGCCGCTCGTACCACGCGATCAGCTCGGGCCGGAGTGATACTACCCGCATGAAAATGGCCGAACATCCATTTTCTCTTGCATAGGTCTCCGCGGCCGTCATCAACCTCTTACCCGTGCCCTTAGCCTGTAAGAGCGGGGAAACGCTCAGCATGCCCAGGTATAATTTATCTATCTTTTTTTGAAGAAATACGCAGCCTTCCATTCGTCCTTCGTCATCCACGCTTTTAAGGAAGACGGCGCCGGGACTATGCAAGAGCTCATTGAGTGTGGGCTCGTCGGTGCGAAGCTGCCCGGCAATAAGGTCGGCCTCGGTGGTCCAGCCTTTCTTTGAGGCATCACCGCGATACGCACTATTGAGAAGAGAGACCAGTTGGGGAATGTCTTGTTCGGTTGCAGTAACAATTGGCATGGGGCAAATTTAATTCATTCCTCAACGTGAAAACGTGAATCGGAGTCGTGAAAACGTGAATCGTCAATCGTGAATACACCCTATTATCAGAATATTCGAATCGAGCAAGGTTCTGTTCTAATCAATTCGAATATTCTTATGCCGGAGTGTGGTATTCACGATCTGCCTGCCGGCAGGCAGGTTGACGTTTCACGATTGACGATTCTCGTTCAGCAATGCCCCAGCAGATAATACACTATGGCAAAGATAGCGAGGAAGCCAAGGCAGCCTCCGCCCCATTTATAGCCCGCATACCCGGCGATCATTGTTCGCATCCAATTTCTCATACGATGAATTTTTAGTTCTGCCAATGTATTAGAAAATGATGCCATAATATGAAGGACGCGATTTACTCTCCTATTTTTCTCGCTATCCGTAAATATTCTTCTTCAAAATTTTGGGCAGCCTGGCGGGGGAAAGTATCGGTATTGGGAAATACGAATTCATCTCCCGGTTCGGGATTCATCTGTTCCTGCAAAGAATCCCATTTTCTCATCCAGCTATCATAGTGAACCAGGAGGGCCCGCGCATCGTCACGGTGACGGTCCCCGAGCACCAGGGCATTTTCATTAAGCAATTCATGCATCCGCTCATTGTATTTCCGCAGGAGGCAGGCCTTCTCGAATGTCCGGCCTCCCTGCAGGTAGTCCCGGTAGGCAATGCCCGAAAGGTTTAAGTTGTTGAATATTTCCTGGAAGAGCTCATTTTTAGTCATAGTATGTCGAATGTTTGCGCGAGTAAAATCCTGACAAAACGCTTGGGCATCCACACGTATCCCTGTTGTCAAATTTCCCCAATCCATCCCGTTATAGTACAATTTTTATTTTTTGACCAGGGAATTCAAGGGCCCTTATTTGGCATGAAATTCTGTCCTTGAGGGAAAAAAATGGACATGAAGCGTATCTGTAACAGTTTGATCATCCTGCTGTCCGCATTTTTTCTTTTTAATTGTGCCAGTTGCGACCAACCCGCTCAACCTGTTAAACCCGTTAAGGCTGTAAAGAAGAAGCCGGTGCAACGATCGAGGAAGAAACCCGCTGAATTCACCTTTCACCGGGTGAAGGCCAGGAAATGGATAAAGGTGGAGGACACCGCATCGCGCACGAGGGAACAGCATATCGTAGCATCAGTGAACCGGGCAGATCTCGCACATATTGCGGCCATGGATTCGATATTGGTGCCCGATGATCTGTCCGGGGATATCGAATTCTATCTTCCATTTCCCACCGATGTTCCCTACCTGGAGCCGATAGATAAGATCATCTTTTTCTCCTATCCTGCGCAGGCCTTCGGGGCCTATGAGAATGGCCAGTTAGTGTATGCCGGCGCTACCAGCATGGGCAGAAAGAAGGACCCTACGCCAGCAGGACTATTTTATGCCAACTGGAAGGCGGAACAGACGACGAGCACCTTCAATGACGAGTGGGATCTCCGGTGGAATGTGAATATTCAGAATAAGGAAGGTATTGGCTGGCATCAATATGACCTACCCGGCTATCCTGCATCGCATTCCTGCCTGCGGTTGCTGGAAGAAGATGCACGGGTATTATATAAATGGGCCGATGAGTGGAACATCAAAGGCACGGATGATATAAGGTCGCGGGGCACACCCGTGATAGTCTTCGGCGAATATGACTTCAGCGGCAAGAGGCCCTGGTCCAAATTGAAGGAGGACCCGCATGCGCTCGATATCCGGCCTGTCGATATAGAGACGCTCGTGAAACCACATTTCGACGACATTCTTGCCCAGCAAGAAAAGCGGGAGGCCCTGATGACTAAAAAGCCGTGATCGGGCATAGCCGGTGATGTAATCTTCTAAGGATGATTTTTTACTTTAATTTTAGGCCTCTTCAATCATTCTTATGTCAATAACACGCAAGGGGTTTAATCCTTCATCGAAAGCCAATAACGACACAGGTTTTGGCACCGGTGTGAGTGCGAATGGCGGACGCTTCGTCAACCGCGATGGTAGCTTCAACCTGGTAAAGGAGGGGGCCTCGTTCTGGGACAGGTTCAGCTTGTTTCATAGCATGCTGAATATGTCCGTCTGGAAATTCATCGGCGTGATCGTTTTGTTCTATCTCGCCATTAACCTGGTCTATACATCCATCTACTTCGCCGTGGGAATAGGCTCTGATAGTTTCCAGGGCATCATCGGCGTTACCGCATGGCAGCGATTCAAGGAAATATATTTCTTCAGTACGGAGACCTTCACCACCGTCGGGTATGGCCGGGTGAACCCCATCGGCGATGGAGTGAACATGGTAGCCGCGATTGAAGCGATGAGCGGATTCCTCTCGTTCGCTGTTGCAACCGGTCTCATCTATGGCCGGTTCGCAAAACCCAAATCGCATATCGTCTTCAGCGATCGGGCGTTGATCGCTCCGTTCCAGGAAAAGTCGGCACTCATGTTCCGTCTCGCGTCGTATAAGGATAATCACAATCTTACCAGTGCAGAGATCAAGGTAAATCTGGCCATGCAGCAGGAGGTGAACGGGAAGATGACTTACCAGTTCTTTGAATTGGAACTGGAGAGATCGAAGGTGGATACCCTGATGATGAACTGGACCGTAGTGCACCCCATCACCGAAAACAGCCCGTTGAATGGTTTTTCACCGGATGACTATCGCACGGCGGATGTGGAGGTGTATGTGCAGGTACGCGGCTACGACGATGTCTATTCGACTAATGTCATCCAGCGAACATCCTACACGTACGAAGAAATCATCTTCGATGCTAAGTTTATTTCGATGTACCATGAAAGCGAGGACAGGAGAACAACCATTCTCGAATTGGACAAGCTTAGCGCCTATAAAACATTGTCCACACAGGAAACAATAAAAAGCTGAGCATGATCATACGCACGGACTATCTCGGAACGGTATTTTCTTCATTGGCTTACCCACCGCACAGTGCGGCAATGGAAAGGACTATTACCTGTGGCTCGGAAGGCAATAAGAACGGGAAGCTGATAGACATGAAATTGACTGCCGCCTGCCTGTGCCTGCCGGCGGATAAGCAGGATCCGCAGGTAGTGCTGAGTGGGATCTCTACCTATTCGGTACTTACCGATGGCGGGATAAATGTACCGGAATTATACAGCATCTATAAACACGCCATGCAGCTGGTTATCGATAAACTAGCAGAAGATGAAAAGGCAAACGGCCTGACCGTTACCGAAGGCCTGGAACCGCTGGCATTGGAAACGCTTTCGGAGGAATTAGTAGCGTTGTCGATGGTGTTTTCACACTAGCAAGAGGAATTCAAAATTCAAAAGTAAAAAGTAAAAAGGGTGTCCTCAGATAGAGGCATCCTTGTGCGCTTGTGAAGCGTTAACCACAGAAACCACTAAGGTTTCACAAAGTACACAAGGAAATTCCTATTCAAGGACACTCTTTTTGAATTTTTACTTTTGAATTTTTACTTTAAAAAAACATCACTTTGACGATTTGGCTCTCTTATTATAGGCCAGTGAAAGCGTCACCCAATAACTGAGATCTTTCTTATTCTCCAGGAATCTTTCGTTGACATACACGAACCCTTCTATTGGCTTTCCATTGCGCAACATGGCGCGGCAACCCGGCCTTCCGAGAGCAGCCTCATAGTGATCGGGGCCTATCCGGCACATGATCTCATCCTGGTTGATGCAGATACACATTTTGTCATCCACCATGAAACACATGCCTCTGAACATCTGCTTCTCCTCGAGCTTCTTTACATCCACTAATTGTTCCCTTACGCGGGCTGCTAATTCTTCACTGAAGGCCATGTATTGTCAATTTAATGATGTTTGAAATATTGAATCGCTTTTTCATGTTTCTTCGCGGCTGCGAGAGATGAAAATGTCCCGAGATTGCGACGCTTGTTTGTCTTCGGATTTTTCTTCAGCGAATAGATACGGTATTCGCCGGATTTCAATTTGCGTATCATAATAAACTTTTTAGCTGATCATTTAGATGCACTTACCTTCCATATGATATTGCTCACATCGTCCGCCACGAGCAATGAACCATCCGGCAATACGGCTACGCCGACGGGCCGTCCATATACTTCACTCTTCGTTTCATCGGAAATGAACCCTGTCAGGAAATCCTCGGGTTTGCCGCTTGGTTTGCCATTGGTGAATGGCACGAATATTACCTTGTATCCCGATAAATGGGAACGGTTCCAGGAGCCATGCTGACCTACGAACGCCCCACCCTGGTAGTGCGCAGGAAAAGTTTTTTTATCGTAGAATGCAAGGCCGAGCG
>Ga0193753_10001491_pt1 | contig 19888 bp, 15 predicted proteins | sample H1c2metaG_FD_144925 | JGI IMG/M metagenome (GOLD analysis project Ga0193753, IMG submission 144925) | Soil microbial communities from a riparian zone of the East river system, Colorado, United States - H1c2 | ecosystem: Environmental > Terrestrial > Soil > Riparian zone | place: USA: East...
CGGGCGGTTTGTATGGTGCTTTTCTCCTACGTTTTTATCGATTCGGTAACCCGGATGACTTTTGGATATACTTCATGTATTGTACTGTGCTACTGGCCGTTCTGTATCTTTTGAAGTATATGGTAATTAAAACGACAGGCTGGATCTTTAATATCAGTCGAACCGCCGAGACCTACCTGTTTGTAGTATTTATGACGAATAAGATCATCGGCATTTTCCTGCTGCCTTTTCTGGTGTTGATTTCCTTTTCCGGTCCCGTGATTTCCGTAGTTGCGGTTACTCTTTCTATGATCATGACCGGCGTATTTTATATATACCGGTTCCTGGGTAGTTATTCAATCCTGCACAAAGAAATAAAAATCAGTGGTTTACACTTTATTCTGTACCTTTGCGCTTTCGAAATTGCTCCTCTGTTGTTGATTTACAAAGTGTTAGTTACTTATTTGGAAAAAGCTTATTAATTTTGCGAACGCATTTTTCTAATATATTATACATTGATTAAAAATAGGGATAAAAAGGATATTGCCGTGATGTCTGAGATTGCAGTAAAAAAGATTTTAATCACCCAACCCCGGCCGGAATCTGATAAGTCGCCATATTTTGATCTTGCGCGGAGGCACGACGTGGAGATGTGTTTTCTGCCTTTTATCAGGCTGGAAGGCATTCCTTCAAAGGATTTCAGGCGCCAGAAAGTAGAAATCGGTATTTATTCCGCTGTGATTTTCACCAGCCGCCATGCGATCGATCATTTCTTCCGGACGGCTGAAGAAATGAAAATCAGCATATCGCAGGATACCAAGTATTTCTGTATCACAGAGGCGGTCGCACTCTATTTGCAGAAATTTATCCTGTATCGAAAGCGGAAAGTTTTTTATGGTTCAGACGGAACCAATAAAAGCATGCTGGATGTAATTAACAAACATAAGGAGAACGAAAAATTTTTATATCCCACGTCAGAATTTCAGCAGGACAATGAGATCGTAAACTGGCTCAAAAGTAATCATTGTGAATTCGCTACACCCTATATGTACCGCACAATCAGCAATGATATCCGTGAAACATTCAGTCCGAATACATTTGATATCATTTGCTTTTTCACTCCCAGTGGTGTAAAAAGTTTGTTCGATAATTTTCCCCAGTTCAAACAAAATGGAACTCTGATTGGTGCTTTCGGAACTAATACAACCCGGGCCGCAGAAGAGGCGGGGCTTGTACTTGAAATCAGGGCGCCCGAGCCGGCAGCCCCCAGTATGGTTTCTGCATTGGAGAAATACCTGGCGGCCAAAAAACGACTCTGATTTTTAAATTTTAGAAGAATTTTATTTCTGCATACACGTTGTCGAAAAGCCCGGGAAGTCCGGGCTTTTTTGTATGATATTTGAACCTTTAAGCCGATCAGTTCACATTTGAATTCAGTTGGCACAAAGTTTTCATGAATAAGCAGGAATGATAAACTAAGAGAGTAATCATTCATCCATCGTTTTTCAATTGTCCGCTGATCCTCCGCTCAAACCACGCTTTTACTGAGGGATCGGCGAAGGATCAGCGGAGGTTCGCCGAACGATTTCAGAGAATATTCTTCATTGTCAGCGATGATGGGGACGAGCATGGAAGGCCGGCAAAACAGATTTATTTCTAACTTTTAATTTTCCCCATTGCCCAACAGATTAGCCAAAGAATCAAGCCCTTACCTTCTTCAGCATGCACATAATCCCGTGGATTGGTTTCCCTGGGGAGATGAGGCTATTCAAAAATCCAGGGACGAGGACAAGCCCATGCTGGTGAGCATTGGATACTCTGCCTGTCACTGGTGCCATGTGATGGAAAGGGAAAGCTTTGAGGATCCTGAAACGGCGGAGATCATGAACCGTCTTTTTGTGAATATCAAGATCGACCGTGAGGAAAGACCGGATCTGGATCAGATTTATATGGATGCTGTTCAGGCCATTGCAGGTAATGGCGGCTGGCCACTGAACGTGTTTCTTACACCGGAAGGAAAACCTTTTTACGGGGGCACTTATTTCCCGCCGGTGAATATGCATAATCGTGCTTCCTGGAAATCGGTTTTACAAAGTATATCCACGGCCTTCAGGGAAAAAAGAATAGAAATCGAAGAACAGGCAAATAACCTGACCAATCATATTGCCGGATCTGTTTTTGGAACGCAGGTTCTGGAAGGAGAACAGGTTTTCAATCAGGAAGACGTTCAGCTGATTCAGGAGCAATTGATGAAAACGGCCGATGGTACAAACGGCGGGTTCGGTGCCTCGCCAAAATTCCCCCAAACAATTTCAATCAGGTTCCTTCTTCAGCACTATTATTATACCGGAGACCAGAAATCCCTCGACCAGGCCTGTCTTTCTCTTGATAAAATGATTTATGGAGGTATTTATGATCAGTTAGCCGGCGGATTTGCCAGGTATTCTACGGATGAAGAGTGGCTGGCGCCGCATTTTGAGAAAATGTTATATGACAATGCCCTGCTTATTATTGCCATGAGTGAGGCCTTCCAGGCGTCCCGAAAAACCAATTATTCAAGGGCTATCAGGGAAACGATGGATTTTATTCAAAACGAATTGTATTCACAAAAAGGGGGATTTTATTCCGCGCTTGATGCAGATAGCGAAGGGATAGAAGGTAAATACTATACATGGAAAAAAAATGAAATATTAAACGTTTTAGGATCGGATGGAGACGATTTTTGTTCAGTATATGACGTCAGTGAACGGGGTAATTGGGAGGGGAAAAATATCTTAAGAATAAAATATCCTGAAATTGTTTTTTTTAACAAAAAAGATCCGAAATTGAGTGGGATGGCCGAGAAAGGCCCTGGATTATCTGAAAACGACCCGAAACTGGTTGAATGGAAGCGGAGGATGATGGAGCGAAGAAGGGAGCGGATCAGGCCCAGACTGGATGATAAGATTCTGTTGGGTTGGAACGCCTTAATGATAACAGCCTGTTGTAAAGCGTTTGCGGCCCTTGGTGAAGAAGAATACAGGTTGCTGGCCTTAAAAAACATAGCTTTCCTGGAGGAAAAAATGAGGGGCGAAGGCGCAAATTTTTTCATCCATTCCTATAAAAATACCGCAGAGAACGAAACGAATGCAGCGATAGGAAAAGATCAGCCTGAAACAGGCGATGAAAGACAGAATATCCCAGCATTTTTGGACGATTATGCATTCCTGATTGAAGCTTATATTCAATTACAGGAAGTGACGGGCGAAGCTGACTTTCTGAAACGCGCTAAAACGCTTACCCACTGGGTGATAGAAAATTTCAGTGAGGAGGACACCGGATATTTTTTTTACACGCATGCGGCTCAGACTGATGTTATTGTAAGGAAGCGGGATATATATGACGGGGCTACTCCTTCAGGGAATGCGGTCATGGCTTTAAATTTGTTATATCTGGGAACTGTATTTGATGTGAATGAATGGAAACAGCGGGCAGCAGGGAATGCGGCAGGTTTAAAAGATGTTATAAAACGATATCCGGGTTCTTTTGCCTTTTGGGCAACTTTGATAAATGCCTTAACGTATCCACTATATGAGATCGTGCTGGCTGGTACCTATTCAGTAGAAAAACATGTAGAATTTTTAGAGAAAGCAATCCCAAACCGGGTTTTTCAAATATCCTCCGTTAGCCATCAAATATCCTCCGTCAACCATTCAGAGCTTCCCATTTTGAGAAATAAACCTGTTGTGGGACAATCCCAGTTTTTCCTATGCCGGGATTATTCTTGTCAACAGCCTGTAAAAGAAGTCTCTGAGCTAATCCGCCTCATAAAAAACTCTTAAAAAACCCGTTGAAACAGGCAGAATTAACAATAAGACAGACCTTTCGGCCGTTTATAAACTTGTTGGCAAAACTTTGACTTCTAAAAAATAAATTTTATACTTGTGATGGAAGATATTCTAAGGAGATATTCTCAAAAGATTATTTTTGTCCAATACCCTTTAATAAAATGAAAATGAAAAACCTGTCCATTCTGTTGACACTTGGTATGGCCGTGGGCCTGTCAAGTTGTAGTAAACTTGGTAATTCCGGCAAAGGATTACCGGACGACGGACAATTACATGGCGCTGCCCCGGCCAGCAGGTACAACCTCGCTAAGCCCCCCGGAATGGTATATATACCACCCGGAACCTTTCACATGGGTCCCAGCGATGAAGACGTTAACTACGCGTATACTGCCCGTAACAAACAGGTATCCATTAACGGATTCTGGATGGATGCGACAGAAATTACCAACAATGAATACCGCCAGTTTGTAAATTGGGTGCGTGACTCAACCGCCGCAACCCTTATGCAATATGGTAAGGAAGTGGATGGCAAGTTCCAGATAGACTGGAAGAAAACCCAGACCATTAAATGGGGTGATAAAGCCACAATCGAAAAAATTGACCAGTTGATCCTGACGCCTGAAAACAGAATTTTCGGCAAAAAGGAAATTGATCCTTCCAAGCTCATTTACCATTCTGAAACATTTGACCTGAAAGAGGCTGCTAAAAAAGTCAACGAAGGGAAAGTGCGTTCTCAGTTTATTGTAAAGAAAAACATCCCCATCTATCCGGATACTCTGGTATGGGTAAGAGACTTCTCTTATTCTTACAACGAACCAATGACAAAAAGATATTTCTCCCATCCCGCCTTCGGAAATTATCCGGTGGTTGGGGTTAACTGGAACCAGGCATCTGTGTTCTGCGAATGGAGAACACAATACCTGAATTCTTATCTCGATAAAACGAAAAAGGCAAACGAAAGCCCTTTCCGTTTACCTACAGAAGCTGAGTGGGAATATGCAGCCCGCGGCGGACGTTCACAATCTATGTTCCCATGGGGTAACTATTACCTGAGGAACAAGAAAGGCTGTCTGCTGGCGAACTTCAAACCAGGTCGCGGTAACTATCCTGAAGATGGTGCCTTCTACACAGCCCGTGCTGATGCTTACTGGCCCAATGATTTTGGTCTGTATTGCATGGCAGGAAACGTCGCAGAATGGACCTCATCTGTCTACTACGAAGGAGCTTACAACTTCCAGCATGATATGAACCCGGACATTCGTTACAATGCCAAGGATTCCGATCCTCCGCGTATGAAACGTAAAGTGATTCGTGGTGGCAGCTGGAAAGATGTGGGTTATTTCCTGCAGACCAGTACCAGAACGTACGAGTACCAGGATACTGCCAAATCATACATCGGATTCCGTTGCGTGATTGATCTGCCGTCTTCCCTGGCCAAGAGATAAATAATAATTGTCAATTATTATTTATCAATTGTTAATTGAGATTTATCAAGAAAAATAAAATTTTTTAAAACAAACAACGTTTGAATTTATAACGTCACGCGGAAAACCGTTCCGCGGCCCTTACAACACCTATTAAAAACTAAAAAACTTAAAATTATGTCAGCCGGAGTTTCAAAATCGACCGAAAAGCTCGTAAACATCATCGTCTGCGTCGGTGCAGCCGTAGTAATCTTTGGTGCATGGCAGAAAATCACCCACCAACGGTTGGCTGACTTCTTCCTTACAGCAGGTCTGCTTACAGAAGCATTAATCTTTATCGTGTATGCCTTCTTACCGCCTCCAGGTGGTGAAATGCATGCTTTGGCAGAAGCCCTTCCAAAACTGGCTGGTGCAGGTGCAGGTAATCCTTCTTTGCAGCAGATGGATAAAATGATGCAGGAAGCTGACATCACCCCAACCAACCTTGCCAAGCTGAGCGATGGTTTTAAGAAATTCGGCACGACAGTAGATAAAATAAGCGATGTATCAGGTGCGCTTGCAGCGACTACTGATTATACAAATAAGACTAAGGAAGCATCTATTGCTTTGGATGGCATGAAAACTGCCTACCAGGGTGCAACTGCAACCATTACTACTTTTAATAACGCAGCTGAAAGCACTAAGCAGTTTCACGGCCAGGTGCAGGTGTTGACCAAGAATCTGGGCTCCCTGAATACACTGTACGAATTGGAACTGCAGGACAGCAACAATCATTTGAAAGCAATGAACAGCTTCTACTCTAACCTGGCACAGGCATCTGAAGCCATGAATGGTAGTATCGCTGATGCGAAGAAAACACAGGAACAGGTTGCTTTACTTGCGAAGAACCTCGGAAACCTGAACCATGTATATGGTAATATGCTGAGCGCAATGCAAGGTAGACAGTAATCCAATATTTAATTATCGGGACTAATAACCTGAAAAACCTTTGTTAACACATTAAATTCTCCCGCTCATGTCCTTACCTAAAGAGCCCAGGCAGAAGATGATCAACATGATGTATTTGGTGCTTACAGCATTGCTGGCACTGAATGTATCTGCTGAGATTCTGAATGCCTTCAAAACCGTAAACCACAGTATCACAACTTCCAATGATGTTGTAACTGGCAAGAATAACCTGACCTATGGTGCTTTTGATAAAGCACTGAATGATCCCCAGACAAAAGATAATGCTGCCATCTGGGCTCCTAAAGCAAAGCAGATGCAGAGTATTTCTGCCGCTATGTATAATACCATCGATGGTATGAAACACCTGCTCAAGCTGGAATCACAGTATGAAATAGATAAAGACGGAAAGGAAAAATTCAACGATGCCAACCTGGACGCGGCCACCCGTGTCTTTGATAAGGATGGCAAGGGAAAAATATTGTATGATTCTTTGACAGAGTATAAGAAGCAAATGCTGGCTGTATTGAATCCAAACGCTCCTGACATTGCAAAAAACCCGGTTCTCCAGAAAGAAGTGGCAAAAGCGCAGGCAGATTTTGAAAAACAACTTCCGCTGGATCTTACAGTTCCACAGTCACAAACAGGTGCTGCAAAATCCGGTGATGATGTGAAAGACTGGGTAACCAATTATTTTCATATGACGCCAACGATCGCGGCAATCACCATCCTGAGTAAATTCCAGAATGATGTAAAGAATTCCGAAGCCCAGATGGTTGATTACTGTTATAAGCAAATCGGATCGGTAAAAGTGGTTTACAACCAGTTTGAAGCATTCGCCGGAACCAATGCCACTTACCTGATGCCCGGTGATGAACTGGAAATACAGGCCGGTATCGGAGCATTCAGCGCAGCGGCCAAACCAGATATTACTATCAACGGCGCGCGTCAGACATTAAACGCTGATGGTGTTGCAGACTACAAAACAAAAGTAGAAGGTACAGGCGAACATACTGTTACAGTAAATATTGCTTATACAAAACCAGACGGAACAACGGCTACTATTCCGAAAATAATTAAATATACAGTTGGAATGCCTTCAGGCGCTTCCATCTTCCTGGAAAAAATGAACGTGGTTTATATTGGCGTAGCAAATCCCATGACCATCTCCGGTGGTTCTGTTGGTGCTGAAAAAGTACATATCACTTTTGCAAGTCCGGGAGCATCCATCACCAAAACAACCGGCGATCATTATGAAGCCAGGGCAACAACGCCCGGTATGGCAAAAATCATTGTGAACGCTGCCGGCAAGAATTTCGAATTTCCGATCCGCGTAAAGAACCTGCCTTTACCAGCTGGTTTTATCGGATCCAAGAAAGGTGGTTCCATTTCTTCTGCCGAATTTAAAGCAATCGGTGGTTTGATCGCCCGTCTCGAAGATTCTGATTTCGAAGCGCCTTTCAAAGTAGTAAGTTATAAGATTGGTGCGATAGGCGGTGGAATATCTGGTTATAATCAGGCCGATAACAACGGTAACAGATGGTCCGGAAATGCAGCGAATCTTGTACAGAGGGCGACACCGGGCACTCAGATCTTCTTCGATGAAATTCGAGTGGTTGGGCCGGATGGCAAGCAGCGGGAAATTACACCTATGGTATTTAGTCTGAAATAGAAAAATATAACTAAGATCCGCCACGATGTTGTGGCGGACCTGTTTTTAGTCATCGTACAGATAAATTTTAGAAAATGAAGAAGCGATTTATCAGATTGTCCCTCCTCGCAGTAGTCATTGCCATGGCAATGGGTACAGTGCAGGCCCAGGCACCTGCGGCCAGGAAAAAAACAAAGAGGTCAACTGTAAAAAAGAAAACGAATACGAACAAGAACAGCGCAGCCAATACAGCTGTCGTACCTCCAAAGGACACCGTGAAGCCGGTCCAGGAATTTATTGCAGATATCAAACTGGATACGCCACGTAAATCACTTCGCAATGATGCTTCCATCGAATTGCAGCTGGTGAAGGATCGCACCCCGCTCGCTTATGAGCATATCCGGGAAGACGATGCCGTTTATCGCCAGCGCGTTTGGCGTGAAATCGATGTTCATGAAAAAATGAATCTTCCGTTTGTATATAAGGCTTCTGAAGATAATGGTAACCAGCGTTTCATAAGTATACTGCTGAACCTGATCCATAGCGGTGATGTGACTGCCTTCGATGCGAATATTGATGATCGTTTCACTACGCCGATGACTTTCCGCCAGATAGCAGAAAGCATGGTTGGTAAACCGCATACCATTCAGATTCCTGATATGACGCAGGATCCTGATGGATCAAAAGGTCTTACAAAGGACACCACAATACAGGAAGATTTCAATCCTGACCAGGTGGAAAGATATGAGATCAAGGAAGAGTGGGTATTTGATAAAGAATCTTCCAGAATGTATGTACGTATTCTGGGTATCGCTCCTGAAAAAACAATTCTTAATGCTGACGGATCTTTCCGTGCGGTATTACCGATATTCTGGGTTTATTATCCGGACCTGAGGACATTCCTTGCAAAGTATGAAGCATACAATGGTAAGAACTATGGTGCCCGTATGAGCTGGGAAGAGCTTTTTGAAAGTCGTATGTTCTCCAGCAGGGTTGTCAAATCAACGATTGATAATCCAGGCGATAATTTTATCAGCGCTTACATCAAAGATCCGATCCTGGGTTTGCTGGAAGGCGACGACATCAAGGAGAAAATATTCAACTACGAACAGGATTTATGGTCCTATTAAGCTGAACGCGTAACGCCTAACGCGTAACGCGGAAGCACAACGCATAAAATAATAAAAGAGCCATCATGCATGCAGCGTGATGGCTCTTTTGCTTTTATACATTAATAAAAAGGATTTAACTGCTTATTCACATCTTCGGATCCCGGAGTAACCTCTACTTTAAGTCGATATATTCTGCGTTTACTAAAGTTATTCCCAAATCTGGAAATCTCGTAGTTTTACGATGCGTCTCCTAACATTTTGAAACATAAACTGTTGATAAATTATTTTCAAAATACTCTGGGCGGATCTTGTTTAATAGAATTGTTTTATTATTTTTACAACGGTTTTTCATAGGATATTGGATTTTAAAAACGGGGCTGAATTTCCATTCTGGCCCCTTTTTTTTTGATTCATATCAACTTATGAAAATTCCCGTCCCGCCTGCATTTCCCCTTCCTGTTTTGAAAAATATTCCCGAATCAGTATTGTTTTGGAAGCCCCGACAACAGCATTCAGTTCCTCATCTGTGGCGGCCCTCACTTTCTTAACAGAATGAAACGTCTTTAACAACCTGTCGGCAGATTGTTTTCCAATTCCTTTTATATTCTCCAGTTCATTTTTAAAAGTTCCCCTGCTTCTTTTATTTCTGTGAAAACTAATTCCGAATCGATGCACTTCATCACGGATTTTCCTGATAAGTCTCAGACTCATACTGTCGAAGGGAAGTTTTATAGACTGCTGATCACCCGGAAAAAAAATTTCTTCTTCATTCTTGGCGAGACCAACCAGTGTCAGACTGCCATGCAGTTCAAGTTCCAAAATACTTTCCATGGCGGCACTCAGCTGGCCTTTTCCGCCGTCAATGATCACGAGTTGGGGCAGTGACTGATTTTCATCCAGCAGTCTTTTATAACGTCTGTAAACGACTTCTTTCATGGTTGCAAAATCATTGATCCCCTCTACCGTCTTTACATTAAAATGGCGGTAATCTTTTTTGCTTTCAACGCCGTCGCGAAAACAAACCATCGCCGAAACGGGGTAACTGCCATGGAAATTGGAATTATCAAAACATTCGATATGTGTCGGTAATTCAGAAAGCTGCAGATCTTCCTGAATTTGCGTCAGGACTTCCAGTCTTTCTTCCGGTGTTTTCTTTTGCAGATGAAGCATTCTTTTCTTCTCTGCTTCTTCACGGTAATAATTCACATTCTTCTCGGATAACTCGAGCAATTTCTTTTTATCTCCCCCTCTGGGTATCGTAATCAAAATACCTTCCTGCGGAAATTCGATGGCAAAGGGCAGAATAATTTCAGTTGCGCCGCTGTTGAAACGGTCACGCAGTTGGGCAATTGTAAAGGCCATGATTTCTTCATCCGTTTCTTCCAGTTGCGTTTTTGCCTCTGTTGTATGCGTTTGTACGATGGTACCGTTTTCAACCATCAGGTAATTAATGTATGCAACGGATTCATCGCGAAACATCGAAAACACATCTGCCCGTTCGATATGTTCGTTTACGATCACTGACTTCGAACGATATGTTTCAAGGTGTTCAATCTTCTTTTTTAGTATCTCGGCTTTTTCAAAAGCCATGACTCCCGCAGCATCTTTCATCTCCTGTCTGAACCCACTGATTACAGGGCCGAGATTTCCCTTCAGGATATTTTTTAATTTTCTTAATCCTTCAGCATAATCTTCGGGTGTCTGCAACCCTTCACAGGGACCTTTGCAATTGCCCAGGTGGAACTCCAGGCATACCTTAAATTTCTTTTTCGCAATATTTGCCGGTGTCAGGTTCAGTTTACAGGTACGGAGCTGCACATTTGCTTTTATAAAATCGATGAGCTCGCGCACCCGGGCAACGGAAGTAAAAGGCCCCAGGTATTCCGATCCGTCATTTATTTTCCTGCGGGTAAGAAATACGCGCGGGAAATTTTCTTTTTTTATTACGATGAAGGGATACGATTTATCGTCCTTCAGATTAATATTAAACCTCGGCTGGTATTGTTTGATTAAAGAATTCTCGAGTAAGAAAGCATCCTGCTCTGAATTTACAATCGTGAATTCGATGGCATGAATTCGCCTGACCAGCTCATAGGTCTTGTAATTTGACAATGTTTTATTAAAATAGGAACTAACACGTTTGCGCAGATTTTTGGCTTTGCCAACATATAATAATTCCTTCCTGGAATCGAAGTATTTATAAATACCCGGTTCTGTTGGAATAGTGACTGCTATTAATTGAAATGCTTCCTGCTCCATGTCTTATTCTCTGCTGTCCCAAACAACAATGGTCTGATTCGTTGTTTCAGGCCCTTTATTGGGTTGCCGGATGTGAAGTATGCTGAAATTTCTGCCTGCTTTCCAGGACATTTTACTGATTACAGAACTGTCTTTATCCTTTGAAATGGATTCCATGTATATAGAATTCAATTTATCATAACCTGATCCGGGAGTAAGCAGTACATCCACCCTTTTTAACCCGTTACCGGTATCTTTTGTTGAATAGGTAAAACTGACCAGGTCGGTCGATCTGTCTACAAATGAATTCTCTTCGAATTTATTTTCAAAACGGGCGCTGTCCAGCTCCGGGATCAGGAATTCTTTGGCTAACTGGTCAAAAATGGCTGTCGTGATGATGCCGGAATCTGTTTTACCATTGCTCACCTGGTATTTCATGATACGCAGGGGAAACGAATCAACACCTGCGATCTCTGCTTTCAGATAATAGGCCACCGGCAGGTAATTTTTTTTCGCGGTATCTGTTTTAGTTTCTCCTGTTTCAGATTGTTTTGAATGACAGGCGCAGATCGACAATATGACTGATAACAGGATAAAGAATCGCTTCATCCGATAAAATTAATACATGGGGGGAATACTACCAGATAGATTTCGAAATGCCGATACGGATACCGTAATTCAGCATATTCTCCTGCAGAGGATAACTGTTTTTATACGTTGAGAAAATCTGGTATCTCACCTGGGGACCAATTTCCCAGCGGATCTTGCCGACGCCATAGGATACATATGCTTCGGCACCCGCAATCAGATTCCATCTCCTGAATGCTTCCGCATCTTTTGTGTAGCTGCTGAAATCGTTTGAAAGCACATAGGCGTCTGTATTCAGGAGGTAGCTGGGCTGCAGTGTGGCACCGAGGTGCACCTGGAACTTACCTTTAGAGACCACTTTCATATCAACACCGAGGGGAACGGAAAGTTGATAATACCTGTTCTGGAAACGATCGGGATTTTTGTCGATCGAACTGCCACCATTTGACATGCTGATCAGAGAATCTGCAACATATCCGAAATATGAACTCAGTGTGGCCGACGACTGGCCCGGGCTCGAATTATATGTATTTATGTAGTATCGGCTGAAACTGAACTCCAGCCCGGCTTTCAGAGAAATATTTTTTGAGATGCGGTACAGGATATTTCCACCTACATTATAGCCAAGTACTGGCGTGTTGTCAACAAATCCATTCACATTCGCAATATGTACCACCATGATGGGCGCCGTCGGAAGTGCCTGGGCCATGGTGCGGTAATTAATGCCGTTTAAATAATGTGTATTGAGTGTTGGCGTTACGTAAATTTCCCAGCTATACCGATCACTGTGGTTACGGGAACTTTGGGTGACGGCTTTCTCAGGAATCAACTCTGAAGTGATTATATCGGGCGCCGGATTACTTAAAACAGACTGCATGCTTTCCATCAAATCATTTGTAGAAACAGTTGTTTCGGATTTCCTTGAAACAATTTGTTCCACTGGTTGAATGGGTTTTATGTGGGACGTATTTTTTTCGAGCAAAGATTCCTGTATTTCAGGAACCGGTTTGTCAGAAGCATTTACCGGGCGAAGTAAAAATGATGTTGTTCCGGACTGGTTTCCATCCGAACCACGATGTTCAGCCGCATTACTTAATGGTGCAGCTTCAAAATTGCCCGCTGTAAAATCGGGGAGATCCGCACTGGCAGCAGGTTTTGTGGTTGTATTGAATTTTGCAGTGATAGAATTGGAACGGGTGGTATGAACAGGTGAAATCAGCTGGGTGCCTGCAAGAAAAAGAATGCTTCCGATCAGGAAACTCATCCCGACAACAAATCTTCTTTTTCGCGTATGAAGGGAACTGTGTACTTCATTCCATACCTTGTCCGAAGGGTACATTTTGAACTGATCGGCTTTTTCTTTGAGTTGCCGTTCGAATTCATCATTATATAGATTACGCTCCTTCATTCCTTGGACGTTGTTTTGGTCGGGCCAGCCATTTAATGGATGGCTGTAAGTCGGTCGTTTTTTTCTTTTGTTGCCGGAATCAGATTTCTTCTGATCAAAATCTCTTCCAGCATTTGCCGGGCTCTGGTGTATTGCGATCTGCTCGTGCTCTCCTCAATATCCAGCATTTCTGCGATTTCTTTGTGTGCATACCCTTCAATTGCATATAAGTTTAAAACCGTTCTATAACCAACAGGCAGCAGGCGTATGCAATCCACAATTTGTTTTGCCTGAACGATAGAAGGAATATTTTCTTCCCTGATCTGAATCGAACTGGCCTGAATGATATCCACACTCTCGTTAAAGCGTTTATTTTTTTTAAGGTGATTGATGCAGGTATGAACAATGATGCGACGGATCCAGCCTTCAAAGGCTCCTTTGTTTTGGAACGTATGCATCTGAAGAAAAACTTTTATAAAACTTTCCTGAAGCATATCCTCTGCATCCTCGCGGTTATGTGCAAACCTGTAACATACTGCCAGCATTTTGGGACTGTACCGGTTGTACAGTTCCTTTTGTGCGGCAGCGTGATTTTTCAAACAACCTTGTAAAATGGCTTCTTCGGTCATGTTAAACCTCGTTGCCCTGTAATTTAGACAATTTTAAGAAGCTAAAGCTGCATGCACGAGGTTTAGACGATTGATTTTAATCAAATAAAAGATTACCTGTCATCTCCGGGGGAACCTCATATCCCATCAATTTGAGCAGGGTGGGGGCGATGTCTCCGAGTTTGCCCGGATGAACTTTTCCATGCCATTGATTATCAATTATAAAATAGGGAACCAGGTTGAGGGAGTGTTGTGTGTTGGGGGAGCCATCTTCGTTGATCATAAAATCAGCATTCCCGTGATCAGCCGTTATGAAAACGATATAGTCGTTGGACAGGGCGGCCGTCGTTACCCTTTCTACACATTTGTCCACCGTTTCAGCAGCTTTTACGACCGCGTCAAATACTCCGGTATGCCCGACCATGTCAGTATTTGCAAAATTCAAGCAGATAAAATTGGCTGTTTTGTGTGTGATCTCCGGAATGATGGCATCTGTAATTCCTTCGGCGCTCATTTCAGGTTGCAGGTCGTAGGTAGCCACTTTGGGAGAAGGAATCATGATTCTTTTTTCTCCTTCGAAAGGAATTTCTCTTCCACCACTGAAAAAGAAAGTGACATGCGGATATTTTTCTGTTTCGGCAATCCGGATTTGGGTCTGCATATTTTTTGCCATCACTTCACCCAGTGTCATTTTCAAATCATCATTTTCAAACATCACGTGCACATTTTTAAAATGATGATCATACTCAGTCATGGTGGTGTAATCCAGCGAGAGTTTTTTCATTCCCTGTTCCGGAAAATCTTCCTGCGTTAATACTTCTGTTATTTCCCGGCAACGATCTGTCCGGAAATTAAAACAGATCACAACGTCGCCATTGGAAATTTTCGCCAGCGGGGTTCCGCTGGAATCCAGTACCACACTTGGTTTTATGAATTCATCGGTAATATTTTCTGCATAACTTTTTTCAATGATCTCTGAAGCGCTGTTCCCGCTTCCTCCTTTGCCGCTCACCAACGCATCGTAAGCCAGTTTCACGCGTTCCCACCGTTTGTCCCGGTCCATCGCGTAGTATCTGCCCGATACAGTTGCCATTTTTCCGGTGCCTGTTGCGTCCAGATGATCCTGCAGATTTTTTATAAATCTTATACCGCTTTTCGGATCTGCATCACGGCCATCAGTAAACGCATGTACGAAAACGTTGGCGACGATTTCAGATTTACAACAATCAATGATCGTTTTGAGATGATTGATATGAGAGTGCACACCACCGTCGCTGACGAGTCCGATCAGGTGCAGATTTTTATTTTCTGTTTTTGCTTTACGAATTGCCCGAAGTAACACGGGGTTTTTTGCAAAAGATCCGTCGCGTATGGCCACATTGATTCGTTGCAGTTCCTGATACACCACACGACCAGCACCGATATTCAAATGACCCACTTCTGAATTTCCCATTTGTCCATCCGGCAGCCCGACTGCTTCGCCGCATGTTACGAGGGTGCTATGGGGATATTTTGAATACAGGGAATTCACAAATGGCGTTTTTGCATGTTGTATAGCATCTGCGGATTGTATTTTACCAAGCCCCCATCCGTCCATGATGATGAGTATCGACGATTTTTTAGCCATTTTCTTATGAAATGATTGATATAATGCCTTCAAAGTTAACGCATATGGGCTGTTTTAAGCCTTTTTAAGACCCTGCTTTTAGTTTGGCATATTTTTAGCTTTCTCAGGGTGTAAACAATTTCTTATGAAAAGGCTAACAGGATGGATTCTGGCCGTTATGGCGATCATCCTAATATCTTACCGGAGTTTTGATAATATGGATGTGGTAGTCACCGCAATCCGTTCCGGTAACGTTACACAGTTATCCCCTTTCTTTGATGTACGTGTAGACATAACGCTTCCGGATAAATCCGATACATATAGCAGAACTCAGGCTGAAATGGTAATCGGAGATTTCTTTAATACGAACGTAGTGCAGAATTTCAAAATTACCCAGCAGGGTGAAAGCGGTGGCACCGTTTACTGTGCCGGTATCCTGCAAACACGGTCGGGTAACTACAGAACAACACTATTCTTCCGGCAAAAAGGAGATAAGCATTTTCTCCAGGAGATCAGGTTTCAGAATGTCGAGTACGCTGAACGTTGAATGCGTAACTAAGAAAGAGTATTTATTTACATTTCCTGTTTGTTCCATTTCTCCTCTTTATATTTCTAACCAGATAAAAAACTCAGGCTTCTTACTTGCGTTTAGCAGAGACGTTTGTCAAACTGATTCTGCAATCCTTCTTACATTTACTCAAAATTCTTTAATTGATTAAGCCCGTAGCAAATTTCGATGAGCGCCTGCAGGCATTGATACAGTCGGCCATGGACGAGGATCTGGGAGAAGGGGATCATTCCACACTCGCCGTCATTCCCGTCGATACGAGAGGCAAGGCGGTTTTAAAAATCAAACAGGACGGGATCCTGGCGGGCGTAGAGATTGCTGAAAAAATATTTCAATACATAGAACCGGGTACTGTTTTCCAGCGAATGAAAGAAGATGGTGAAGCAGTGAAGTCCGGTGAAGTTGCGTTTACAATCGAAGCCTCCGTTCATACAATACTTATTTGTGAAAGACTGGTACTAAACTGTATGCAAAGAATGAGTGGTATTGCAACGCTAACGCATGAGTACGCAGAGAAAATTAAAGATTTTTCATCCAGAATTCTGGATACAAGAAAAACCACACCGGGGTTCAGACTGCTTGAGAAGGAGGCGGTACGGATTGGCGGCGGTATGAATCATCGCTTCGGATTATTTGATATGATGATGTTAAAGGACAATCATATTGATTATTGCGGCGGCATTACAAAGGCGCTGGAAAATGCGTTCGACTATGCGCAGAAGTATAAACCGCGACTTAAGATAGAAGTAGAAGCACGCACATTGCAGGATGTTCGGGAAGTTCTGGCTTCCGGAAAAGCAGATCGGATCATGCTGGACAATTTCAAACCGGCATTACTCGCAGAAGCATTATCCATCATTCAAAAAAAAATCGAGACCGAAGCCAGTGGCGGTATAAATCTGGATAATATCCGTGAGTATGCCGTCACCGGTGTTGATTTTATCAGTATCGGCGCACTGATTCATCAGGCACGGAGTCTTGATTTGAGTTTGAAGGCCCTTCGAAACGCTTAACGCCTAACGCCTAACGCTTAACGCTTAACGCTTAACGCGGAATGCTTAACGCGGAACGCTTAATGCGGAAGATGAAGCCAGAAATATAAAAGCATTTGTAAATTCGTATTTGAATTCATTGTAAACATATAAATATTGGCAAAGAAAAACATTCCGGACAATCATGGATTTGTTTTCAGCACCGATCCGGATTTTAATTTTCAGACAGGCAGGTCCTCGCCATTAGAAACGCTTCCTCCCGGCAAACAACGCCTGCGCATTATTTTAGATACCCGTCACAGGGGCGGTAAAATCGTTACTGCCATTACCGGTTTTGTGGGCAAGGAGGAAGATCTCGAAAGCCTCGGAAAAAAACTCAAGCAATATTGCGGTACCGGCGGTTCTGTAAAGGACGGACAGATTCTTATACAGGGAGACCAAACCATTAAAGTACGGGCGTATTTAATTAAAGAAGGGTATAAAGCTTAACGCGGAACGCGTAACGCGTAACGCCTAACGCCTAACGCCTAACGCGTAACGCGGCATGCTTAACGCCTAACGCGTAACGCCTAACGCGGCATGCTTAACGCCTAACGTTTAACGCTCAATGCATATTTTGCAAAGAGCAAGCGGTATTTCATCACAAAAAAAGGGTTAAAGAATCAGGGTATCGAAAATCCTTTTGATTTTATTTACAATAAATTTTATGAGGGATTATCGAAAATTCAGTGTCTGGACGAGGTCACATGAACTGACAATGGAAATATATAAAGAAATTTTACCCTGTTTTCCTGATTCAGAAAAGTATGGTTTAACCAGCCAAATCAGAAGAGCCGCTTATTCAATTCCATTTAATATTTCTGAAGGATGTAGCAGAAGCTCGGAAAAAGAATTCGCTCATTTTCTGGAAATTTCTTTAGGCTCAGCACATGAACTGGAATATGGCCTGCTGTTAACGAAAGATCTTTCATTTATTAGTGATGCACAATATTCCATTTTAAATGAAAAAATCAATACGATCAAAGCAATGATCATCAATTTAATAAGGAAGATCCGTTCTGAGGCCACAAAGAGTTAGATATTCCGTATGGGGCGTCTGCATTGGGCGTCCGCATTTGGCGTCCGTCCGCAATAGCTGTCCGCGTCAAGCGCCAGCGTTGAGCGTCAACGTTAAACGTTCAGCGTTACGCGTTTCGCGTTAAGTATGCCGCGTTAAGCGTTCCGCGTTGGGCGTTAGGCGTTACGCTTAAAAATCCACTCCCATCGCAAACTGCCAGGTAGGGGAATTGCCAAAGAAAGTATTCATCTGCCACCCTACGTCGAGGCGCAGGAAATACCCCAGCAGGGTGCTTCTGGCTCCGAATCCATAACCGCCGGCAAAAGGACCGATGCCACCGGCTTTGATGGTCACGTCCACCGGAATGGATGGATCATCGTTCAGGAAATGTACCTGGGGTCGTTCGATATTTTTTAGTGAGCCGGCCCAGGCGGTACCAAAATCAAAGAACTGGATAAGCTGGAAATTGCGTATAAAGGCATTATTAATGGGCTTATTCATTAGTGTGGTAAACACCGGAAGACGGAGTTCACTATTTATGGTGACCGCGTTGTTTCCGTTCGCCACATTCTGGTTATATCCCCTCAGGTTTACAGCCAGGGACTGGTAGGCGTAATTTTGAGTGATGTCTGGCTGAGGATATTGGTTAGCTTTTGGAAACATCCAACCATCCTGACCACCCAGATAGTAAATCATTTTCTGATTACCCCAGGAGAAATCACCTGCCACCCGCACAGCCCAGATGAAATTCCGATATATTGGATAATAATTTCGGGCATCAAATCCAAAATTGAACATCTTTCGTCCTTCGCCTCCGGGCTGGTTATAGGTTGCCTGCGGCTGATTGATTTGGTAATTGAAATCGATATAAAATTTATAGCGCAGACCATTCATGATATTGATCGTCTTTATAATCGAGTTGTCAAATACATATTCAAGATGGTTGACCAGGAAGACCTGCTTATCTACATAGTCGGATTTTAAAGCCAGGGTATCAAACAGCGGAACACCAGTGTAGGCGCTGGTACCCGCGGGCCGGAGACCTATTTTATCAGTCCGAACGCCTACACTATAGCGCAGACTCTTGATCTTATCAAACGGATACCGGATGATGGCTTCGAAAAGATTGGTATACAATTTCGAGTCAACGAATGAATAAGTATTCGAACCATTGTCTATTAAGGGATATGTGCCTACATCCGTCTGACGAAAGTAAACCAGGGACAGATCAGTGCGCTTTTTTAAGTAGTCTATCCGCGCGTACCATTGCCCGCCTCCATCAAAGAAAGAACCCCCTGAGGGTACAAATGTTGTGATATTGGTTCCTCCGGTTCCAAATCCTACACCTGTACCGCTGCTGCCACCAAATAAGGGTAAACGCAGGGCGCCTGTAAACCGGATGTCTTCGAACAAATCCACCACGGTTGCTTTGAACATGGCATTAAACGGCTCATTACCTCCCAGCATAATGGGCAGAGACCCTGTGAACGGCTGATACTGGGTCACGAGCACATCGTTGTTGAATCCCGCTGTAAAACTTTGGGCGCTGAACAGCAGACGGTAATCGCCTAGCTTGGCGTCTTTAAGAACAGCATCGGTGGGCTCTGGTGGTGGGGCCTGAAGAATTAATTTCTGATTTAATACAGTGTCGAGTTTCTCCTTGTCAAATTCGCTTTCAAAAATGTCGGTCTGTACTTTTGCCGTATCGGTTTTCTTTTTTGTCTGGTATTGCAAAGCCTGTCCATTGGCTATCTGTCCCGTTGCAATTGTTTCTTTTCGGTATTCCGTTTGCCGCGGATTAATATTCCGCTTTTTAAGAGCAGATTCATCCACTTTGAGTTTATACAGGAACTTTAGGTCGCCTTCCTGCCGCACTTCACTCACCTGACCTGTTTCACCCGCAATT
>Ga0193753_10001492_pt1 | contig 19884 bp, 16 predicted proteins | sample H1c2metaG_FD_144925 | JGI IMG/M metagenome (GOLD analysis project Ga0193753, IMG submission 144925) | Soil microbial communities from a riparian zone of the East river system, Colorado, United States - H1c2 | ecosystem: Environmental > Terrestrial > Soil > Riparian zone | place: USA: East...
GTGAATCGCCTTTCAGAGGCTGAAGCGATGTATGGTATTAAAGCGTACCGTTTAGTGGAATACATGGATGATCTGGATAACATTATGTGGACCGAACTCGCGGATAATACTTCTATCAGTATCTATCGCAGAAATTTACAGCGTTACTACGTGGAGCGTCTCACAGAACTTTCAAATACGAAATCTGGCTGGGATACGCGTGATGTTGGACCTGTAACAAGAAATAAGCTGCTTGACATAAGGGGCAGAATTGAGAAAGCATTGCCAAGGATAAAAGACGCTATGACGGTATATCATCTCCGTTACATTCTTGAAAAGTTACCCAGCAGTCCAAAGGCGACCGGGTGAATTTTGGTGGTGGCCGTAATCAAGCTTTTCAGGAGCTTGGAAATGGCCATGACTTGTTTTCACCCACAAATCTATCCTTTGCCCACTTGAATGAGAATGACAATAACCTGAGGATGGGATATAGGAATAAGAATATGCCCCAAGGAAATAACAGGAATGCGTGGCGTTGCAAATATTTACGGGATTGCATAAAGTAATGAAATGTGAAATTTTTCACGACCAGCAGCAAGCAGTATGAAATGTGGAACATCGCATGAACATAAAATATCGCCAGTTCCCGGGTCAATTGGCCAGCATGCGCTTTAAATGCCTTCGTCCTGTGCTTAAGGTGCATTGACAGGATGTATACGTTGAATTTGATGATGTCATTTTCAAATAGCTGGGGCTGCAAAGCTTTGACAGGACCGCTCATCAACGTGTCTGCACAATAATAGGCGTCATGATCGTGGAGCAACTCCATCCACAGATCGACGTCAGCATAGAATCCGTACTCCTTTTTCATGTAGCCGTATTTCACTACAAGATCTTTTCGGAACATGGTCTCACCCCACACCGGAGAATCAAAGTGAGGTCTACGGAAAAAAATTGACTTGAGTAAAAGATCTTTGTCAACGATGCCTTCAGGAAATTCCCGGAAACAATTCACAACATTTTCGTCGCCATCAGTTTCTGCTATTGAATTAAATACAAACCCGACATTATCATTAGTCGAGATAGCTGTATACCACTGCTCAATCAAATCCGGGCGAAATCGATCGCCGTCGTGCAAAATGGCTACATAGTCATACTTGGCCTGTCGGATCCCGAAATTACAATTTGCAGGCATCCGTCTATTTGCCGCCTGACGAAAGTATCTGATTCTTTTATCGCGTGAGGCAAAATCGAGGCAAATGTCCCGCGTTTCATCGGTTGAGCAATCATCGCAGATGATCAGTTCAAATTCTGTGAAGCTTTGGTCAAGAATGTCTTGAATTGAAAGCTGGAGCCGTTGTGCCCGATTGTATGTAACTAAAACAATGCTTACCATGAGGGAACTGGTTAGGGCGAAAAATTGGGTTCTTCCGCAGAAGCCCAACAATTGAGCCATGACCAAGCCCTCAACTGTGGAAAATTCCCACCATTATTCCTGGAAATTTCTCCGAAAGCGATTTCGGTACCGTAATCCCTGTTGAGTGAGGGACATATCCTGATGGCTATACGCTGTCATATGTTTCAAAACATGCTGCCGATTTTTATATGCAACGTTTGCATAAATATCCAATAAATTGAGCTCTTGGGGACAAAAAGTCACAACCGACGCCAATTATGTCCCATATTGTGGATTTAACATCACGAATGAACATAACGGTATGGCTAGTTAAACTTACTGCCTATTTAGTTAGGGCAGGGCCTTCAAAGTTGTGCGTTTGCTGTCGACGACCAGCACCCAATCATTACCGCGGGTTTCGGCACCGGGTGGATCATATATGATTTTACCGGCCAGCCTTTTAAACTCAGCCGTCGTTGACTTCCCTGTTCGCGGGTTAAACCAATATGCTTTGCCCATATCAATATGATCAACGTGTTCATCGAGTAACGAAACGGTTTTACCGTAAGGCGAATACACGATCACATAGCTGCTATCACCAGCGACGGCTGCACATTGGTAGGATCCATCCTCCTTTATGTTGTCTGCCAACAACTGTTGCGCCGGACGCAGCTTTTCAAATGGCCTGGCCTCAAACAACTGACGCATGTATCCCATTTCAATTGCACCTGGATGTTGCAATGCATTGCTCCAATATATGCGAGCATGGCCCAGGGGCTCTCGGTTGCTGGCGTACATCTGCCATATGTTATTGTCACCGTATGTGTGACCAGCGGCACCCGATAGCATTGACCAATAAGCCGCCTGTCGCACATCGAAGTCGTTGAACCATCCGTTTTTCGGATCCCACTTTACCGGGTGATCTTCGTATCTCGGTTCGCCGTCTATTACTGGCTTGATGGGAATGCGGTCATAGTCTTTTTGAGTGTATTTATAGTTTGGCATGTCGCTGGCAACATGGCCGGATTGAAACATATTGAAATCCAGCCACTGTTCATTGTGGAAAAACTGGGAAGATGATGTTTCGCCCCATGGGTGGTAAGTCATTAGATGACTATTTGCGTCGCCTTGAGCGAGTCCTTCAGCCATGGCGCGAATAATGGCATAGTGTTCCTTCGTTTCCGGAATTCTGTCTCCTCCCAAGATCCAGATAATGGGTTTTTCACGGTAACGTTGGCCGAGGAATCGGCCAAATTGTTTGGCATTGTCGGGAGTAAAGATCTCTGGCCCAAAACCCCATTTCTTATTGAATTTATCTCCCCATGTAGGAAGCAAGCCGATGAACATGCCGAGTGACTCGGCGCGATCCACAACGTAATCGACATCTTTAAAGTATGCTTCGTCAGGAGTGGATGGATCATTGTTTTTTAATGGCGTATGTCCGTTGGCATTGGCCACGGATAGACCCTCCAGGTCGGCAAGTACAACGGCCTGTATGACTGTAAACCCTTTGCTTCTCCTATCCTCAAGATACAAGTCGCTTTCGTCGCGTGTGAGGCGGTGAAACAACTCCCACGCCGTATCACCCAGCCAAAAGAATGGTGTACCGTCTTCATGTTCAAGGTATCGTCCATTCGTGCTAACTTTCAAACGGCCGTGACGAAGATCAACGGACGGACCTTTGAAGAGATCAGCATCACGTGACTGACCATGCGCTGTTTGTGTAATAGTGAAACATAAAGCTATGAACAATTGATAGCCGGAAATTAACCGCAGCCATCGAGCCACTGCTGCTATCAAAAATTGACCATCACCATTCGTTTGGAGTTCGTCTTTCGACATCGCTTATTCCTCAACGCGAATAGTTCCTGAGTATGAAATGGACTCACGATCAGTGGGGACTATTCTGATGGACGTATTGCCATTTGCCATCACAGTTAGATTGAGTTGGGGAAACTTAGTAACATCTTTGGGTTTTATTTTAATGTCCCAGCCACCTTTCTTTCGATCTTTTGGAGTGTATTCGAAATTTAGGGACGTGAATTTAATACCTGTCTCTCCAGGGTTCATGGGAGCCGAATATGCCCGACCGAAATATGGAAGATCGGTCATTACCGTATCTGGCGTTACCTTAAATGTGTAGCCTGGTGTCAATCTTCTTAAGCCGCCGCGGAGTGGCGAAACTGATTCGACTTGCACAACAAACCGACGATCAGAAACCATCTTAGCTATCCCATCGGAGGATGAAGATTCAGTGGAAGCCTGTGCCCTACTGTCATTTGCGGAAAATATCAAACATATGATGAGGCAAATGGACAATGTCAATGGCCTGTATAAATGGTTTCGATAGTTGCCGACTTTAGATTTCATTGTATTTTCATTAAATAACTGTACTTTCTAAGGTAATGATTTAGGACCTCATTTCTTATCGGCAAGCGTCACAATTTCTAGTGCCATTTCGCCATTTATTTTGATCAACGGTCTGTTTTCCTGGCGGGCTTCATCCTATATTTATTCAACCAACCTTCTCCTGTGCATGTATAAAGTTCCGCCCCTTCTTTTGCTTTTGTGCCTCACAAATTCTTTAGGATGCCTGGCACAATCGTTCAATGCCCGGCCTGAAGGTACGCAGAAGCCTGTATTGCATGGACGACATTGGATGGCGATTACGGGGAAACCCTTAGCTGCCACCGCTGGTGCTACTGTATTCAACCAGGGAGGTAACGCTGTTGATGCGGCATGTGCGATGTTAGCGGCTACCTGTACGATGTGGGATGTGCTTAGTTGGGGAGGTGAAACCCAGGCTTTGATCTATAATCCAAAGACCGGTAAGGTCATTGGTTTCAATGCGCTTGGCGTCGCGCCAACAGGTGCCACACCGGAATTCTTTAAGGGAAAGGGAATGAATTTTCCGCCTGAGTATGGGCCGTTGGCCGCGGTAACACCGGGCACACCGGGAGGGCTTTGTACCATGCTGGCAGAGTACGGCACCATGAGCCTTAAGGCCGTTCTTGCTCCAGCCATGACGTTGGCGGAGGGCTACCCCATCGAGGCGCAGACGGCCAACGCCATGGAACGAGGCAAAGAAGCTATTAAGCAATGGCCCTATTCGAAGGCTGTGTTCCTACCACACCTTGGCGAAAAACGCGAAGCGCCTGAAGCCGGCGAGATCTTTAAGCAAAAAGACCTCTTTGAGACGCTCACCAAGATGGTCGAAGCAGAACAGCAAGCATTAAAAAAAGGAAAGGGGCGCAAGGATGCGATCTACGCAGCAATGGAAAGATTTTATAAAGGAGACATTGCAAAGGAATTCGTTCGAGGTGCGCAGGAACAGGGAGGATTGATCACGGCCAACGACCTAGCTACTTGGAAAGTTAAGATCGAGGAGCCATTGAAAGTGAATTACAAAGGTATAGACGTGTACAAGCTCTCGCAGTGGACGCAAGGTCCGGCGATGCTGCAGGCCCTCAACATCCTCGAGAACTACGACTTAAAATCAATGGGTTATAACAGCACCCGTTATATTCACACCTTATATCAGGCCATGAACTTGGCATTCGCCGATCGTGATTTTTATTATGGAGATCCGGCATTTGCTCCGGATGAGCCAATGAAGGGTCTGCTCTCAAAGGAATACGCCAAGGAGAGGGCAAAGTCAATTAAGGCCGATCGAAATGATGAGCATGCTGGTCCCGGCGATCCTTATCCTTTTGAGGGAAAGGTCAATCCATACATGGACTATCTTAAAGAATGGGGACACGCGTCAACTGGCAGTCCACAGAATGTCATCCTCGACGAGAAGTATCTCGAACGGTTTTGGTTGGGCACAACCTCGGTGGAAGCAGCCGATAAGGAAGGCTGGGTTGTATCCATCACGCCTAGCGGAGGCTGGTTGCCTGCTTGCATCGCGGGCAAAACGGGCGTTGGCATGAGTCAACGGATGCAGAGTTTTGTTACCGATCCCAAGCTGAATCCCTTTAACGTAGTTGCTCCTGGAAAACAACCTCGCGTAACCTTAACGCCGACGCTGGCGATGAAAGACGGCAAACCGTTTCTTTCCTTTGCCGCCCAGGGCGGCGATTCACAAGACCAAAATCTTTTGCAATTTTTTCTGAACATGGTAGAATTCGGAATGAATGTTCAGGAAGCCGTGGAAGCTCCAAACATCAATACGTATCAAATGTATCTTTCACTCGGCGGTGAAGATCGAAAACCTAAACCTGGCGCCATATTACTTCAATCAGCGACGCCCGAATGGATCAGAAAAGAATTATTCAACATGGGGTATAAACTTTCATTTGATGAAAGGACATCAGGACCAATCAATGCCATATATTTCGACTGGGCGCACGGAAGCTTTTGGGGTGGGTCCAGCAATCACGGCGAAGACTATGGTATTGGCTGGTAGTCTTTAACAATCCAAACAGTAAAAATATGAAACAACTTTCAGTATTGGTTTTCATGTGCTTCATTATTGATGGAGTCGCCCAAGGGATACCGGCAAAGGATGTCCAGCTCAAAACGGCCGTGCTCGCGGCTCCGGAAGGATTGCGGGATAAGGCGATGGTCTACGGCTATTCAGATAAAGGTGAGTTCATCGTGCTGCGCACCGGGACGAACGAAATGGTGTGCCTGGCTGATGACCCGAATCAAGCTGGCGTTAACGTTTCTTGCTATCATAAAGATCTTGATCCCTTTATGGCGAGAGGCAGGGAATTAAAGAAGGAAGGAAAATCATTTAAGGAAATATTCGATACAAGAGAATCAGAGGCGAAGTCTGGCAAGCTGGCGATGCCAAAGCAACCGGCAACACTTTTTGTGTTCAGCGCCAAGCCCGAGGAATTCAACGCATCGACTGGGGAAGTAAAAGGTGGAAGTCTGCGCTATGTAATATACATCCCTTATGCCACTGCGGAGAGTACAGGCTTACCTTTGAAACCTGAAGCACCAGGAATGCCGTGGATCATGGATCCGGGAACGCACCGCGCGCACATCATGATAAATCCACCAGCGAAAGAGTAACTGTCAAAAAAGGCCATTAAGAAAACCCGGACTTATGCCGGGTTTTTTAATGTAAATATTTTAACAGAATTTTTATGTTGCCCAGGTTTTTCCGTTGCCGGCCTGTGACAATGGAACGCATCCTTTATAAGCTCCAGGCACTGCCTCATATTGCAAGACCTGCGTAGCACCTACTTCGGACGTAAAGAATCCCAGCATTGTAAGCTCCTTTGTTGTAAGGATGAATGGACGCTTCGGTGCCGGCTTTGTTTCACGATCCGCCTGCACGGCTTGGTCATGCATCTTCTTCACGAATGCAGACTGTTTCTCTGCGCTAAGTTCGATAAAACGATCGCCGTATTCTTTCTTTGCAGATTCATCAAAAGCTTTAAGGCCCTCGAGGTAGCTGTCCTGGTCGGCCTTGGAATAAACTTCCTTCAACATCAGATCGATGAACCCTGGTACACCGGTTTCCTTCGCGCCAGGTGTGTCAGTTTTTGGTATGATGATCTCAGCAACCTGCCCTACCAGCAACCCTTGATCCGCTGATAGGAACACAGGCTTCCAGTCCAGCGTGGGTTTCGCTGTGCAACCATTTAATACACCCATGATGGCGGGAGCTGAAACCACTCCACCCATGATCCACGCGGTGCGTCTTAATGCCTCTCTACGATCCATAGTATGCCTTGTTAGAATGACTAAATATTGTTCTTTTTCAATTCAGTTACCGCATAATCAACGGCCCGCGCCGTAAATGCCATATAGCCAAGAGAAGGATTATGGCAAGCTGCAGAAGCCATAAACGACCCGTCGGTAACAAATACGTTCTTGCATGCATGGATCTGGTTCCACTTGTTCAACACAGAGGTCTTTGGATCCTTGCCCATTCTAGCAGTACCCATTTCGTGAATGCCAAGTCCTACCCCAATTTCGCGATCAAAGGTGTTGATATTCTTATAGCCTGCGGCCTCCAGCATTTCGGCAGCATCGGCAGCCATGTCCTTACGCATTTTCAATTCATTATCGCGAAGGATGGCATCGAACGTAAGCGTCGGCAGACCATACTTGTCTTTCTTTTCATTGTTGATGACCACAAAATTTTCGTGGTATGGAAGTATTTCGCCAAAGCCGCCCAGGCCAATTGACCACTTTCCTGGTTTTGTTACGGCAGCCTTCAGATCTGCACCAAGGCTGAGCTCGCTGACGAGACTGCTCCAGCCCTGTCGGCTCGCACCCCCCTGGTAACCGAAGCCTCTCAGGTAGTCACGTTTATCTTTACCTACGTTTCGGTATCGTGGAATATACAATCCATTGGCGCGACGGCCGGTGTAATACTGATCTTCAAATCCATCCACTTCACCGCTGGCGCCCACACTCAGATGGTGATCCATTATGTTGTGACCCAACTCGCCACTGTCATTTCCAAGTCCGTTTGGAAAGCGGTCTGATTTTGAATTAAGCAGAATAAAAGTAGATCCAAATGTTGATGCGCATAGGAAGATAACTTTGGCGTAGAACTCTATTTGTTCACCGCTCTCTGCATCCAGTACTTTTACCCCAGTGGCTTTGCCTTTCTTGTCGTCATAGATGAGCTCGTAGGCTATTGAGTTTGGCCTTAGCGTCATGTTACCAGTTTTCTCGGCGGCGGGCAACGTTGAAGAAACGCTGCTAAAGTATCCTCCGTAAGGACATCCACGCGAGCAGAGGTTCCTGTATTGACAGGTTCCGCGTTGTGGACTGTGAGGCAGTGGCGCTGTCGCGTGAGCGGTTCGACCGATCGTGATTAACCGATCGAATTTGCTTTTGACAGATTTCTTAAGGTCAAGTTCAACACAGTTAAGTTCCATCGGTGGCAAGAACTTTCCATCGGGAAGCTGAGGATAATTTTCAGCCTGACCGCTTACACCAATAAAAGTTTCAACATAGTCATACCATGGAGAAATATCCTTGTAGCGTACAGGCCAGTCTACTGCAATACCATCTTTCGCATTTGCCTCAAAATCCATGTCGCTAAGTCTGTAGCTTTGACGGCCCCACGTGATCGATCGCCCCCCAACGTGATAACCACGCATCCAGTCGAATCGATTGACTTCTGTATAAGGATTCTCAAGATCGTTTACAAACCAATGCTTGGTTGCCTGCTGAACGGTGTATCCCGTCCTGGCTTGCACACCTTGCTGCTTCAGATCCTCCTGGGTTGGCCTGCCCGCATTTGGGAAATCCCAGGGATCTTTTGTTGCTGTTGGATAGTCCGGATGCTTTACCATTCTGCCGCGTTCGAGAACAAGGGTTTTCAATCCCTTTTCTGTGAGTTCCTTGGCTGCCCAACCCCCGCTGATGCCAGTGCCTACGACAATGGCATCAAACGTGTTTTTCTTTTCAGCGTCGACGTTAAGATTCATGATGAGTAAGAAATTTGCTTAAAAATATACTATTCAATCGATTAATAAAGAAAAAAGGGGTTCAACGGAAAGTAAAATTGGCTGGGGTAGAATGATTCTAATTAACATCCCCAAATGCTATGTTATTGCACCAATATTGTGCTGGGTGGTATTCATTCACCCAATCGCCAAATCACCCAATTCTCATTCCTCAACCCGCCAGTTCTGACAGCTCAAGCCACCGCAGCGTTTTTTCCTCGACGAGCGTAACCAGCTTTCGCACTTTCTCCGACCATTCCAGTAGTTGACGATGATCATCCGACCCTCCCGCCAGCAGCAACGTGAATGCCTCCTTATCTTTTTCCAGCCGATCGATTTCCATCTGGAGATTTTCAAATTCTTGCTTCTCTTTAAACGAGAGCTTCCTTCGCTCCACCACAGTCGGAGGATCATGACTGACAACTGTTGATGCTCTAGCCGGAACTTGTTCTGGTTGCTCGTTTAACCAATCTCTGTAGTCCGTGTAGTTGCCATTGAATAACCTGATGCGACCATCACCTTCAAAAATAAAAAGTTGGTCTACCAGATGATCCATAAAATATCTGTCGTGAGACACTAGCAAAAGGCAGCCTGTAAACTTCTCGAGAAAATCCTCCAATACATTGAGGGTATCGATATCAAAATCATTCGTAGGCTCATCCAGTATCAGGAAGTTTGGGTTGGTGACCAGCAGCTTCAAGAGTTGAAGACGCTTCTTTTCGCCACCGCTTAGTTTCTCAATGAAATTGTATTGCTTCTCGGGTGGAAAGAGAAATGTGTCGAGGAACTTGGAAGCAGAAACCTGCGATCCGTCGGACATCGTAATGAATTCTGCTATTTCTTTAACCTCCTCGATAAGCCTATTGGCGGGATTAAGTACGATTGATTCCTGTGTAAAGTAGCCATATTTAGTGGTAACTCCCGGCATTACCTCTCCCTTGTCCGGCTTCAATTTACCGACAAGCATGTCAAGGAAAGTCGATTTGCCGATACCATTTTTTCCCACCACGCCGATGCGATCTTTCTTTTTAAACACATAAGAAAAATCGGACACGACTTTCAATGGTCCGTAGTTTTTTGAGATATGCTCCACTTCAAGGATCTTCCCTCCCTGCCTTGCCTCTTTGATATCAAGCTCCAGTTTGTCTTTTCTAAGGTCCTGTGAGGCCTTCTTTTCGAGTTCATGGTACGCTTCAATCCGATATTTGGCCTTAGTTCCGCGAGCCTTTGGTTGGCGGCGCATCCATTCGAGTTCTTTCTTCAGCAGGTTTCTGGCTTTTGTAACTTCGATCTTCAGGAGTTCTTCCCGGCTCGCCTTCTTTTCCAGGTAATAGGCGTATTTGCCTTTGTATCGGAATAGTTGCCCCCTGTCCAATTCGATGATCTCTGTAACGACGTTGTCCAGGAAGTAACGGTCGTGGGTGACCATAATCAATGTGATGTTTTGACCAGAGAGGTAATTTTCAAGCCATTCGATTGCCTGCAGATCCAGGTGATTGGTAGGCTCATCAAGGATGATAAGATCGGGTTCAAGCAGGAGCAGCTGGGCAAGGAAGATTCGCTTTTTCTGACCGCCTGAAAGTTCGGAGAATTTCCTGTCCATGTCTGGCACATCCAGCTTTTCTATGATCTCGTGCACCTTGTTCTCGTAGTCCCACGCTTTCAGCTCTTCCATTTTTTCAAGAACCGCCTGCATGCGTTCCGGTGTGGTTTCAGGATCGTGGATACATTGTTCGTACTCCTTTACAACCTTAGCGACATCGTTACTATCATTGAACAGAACGTCTTTCACGGTAATGTCACCATCCACAGTTGGCTGCTGCGTCAAAAAACCGAGGCGGATACCGTTCCGGATGCTGACCTTTCCATTATCCGGCTGCACTTCACCGGTCAGGATCTTCAGCAGCGTTGACTTGCCGACGCCGTTGTTTCCAACCAGCGCAAATTTTTCTCCCTGGGAGATTCCCAACGATACATCCCTAAACAACCATTTATCATTATAGGTCTTAGCGACCAGCTCCGCGGACAAGTAGTTCAATTTGATCTGAATTAAGAAGCAAAGGTAGTGGAAAAGTGACAGGCTTCAAGCCGGCGGGCGCGTCATTAGTGGTTAATAAATTATTCATTAAAATTTTTCATTCATTATTGTTCGTAATCTCTTTTCCTTATAGCATATTGAAAAAAATAATTTCGTTAACGCGGAGTTCATCTTCGGAGCCCATCCATTGCTTATGACTATTAAACATTCTCTATTTCGGTATGTTGCGATCTTGCTATTCATCGTTTCTATGGAAGGCATTGCGCAGGTTCCCAATAAATTTACGGTGACAGCTTATTTTTTCGGAGGGCCGCAACAAGTTGATAGTGTCGCTGTAGAAAAATTAACGCACATCATTTTCAGTTTCTGTCATTTGAAGGGAAACGTATTGCAAGTAGACAATAGCAAGGATGCTGCGACCGTCGCTAACCTGGTAGCACTCAAGAAAAGAAACCCTTATCTTAAAGTATTACTTTCACTTGGTGGCTGGGGCGGCTGTGAAACTTGCTCCGACGTCTTTTCAACAGATAAGGGAAGAAAAGATTTTTCTCAATCGGTCCTGCAGTTAAACCAATTCTTTAAGACTGATGGTATCGATATAGATTGGGAGTATCCCGTCGTCGAAGGATTTCCAGGTCATCACTTTGGACCATCTGACAAAGCAAACTTTACAGCGCTGATACATGAACTCCGTAAAACTTTGGGATCTACCTACGAGATCAGCTTCGCAGCCGGCGGATTTCAGAAGTTCTTAGATGAAGCTGTCGACTGGAAGGCGGTTGTCGGTGATGTAGACAGGATCAATCTAATGACTTATGATCTGGTGAACGGCAATTCCATTATCACTGGTCATCATACGCCACTTTTCAGCACCGCCGATCAAAAGGAATCGACTGATAATGCTGTAAAATACCTTATCAAGGTGGGTGTACCGGCGAATAAGCTCGTCATTGGTGCCGGATTCTACGGACGGATGTGGGAAAACGTTTCAGCCGAGCGCAATGGTCTTTACCAATCCGGAAAATTCAAGAGAGGAGTCAACTTTAACAGGTTTGCAACTGAACTATCCGCTGCCAACGGTTGGAAATCATATTGGGACGACATTGCAAAGGCACCTTATTCGTACAACGCTTCGCAGAAACTTTTTATAACATACGATGACCGACGGTCGATGGAGTTGAAAACCAAGTATGTCGGCGACAAAAAGCTTAATGGAATAATGTTTTGGGAAATAACCAACGATACTTTTTCGAATGGCCTTCTTGATTCGATCGATAAGGTCAAGCGAACGTACCGGCCAAAATAGTATTCCAGTGACCTCATTATTCACTCAACAACCACGGTTATCCATGCAAAAATCAATAGCAGTCTGCGCTTTCCTCATTCTCGGCTTGATGGGTTGTTATGCACAAAGTGCTAAGGAGTTCTTAAAAAAGGGCGAAACACAATACCAGGCAAAGGAATTTGAAAATGCATTGAAAACATATCAAGAAGGACTCAAGGCGTATCCGCAGGATGCGAGACTTAACTTCTTTACGGGCCTCACCTATCTCTCGCTGCCTAACAAAGCCGAATCGCTGAGATACCTTCAAACGTCATTCACCATTAACCCATCTATTGACGACCGGATATACTATTACCTCGGGTTGTCCTATCAATATAACAGGCAGTATCAAAAATCGGAGGAGTTTTTTAACGAGTACAAAAAACGTCATCCTGACCAGGCAGATCAGGTAGACAAAAAGATCAGGCAACTTGAATATGCAGATTCGCTAACCCATGCACCTTCCACTGCGATATTCAAGTTGCCTGATCTTACTATCAATTCTTCGTTCCATGAATACTCTCCATTAGTTTCTTCCGATGGAAACACAATGATATTCACGTCAAACAGACCGGATCAGGCAAGTCAGCAAAGTGGACTCCCTTCATTTGAAGACATATATATTTCGAAACGCGTGGATGGGCAATGGACCAAACCTGAAAAGATCAGCCCCAATATCAATATTAGATTTAACGATGCTGCGGCCTCCCTATCACCGGATGGCAAGACACTGATACTGTATTATGAGTACGGCTTAGGTGACATTTACGTTTCAAAACTCAATGGAAGCGAATGGTCAACGCCAGTTGAGTTAAATCAAAACATTAACACACCCGGATTTTGGGAAGCGTCAGGCTATCTCACTGCCGATGGGAAGAAACTATATTTTACCAGCAACAGGCCTGGTGGTGTTGGCAACCTCGATATCTATGTAAGTGAAATGGAAGAGACCGGTGACTGGGGCAAAGCAACTAACCTTGGTCCCGTGATCAATACGAAGGGACGCGAGGATTCTCCATCCGTGGATAAGGATGGTAAGACACTTTATTTTTCATCGGACGGCCATCCAACCATGGGCGGTACCGATATCTTTAAAAGTGAATTCAAGGATGGCAAATGGCAGAAGCCAGTAAACATGGGCCATCCTATCAACTCGGTGGAGGACGATAGCTTCTTCGCTGTCACGGAAGATCGTAAGCGAGCATATTTTTCCACGCTCCGGGAGGAGGGAAATGCAGAGATCTATACCCTTACGTTTATAGAACCTGATCAGGCCATCGCTGATGTCGTGACGCCCGCGGTCAATGCACCTGGTGTGGCCTCTCAAAGCACAGTGGGCACTCCACACACCCTTCAGAAGGTATCGATCGTAGAATTTGATAGTCTTACCGAAGCAGAGAATCTGCCACCCATCGCACCCATTTTCGTAGGAGAGCCAGATCCAGAATACGTACGCAAGCGTGGTTTAGAGAACACGCCAATTCCGGAAAATAAAGTAGCTAAGGAAAGTGTGGTGGCCCGACAGGTTCCGAAAGAAAAATCGCCGGTCAAACCTGATTTGCAACCCGTCAGAAAGACCGCCCCACCTGTTGCGAGTGTCTCCAAGCCACCTGCCAGCAACGCGAAAACTGCTTCAACGTATCGATCTGGTTCCAAAAGATTTCTGTTTTTCGCGACCGGAAAGGATGATTTGAACAATGAATCAGAGAGAAAGCTTGAAGATGTTTACGCTTTGTTAACCAGCGATGCTGCAATGCACAGTTTGATCGAAGGTCATACCGACAATACTGGTAGTGATCTGCTGAACAATGCACTCTCCATCAAACGAGCCAACGCTGTTGCAAAGTATTTGACAAGACGTGGCATCGAACCTCAAAGATTGGCAGTGAAGGCCTACGGCGCACGCAAGCCGCTCGTCTCCAACGATGATGAGATAGGCGGCCGCGAACTTAACCGTCGCATTGAAATCGGCTTCCTCCGCTGAACTAAGAATTCATAATTCATAATTACATTTCTACCCTTCCCTGCGCAATACCTGTAGCGGTGGCGTTGTAATAACCTCCCTGGAGTTGATCCAACCGATCAGCACGGTTAAGGCGATGACGCCAAAGCCTATGATCAGGAGCTCCTGCCAGTCGAATGCAAATGTGATCTCGAAAAAGTATTTGGTTAACAGATATCCACCTCCGAGTGCCAGGATCATACCCGTTAAGGCTGAAAACAATCCTAGCCACACGTATTCTACCAGTGTGATCTTGGTAATCTGACTTGTTCTCGCTCCAATGGTCCGGAGAAGGACATTCTCTTTTATACGAACGAATTTGCTATTGATAACAGCGCCAGCCAATACGATGAGACCGGTGATAATGCTGAAGAGCGCAAGAAATCGGATCACCAAACCAAGCTTATCAAACAATCCATTCACAGTGCTTAGGATCAGGCGAAGGTCGATTAGCGAGACATTGGGAAACCGCATCACGAGTTGCTGCTGAAAAACGCTGGCCTGCTTTTGATCGTCTATTCGGGTCGTGGTGACGAAAATCTGCGGTGCATTCTCCAGCACACCCGGCGGAAATACGAATATGAAATTAGGAGGATCCTTTGGCCAGTCAACTTTACGGATACCCGCAATGTGCGCCGGCAACGAAACGCCCTGAATATCGAAAACCAAAGAATCACCGGTCGTGACGTTCAAAGACTCCTCCATTCCTTCTGAGATTGTTACCCAAACCGAATCCACACCCGCCTTTTTTGAATGGATAGCACCTTTCACCAATTCTTCCGAATGGGTAAGGCTGTCCCTGTAGGTCACACGATACTCGCGCGATAAAGCCCAACTTGGAATCTTGTCAGTCGTGTCGGGCAACAGCGTTTCCATGGACTTGCCCTTAAGTTCACGTAGCCGGCACGTAATAATCGGAACCACCTGATCGACTTTTAATTTATTGTCCTTCATCAGCTTGATAACACCATCTTTCTGCCCCGGCTGTATATCGAAGAGGATTGTATTGCTTTGGTTCTCCTGCCCCGTGAATTCCACCTGGCCCAGCATACTTTGCTCGACAATGTTCAGCGTCGAAATTATGAATGCGCCTAGCCCTATCGTGACAAGCAAGACCCGCGTCTGATTGTTTGGTCGAAAAAGACTCGACAAAGAATGCCGGAGAATGAATCCAGCCCGTTCGGGAAAGAACCTTCTGACGAGGAAAAGCAGCAACATAGCAACGAGCGTAAGGCATCCCAAAGCGGCAGCCAGCCCAAGAAAAAAGAAAGTACCCGTCAACAGACTCTTGGTTTGCATCGCAGCAAAGCCCAAAGGAAATAAGGCAATCAGTATGATCGCCACGATCTTTGTTTTGGAAAACCTGGTCCTCATTTCTGTACCCGCCCGCAGCACGCTGAGGGGTGGCACAAAGCGCACTGAAACTAGTGGAAGAATAGAGAAGAGAACGGAGACGATCGCGCCGATTAGAAATCCCATCAGCAACGACTGCCAGGAAATCGAAAACGCAACTTTGAACGGAAGAATCCCTTTGAGTAAGAGCGGGATCACTTGCTGAATTCCAATTCCCAGCACGGAGCCGACAAGGCTACCCAGAAGACCAAGGAAGAATATCTGAATAAAATAGATATTGAACGCCTGCCAACCGGAAGAACCCACGCATCGCAGCACTGCAACTTCCTCCCGCTTTTCCCTTGCATAAATATGAACGGAGCTGGCAACGCCCATGCAACCCAGGATCAAGGCGACGAACGCCAGCAATGAAAAGAAACGATAGACAGAAACGAAACCTCGACCCAGACCATCCTTTCGCTCCTGCACCGTATCGTATGAGTATCCAAATTTCTTAAGTGAAGGTTTTATATCGGTGATCAGTTGATCAGTCTGCTCATCGCTTGAGGTTTGAAAATATCGCTTATAATTTACCCTGCTCCCGTATTGAACCAATCCAGTCGAATCTAACTCCTGCATGGATATGTAGACTGAAGGTGTGAAGGATGCCATAATGCCCCCTCCTCCTGGGAGGTTTGACACAACGCCGGCAACCTTGAACACCCTGTTTCCTACGCGTATCGAATCGTCGGAACTTACTTCGAATTGACTGGCCAGCGACTCATCCATCATTGCGTAGCGTCCCGTTTTCATTCTTTCATAGGCGTCAACGGGCAGCGTTTCGATCTTGCCATAGAAGGGAAATGGACCAGAGAATGCTACCAACCTGATGAGCCGTGATTGACCACTATGTAAGAACAACACCATGGATGCCATATCGGCTTCTGAAGCTTGCGTTGCCTTGGTTGAATCGAATATTGTCAGTATTTCTTTTCCAAATTTCTTATCGCCATTCACTACCAGGTCCGCGCCAACAAGTTCTTTAGCGTTCTTGTCGATATCGTTTTCCATCGAATGGCTAAAGGAATCGAGTGCTACAACGGCAGCGATACCAGTAATGAGTGATGCGGTGAATAACATGAGACGCGAGAAATTCTTTCTCGCATCGCGCCAGGCCATTTTCCATACCCACCGGTCTTGAAAGATGGTTTTGGATTCACGTTTTAATTTGATGATGTATTCTATCATAAGGCGCGCGCCGGCGCTGAGATGTGTTGACGCTGATGGATCTCCTCTTCAAGCCTTCCGCCGCGCATGCGCAGAATGCGGTGTGTACGCTGGGCCAGCTCCAGATTATGCGTCACGAGTACAAGGGTCGTACCATTCTCTTTATTCATCGTGAACAGCAGCTCTTTTATGTGGTTTGCATTTTCCTCGTCAAGGTTGCCGGTGGGCTCATCGGCAAACAGGATCTTAGGGTTGGTGATGAAGGCTCGTGCCATCGCCACCCGTTGTTGTTCGCCTCCAGACAATTGAGAAGGATAATGGTGGGAACGGTTTGCAAGCCCGACGCGATCGAGCAGTTCTTTTGCTTTAGGCGCAACATCTGGAAGTTCGAGCGGTACCATCACATTTTCGAGCGCAGTAAGTGTCGACAACAATTGGAAATTCTGAAAAACGAATCCTACGTATTGATTTCGTAAATATGCGCGATCGTCTTCCCCCATAGCGTTCAGCTTGAAGCCCATGAGTGAAAGTGTGCCCGACGTAGCGGTGTCAAGCCCGGCACATAGCCCGAGCAATGTTGTTTTCCCACTGCCAGAGGGCCCGATGATAGCCAACGAATCGCCCTGATTAACCAAAAAGGATACATTATCCAGTACAGTAAGGTCACTTCCGGCCGATCGGTATATTTTGGTAAGATTTTCCGAGTGAAGTACAGCTGTTGACATGATTTTTGTTACATCAATAATGATACTAAGCGTTATTACGCTAAAATTGTTTCAGTTTCCAAGAAAAGACAAACGTGTTTATGTCCGTAGTCGCAAAAATGCTTGTATTTATTTCACTGCTAGCCTTTTTCCAGGCCGCCGTTCCACCTAAAGTGATACTTTTCTACGGTGACAGCCTCACTGCAGGTTATGGTCTTTCCACTGAGGAAGCATTCCCTGCCATCATCGAAAAGACGCTCAATGCTAAAGGCAAATCGGTCCGCATTGTGAACGCCGGATTGAGTGGAGAAACTTCCGCTGGAGGCCTGAATAGACTCGACTGGATCTTGAAACAACCCGTGGACATTTTCATATTGGAGCTCGGTGCAAACGATGGTCTTCGTGGTCTTCCACTGGACGAGACTGAGAAGAACTTGCAACACATCATTGATAGGGTCACAACAAAATATCCGGCCGTTAAAATCGTTATTGCAGGGATGCTTGTTCCGCCAAACTTGGGATCTGATTACACCACACGCTTCAGCAAAATCTATCCGAATCTTGCCAAAAAAAATAAGGCGACGCTCATTCCATTTTTGCTTCAGGGCGTAGCAGGTGACGAGAAGCTAAACAATGCCGATGGTATTCACCCCAACGTTGAAGGCCATAAAATCGTCGCTGACCATGTTTTGAAATTTATCGAACCCCTTCTCTAGCACTAAAGCTTACTACTTATGAAAAGTGTCATCATTGTCGGACTGGCTATTTTGCTGGGTGGACCCTTAACAGCCCAGATCAATCTGGATAAAATAAAAAAATCCTTAGGAGGCACCTCTTTGAGTTCAGATGAAATAGTTGCTGGACTGAAAGAGGCGTTGACCAATGGCACTTCAAAGGGTGCGGATCTGGTGTCTCAACTTGACGGCTACTATAAGAACCCCGAAATCAAAATTCCCTTTCCCCCCGAAGTAAAGCAGGTTGAGGCAAGGCTGCGCCAGATCGGACTTGGTAGTGAAGTTGATAAATTTGTTGAATCATTAAACCGCGGAGCCGAAGATGCAGCTCATGAGGCAAAGCCGATCTTCATCGCGGCGATCCGTCAGATGACGATCCAGGATGCCTACTCAATACTTAAAGGAAATGACGACGCTGCCACGCAGTACCTAAGCAAAACGACTACTGGTGTGCTTACAGAAAAATTTAAGCCCGTCATTCAGAGATCATTGGAGAAGGTAAACGCAACAAAATATTATAAAGACCTGGTAACAAGTTACAATAAGATTCCGCTGGTTCAGAAAGTAAACCCCAATCTTGACGATTACGCGACCCAAAAAGCAATACAGGGACTCTTTGTGATGATCGCCAAAGAAGAAAAGAATATCCGCCAGAATCCCCTCGCCAGAACTTCAGACATCCTTAAGAAAGTTTTCGGGGCAAATTAAGTTGCTGTGCAAGAGCTTCTCTTTTCCGTGGGACTATACGTCCAAAATGCGCTAAAAAAAGTAAGCTTCTTTGCGCAATAACAGTTATACTTACTCTTTCAACGTGCATATGATTTCCTTATGAAGGTCGCGCTATTCATACCGTGCTATATTGACCAATTCTATCCTCAGGTTGCCATAGCCACCCTTGAGTTGTTGGAGAAGTTTGGTGTCGGTGTACATTATCCTGAAAAACAAACTTGCTGCGGCCAGCCAATGGCCAACTCGGGTTTCGAACACCTTACAGGGAACTGCAATTCATTGTTTGTCGATAATTTTTCCAAATTCGATTATGTCGTTTGCCCTTCGGGAAGTTGTACCCTTCATATTAAGGACCATCTTCACGTGACAGACCGAGAGGATGAGGCCGCCGATATCAGATCGAAGGTGATGGAACTGACGGAGTTTCTTACTGATATTATTAAGGTTGAGAATATCGATGCATCCTTTTATCACAAAGTAGGGCTCCATCAAAGCTGTCATGGCCAGCGGGGACTCAAGCTTGCCCAGATGTCTGAGTTAATGGCGGCTCCCTTTTCGAAGCCGGAAAAACTTTTGAAAATGGTCAAGGGCATCGACCTTATTTCGCTGGAACGGAAGGACGAATGCTGTGGTTTTGGAGGGACATTTTGTGTTGGTGAAGAAGCGGTTTCTGTAAAAATGGGCAAAGATCGGGTATCCGATCATATGCGATCTGGAGCCGAATTCATAACAGCGAATGATATGTCGTGCCTGATGCATCTCGAAGGAATTTTGAAAAGACAAAAGAGTACCACACGCGTTATACACATCGCTGAAATATTAAACCACAGCCACCAATGACGGAACCGCTAATTCACCCGCCGGATCATGCCGAAATGGCTGAGGTGTTCAATAAGGATGAAGCGCGTGTCGACTGGCACGATCAGACGTTATGGTTTATAAGAAACAAGCGGGATAAAGCTGCCCATCAGCTTCCGGAATGGGAATCGTTAAGAGAA
>Ga0193753_10001493_pt1 | contig 19879 bp, 15 predicted proteins | sample H1c2metaG_FD_144925 | JGI IMG/M metagenome (GOLD analysis project Ga0193753, IMG submission 144925) | Soil microbial communities from a riparian zone of the East river system, Colorado, United States - H1c2 | ecosystem: Environmental > Terrestrial > Soil > Riparian zone | place: USA: East...
CACCCGCTGCCGCCCGGCAGCGGGTGGCGCACCACGTCCGCGGCGGTTGCCGCGCCGGCGGTGGCGAGTCCGAGTGCGCCGGCGATGGCCGCGCGCACACCGGCGGAACGAATTTGTCTGATCATGGTGACTCCTTAAATGGGGACATTCCTCGATTCCTAGCAAATGGGGACGCAGCTCGAATTACCGGCGAGTCGAGGTGTGTCCCCATTTGCTAGGAATCGAGGAATGTCCCCATTATTTCAGCGTATTGATGTAAGCGACGACGTCGGTGATGGCCTTGGCATCGGGAAGCGTTGCGACGATAGCGCGCATCTGCGCGCCGTAGGTGTCGCGTTCATCGGTGCCGCGCAGACCCTTCTGGTAGTTGGCCAGCTGCGTCACGAGATACCAGTCCGAGCGCGCCGCCAGCGCGGGTGAATTCAGCGCGGCATTGCCTTCGCCCTTCGCGCCGTGGCAGCTCGCGCAGTTCTCGTAGAGTTTCTTGCCGTGCGTCACGTCGCCCGTGACCGTCGGCGCGGGCCGCTTCGAGTCGAGTTTGCCGATGAACTGCACGGCGGCGTCGAGCGTGCCTTCGGCTTTCAGGCGCATGCCCACCGGCCCCATCTCGTGACCGGACGCATCTTCGGCGGGAACGCCGCGAGCACCGCTCGCGAAATTCTCGAGCTGTCGCGCCAGGTACCAGGGCTCCATGCCGGAGATCTTCGGCGCGCGGATGCCGTAGTTGCCATTGGCATTGGAGCCGTGACAAAGCAGGCAATAGTCGAAGTCGTTTCCGGCGGAAGCGTTGCCGACCACGAGGGCAAGTGCGACGCCCGCTGCGAGTACGTCGAGGCGCTTCATGCTGCCACCGCGCCGGCGGCGCGTTCGCGCGCGTCGATGTCCGCGATGGCGTGATGCGCCGATGCCATCGCCCCTTCCTGCCAGCCCGGGTGATAACTCACCTGGTCTCCCATGAGGTAGTGGCTCCCCACGGGCGTCTGCAGCGTCTTGAACCATTGCTTCCAGAGCTCTTCATCCCACTGCGCCGCGCAGCCGAGCATGTGGTTCATCTGGTGCCAGGCAATGCTCACGCCGCTTTCCACGTAGCTGCCGTAGCCCGGGTGAATCTTTTCGCCCTGCGCGATCGCGAGCTTGAAGCGGTCCGCCGGCGCGAGCCGCGCAAATTTTTCGCCGGCATTCGGATCGAATGTGTACGCGCCCAGCATCACGCCTTTCTGCCGGTTGATGCCATGTGCCGGGTACCACAGCTGCTGGATGTCCTGCAGCGTCCAGGAAATACCACCGTAGATGCCTTCCTTCTCCCAGAACCGCTCCTTCATCTGGAAGCCGATCTTGAAGAGTTTGCCGCGCGGAATGGCCGTGAGGCCGGCCGCGAATTCCTTCGGGAAGTTGTGCTCGATGCCGGCGAGCAATTGCATCGGGATGCAATTGAGCACGTAGTCGGCTTTCGCCGTGACGTACTCGCCGTTGCGGCGATACGTGACTTCGACGCCCTTGGGCAGCACCTTGATCTTCTGTACCTGCGACTCGAGCTGCACGAGGTGCCCGACCTTGCGCAGGAACCCCGCGGGAACGCGGTCCATGCCGCCGACGGGCTCCATCATCATGGCGGCCTGATCGTCGGTCTCGCCGAAGCTCATGATCATCATGTATCTGGATTTCAGCAGCTCACGGCCGTCGAGCGGCTTCTTGAGCACGTCGGGACTCGTGTAGTCGTGCACGGCGAGGCCCGCGTTGCTCGAGCCTGAGTATTTGAAGCTTGGGTCGAGACTGCCCAGGTACTTGAGGTATTCGCGCAGGCGGTCGTAATCGTCTTTCGTCATGGGTGCCGTGAACTGTTCCGGCGTCATGGACTTCGACATGAGCTCGGCGACGAAGCCGCGCGAGTCCGTCATGTATTCACGCGCGCGCACAGGCTTGCCGCCGAACATCGAATCGTCCTGCACCCAGGCCAGGCGGTTGTCATTGATGAACGGCGCGAGCTCGACGCCGAGCTCCTTGCAATAGTTGAGCAGCGCCTTGTGGTGGCCCGGGATGCGCGCCGGGCCGCAGTTGAAGTACAGGTCCGGATCCTTGTCGAAATTGCAGACCTGGGGAAAGCCTGTCTCGTCGATGCGATCCCCGTTGCGCACCGTCATGTTGCGCCCGCCGGCGCGGAACGAGGCTTCGAGCACCTGCACGTCGTAGCCCTTGCGCGACAGTTCGTAGGCGGCGGTGAGTCCCGAGATGCCGCCACCGAGAATCAAGACCTTCTTCGGCTTCTTGAGAGTGCCGAGCTCGGGACGCTCCGCATGTGCGATGGCGGGCAGCAGGCCCAGGGCCAGGGCCGCGCGATAAACCGTGGTCGATCCGCCGACCGCGCCGGCGAGATTGAGGAAGCCGCGGCGCGAGAGTTTGTTGGTCATGTTTTGTTTTGCCCACCAAACAGTGGTTTGATTTTGTTGTCGGGACCATACAAGTAATGTGCCAGCGTCAATTCATCAATGAGGCTTTCTAACTGGGTGTGAAGATTGAATTGTTCTTGCGCGTGCACCGCAGCGCACCACGATGAGCGACGACGCCCGCAAATGGGGACAGGCCGGAGGCCGTTCCTGATTTGCGGGCAACAGGAGACGAGCCTCGTGGCCTGGAAAACCATCCGAGCCCCACCGTGCGCTCGAAGTAGGCTCCGAATCCGATCTCTGCGTTCCTAGCAAGCGGGAGCCTGTCCGTCTCGCGCTGACGCTCCACCGCCGAGGTCTGTCCCCGTTTGCTAGGAAACGAGGAATGTCCCCATTTCAATTCGTCAGCAGGTCGGAGTTGCTGACGAACGCGATGTGCGTGCCATCCGGCGACCACGACGGCACGTTGATCGTGCCCTGGCCACCGTACACGTACGCGATCACCTTCGGCGGCGCGCTGCCATCCGTCGGCATGATGCGCAGCAGGCAATGCTTGTAGTACGGGTGGTTGGTGGGTTCCACGTCGAGCCCGTACGAAATGAGCGTGATCCACTTGCCGTCGGGCGAGAAGTGCGGGAACCAGTCGTTCCACTTGTGATCGTTCGTCACGCGTTCCTGGCCGGTGCCGTCGGGCTTCATGCGCCAGATCTGCATCTGGCCCGAACGCGTGGAGTTGAAGTAGATCCACTGGCCGTCGGGTGAGTACTCGGGACCGTCATCGAGGCCCGCGGTATTCGTGAGATTGATTTCGCGGCCGCTGCCATCCGATGCAATCCTGTGAATGTCCCACTCGAGCACCTTCGGGTCCTTCTTCGTCGGGCGCCCCGCGGTGTAGGTGAGCCATTTTCCATCCGGAGACCAGCCGTGCATGTACGACGGTGTCAGCGGCGTGATGCGCTTCGGAATGCCGCCGCGCGTCGGCATCGTGAAGATGGTCGACTGGCCACCCTCGGTGCTCTGGTCACTGATCGCGAGCTGCGTGCCGTCGAACGACAATACGTGGTCGTTGTTGTTGCGGATGGCGAAGCCGGTGTCGACGAGCGTGGACGTGCGTGTAGCGAGATCGAACTTCCACAGCCGCCCGCGCGTGGCGGGATCGTTGCCGCTGGCGTTGTAGAGCAGCGCGGAGCCATCGGGCAACCAGTTAGGCGCTTCGAACGGCACGCGCGACGAGTAGTAGACATTGCGATGGCCGCTGGTGACGTTCATGACTTCGAGCCGGCTGCCGATGTAGTCGCGATAAGGCTGGAACCCGACCTTGACCGGCTTGATCACGCGCACGTGGCGGAACACCACGGTCTCTTTCACGTCGGGGTTGTGCGAGGAGAGGAACAGGCCGACGTAGGCATCCTCGGGGACGCTGGGCACGTCCTTGATCTCGGCCACCTCGAAGGGTTCGCCAAACCTGGCCGCGGAGAAGATGAAGACATTGCCGCGGCGCTCGAGCTGGATGACGTTCGCGCCCTTGGACGCCGGCATCTCGGTCTGCCCGGTGACGTCGCCCTTCGTCTTGCGGAACTGCAGCGACGTGAGCCCATCACCGTGCAGCGCGCCGTCGACGTAGGCCGAATCGAAATCGGCGATCGACGTGCGCACCATGATGCCCGCCTTGCGATGCGGGTCGACGCCCTTGCCCTGGAATTCCACCTGCGCCTGCACGATGAAGTCGCCCTTCATGCGGCGATACGCGAACTGGAATTCATCGCGCTTCGCCCAGATGTTCACGCCGCCCGCACTCAGCGTGTAAACCTGCGATGCCGCGTTCCAGGTGGCGTAGCCGGCGATCCTGGGCGAGCCGATGTCCGCGTGGGCTTCGAAATCGCCCAACGGTCCGCCATTGGGCGAGGCAATGATGAGCGCTGGCCAGGCCAGCGCCGCTAACAACCATACAGTTCGTTTCACAAGTCCCCCTCTTTACGACGCCCGCCGATTGTTACAGGGAAATGAGCGACACCCCCGTTTCCTACGACTTAGGTCTAGCTATCGGCGCCATTCATCTCAGGAAGGCGTTGGCAGTCCACAGCATGGGGGCCTGTCCGTGCGTGTCGCCGGTCACCCGCGGCCGGTCCAGGTAGTGCTGCAGGTCGTTCTTCTTGCCCGTGCCGACGCACACTTCACGCAGCAGGCCTTCGGGTGTGAGGTGGCCCACCAGCGCGATCCAGGCCTTTCGCGCCGCGGGACCGTAGGTGTCTTCGGCCAGCCAGCCGTTTTTCACGCCGGCGACGAACGCATACGAGAACATGGCCGTGCTCGAGGATTCCTCCCAGCTTTCCGGATGGTCGATGAGCTGGCGCCACATGCCGTTCTGCGCCTGGTGCGTGAGCAGCGTCGCCATCATGCGCCGATAAGCCGAGAGCACGGTCTTGTAGGACTTGTGCTTCGGCGGCAGGTCGCGCAGCAGTTCGGCCATTCCCACGGCCACCCAGCCGTCGCCGCGTCCCCAGTAGAACGGTACGTCGGGCGCGTGGAAAAAAAGTCCGTTCGGCTGTTGCAGCTTCGCGAGGTACGCAACCATCGAGTGCGTGGCGCGCTCGAGATACTTCGAGTCTCCCGTGGCGCGATACGCCGCGAGTTGCAGCGCGGTGATCATGTACATGTCGTCTATCCACCAGCGCGTCTGGTTGGACAGCCCATCCGGCAACGGCCGATCCCATTGCGCGTCGGCGAAGGCGAGACCCATGGTGCGATAACGAAAGCGCGCATCCTGGAGGTAGAGCTCGAGCGGCAGCGATCCGAATACCGTGCCGTCCACGTGATCGGCACGTGGCACCAGCGTTCCATTGGCGGTCAGGAAGGGGTCGAAGCGATCGACGAGCCGCTTCTTGAGGTCCGCATCCTTCGTAAGCCCGGCGAACTGCAGCGCGCCCGTCCACGTCGCGACGTGCGAATAATGCAGGGCCTGCGGGCCGTGGCTGCTCATGTCCATGTTCGGCACGGGAATGAAGGCTTCGGCCACGCGCTTGCCCACTTCGGCGGGCGCAGTGCCGGCGGGCCAGTCCGTGAAATATTTGTTCTGTGCGCCGGCCGCGGAGGCGAACACCAGGCCGAGCGCGGCCAGCGAAGTCATGAAGCGCTTCATTTGCCGGCGCTCACGGTGACGGTCAAGGGCTTGAGCGCGCGCGCAGCATAGTCCTTCACGTAGGTTTCCCAGGCGGCGCGCCCGTCGAACTGACCGCTGCGCGTCCAGCCCGCGCCCGTGAAATAGCGCAGCGGCACACCGTCGATGCCCTTGACCAGCAGCAGGTTGTTGGCGAAGCCCTTGCCACTCGGCGGGTCCTCGTGCGCGAAGCCCGCGGGCGTCGCGTCGTTCGCGAGGATGACGGCGATGCCGAGCCCGCCGTCATTGTTTTCTTCCCAGAAGCTCATCCAGCGACCATCGGGATCCTTGGTGAGCACGGCGGCCGGAAATCCCGCCGCCTGCGGATGTTCGCTGATACCGATGCCAACCACGGCATTGTTGGGCACGAAGTCGAACACGCTCTCGACCGCATCGAAATTGCGGCCGCAATCGACGGTGAAGCGCTTGGTCTCGACGACCTGGCCCGTGCTGCCCGCATCCCACGGTGCGTAGCTGAGCTTGAAGACCGCGCGCGCAGGGCCGTTCGCCAGGACCTGCGCGTTCACGAAGTTGTCGGAAGTCCACAGTTTCGCGCCATCCCAGAGGCCCGTGCCGCCAGCGCCGCGCGAGCCGCCGATGCTGTACAGGTCGAGACCTTCGCCTTCCCCGTCCTTGTGGAACTGGTCATGGCCCTTGGCGTACCAGCGATCGACGATGGGATAGGTGACCCGCTTGGCCCAGACATCGATGCCGCTGCCGCGAAGCCGCTCGAAAGTGGCGCCCGGAGAATTGAGCGCCAGCCCATACATGCGATGCGCGATGCGATCGTTTTCCCAGGCCATGTCGTCGAAGCGCTCAGGGATGAAGCGCGCGTAGACGCACGAAGGCAGCGGGCCCGCGGCGGCGGGCAGATTTTCGAGCTGGAACGTGGCGCGCTTTTCACCCGCCGCGAAATCGTAGGAGAACACCAGGTCATCGTAAGACGCGCCGCGATGGTCGTGCTCATAGTTGGTGATCTGCGAGGGAATCACGCGGCCCGTGGAGTCGCGCACCACCAGGTGGTACATGCGCGCCTCGGGCAGGACGGCGGCGATCTGCGTGAATGGAACGGCGATGATCTCGCGCGGGCGCGCCGCGGCGAGATCGTGCGTGACGGTGAGCGTGGCGTTGGCGGCTCCGGCCGCCGACGCGCTCTGGGTCAATACATTCAGGGTCAGCGCGAAGGCCGCGCCGAGACATAGCTTCTTCATGAATCCCCCACGGTTAACTCGCGGGGGATTGTCGCCTATCTTGGGGACTATGGAACGGTGATCGAGGGATCCACCACCGTCCAGAACGCCCACTTCGGATCACGAGCCGTATCGAAGAGCAGCGGACGGTTGGTGCGCGCAACCGGGTAGGTGTTGAGCCAGGTGTGATTGTCCGCGATGCCCCAGAGGCTCACCGATTGCACGCTTGGCCGGTTGAACGCGTTGAACAACGCGCGATACAGAGTGGCCTGCTGCGAGAGGACGGATTGCGGCGGACTCGCGCCGTAGTCGGGGAGGCAGGGTGGAATGGTGCCCTGGGCATAGCAGGTGCCCGGGTCGGCGTAGATGGACACGTCGAGCTCGGTCACGTGATTGACCAGCGTGGTCGAAATGGCCTCGACCGCCGTGAATGCCGCGGTGACCTGGGCGACGTCGGCGCCGACCTGCAGGTGGAACTGGTGGCCGACGCCGTCGATGGGCACGCCGGCGTTAATCACGTCTTGCACGATCTTCAGCACGTTCGCGCGTTTGCCGGGTAGTTCGGTGTTGTAGTCGTTCAACATGAGCTTCATTCCAGGATTGCTCAGAGTGCCTCGCACCTCGCTCGCGATCCGGAACGCATCGATCACATATTCTCCCCCGGGTCTGGCTGCAAACTGCTGATAAGCCTGGTACCAAAGACTGTCGGTTCGATACGGATTGGCGGCGTTAGGCGTGTCAGTCGCCGCCTCGTTTACGACGTCCCACGCATAGACTTCAGGATACCGTCCCATCACCGCGGTGATGTAAGTACGCAGGTGTTGCAGAAGTGCGGCATGGTAGTTAGCCGAATTGTTCAGATCGCCGACGAACAGCCAGCTGGGCGCGCTCTGGTGCCAGACCAGCGTATGTCCGCGAAGCCGGATGCCATTGGCAGCGGCGAAGTTCGCGATGACGTCTGCCTCAACAAAGTTGGGCGAGGCCGCTGGCTGCGCCGGGGCGGTGTTGGGCATGTTCGGCCAGATGTTAAGAGGCTTCATGGCGTTTTCGGCCGTGATGCTGCTGAAATGCTTGAGCAGCAACGGGGCATCCGCATTGAGGGTCGAGGCGGGCTCGATGGCCGCGCCGATCGGAAAATTGACGACGCCGAACTTCGCCGCCAGCGAAGCCTTGAGCGCCGGTGCAGTAGACGGGCTGGGAAGCTGCGACGGGGGAGGGCCGCCATTGCCGGGCGGTGGCGTGAACGGTTCGTCGCCACCTCCACAGCCGGCAAGAAACATGACAGCTGCCATTGCCGCGCCAAACAGTACTTTCCGCATCATGAATCCCCTCATCCTTGGTGACTGCGATCCTGCAGCAGTTTCCATCGTCAATTCGTGAAGAAGTGTCGCGGCTCCCGGCGCCGCGGCCGTTTTACTGGCGCGAAAACGCGCGCGCCAGGATCGCGCGAATGGTCTGCGTGCGTTCCGCGGACGGCGGGCCCATGAGGCCGCGCTGCTCGCGAGGCAGGTGCGCCAGGGCTTCATCGGGCGCGGTGAAAACATAGTGCTCGAACATTTCACGCCACACCGCGCGTTGCTCGGCCGGCAGGTCGCGCAGCGTGAGCATGGCGTGCAGCATGCAGTCGAACGGCGAACCGGCCTGGCGCGCTTCGTTCCACCAGTAATTCACCAGCACGTTGAAAGGAGTCAGCGATTCGACCTGGTGCCACCATCCGTAAGGAATGTAGATGGCATCGCCGGGTTCGAGTTCCGCGGTGCTCGCATGACGCATCGCTTCGGCGAAGCGCGGAAATCTCGTGAGGTCCGGCTCGCTGAGCGTCACCAGGCTGATCGGCAGGCCGGAGACATTCAATTCGAAAGGCCCGATGTAGAGGTTTGCGAGCTGGTCCGGCGGAAACAGCGTGAAGCGGCGCCGCCCGCCGACGACGCAGGCAATGTTGCTGGACAGGTCGAAGTGCGGTTGCACCAGCAGCGTGTTGCCGATCCAGATGCGCGGCGCGATCACGGGCGGCAGCAGCGGATGCGGATTGGCGGCGGCGAATGGCGGCAGGTGTTCGGCGGTGGGCGTGGATTCGATGTACAGCGCCGGCGGATTCGGATCATCGAACTGCGCCAGCAAGCGGTCGATGGTCGCGCCGATGGTCGCCGGGCGCCGCTCGAAGTTCAGGCCGCGCATGTCATCGTTATAGAAGAAGTGTCCGCGAATCGACGGTGGGCCTTCGAGCACGGCCACGGGCTGGCCACGATCGAAGCCACGCAGATAGTCGCCGAGCGTGCGTGCGGACTTGCGGCCGGCGCGTACCGCGGGCCAGTCGTTCACCAGCCCTTTGAGCACCACGGGCTTGCCCGCCGGCATTATCTCGTCGCGAAAGATCTTGAGATCGACGGCGTGCCGGATGAGTATCTGTGCGCGTTCGGACATGGGGGTGAGCGGATGTTACAGCGAATGGCCGCAAGGCTGGCATGGGCGATGGTGTTGGCTGCCAGCGGCGCGGCGCAGGCGCAAGCACCACTGATGAGCGGTCTCTTCGTGGATCACGCCGTGCTTCAGCGCGACCGGCCGTTGAATGTATATGGCCAGGCGGCGGCAGGAGAAGAAGTGACCGTGACACTGGCGGGCGCTTCGGCGCGCGCCAAGGCTGACGCGCGCGGCGCATGGTCGCTGACATTGCCCGCCATGCCCGCGGGCGGTCCGCACACGCTCACGGCCCGCGTGGCTGCGCGAACGCAGGTCGCGAATGACATTCTGGTCGGCGATGTGTGGCTGTGTTCCGGCCAGTCGAACATGGAGTGGCCGGTACGAAATACGCTCGATGCGGGCTCGGAAGTGGCGCTCTCGGCCAACGACCGTATCCGTCAGGTCACCATCGTGCGCGCCACCAGCGCGGCGCCGCGCCAGGACTTCGACCAGGTGCTCGAATGGAAGGTGGCAGGTCCGGCCACCACCGAACATTTCTCCGCCACCTGTTACTACTTCGTGCGCGAGTTGCAGAAGACCGTGAATGTGCCGCAGGGGATCATCTCGTCGAACTGGGGCGGGTCGCGTATCGAGCCCTGGATGAGCGAGCATGCGCTGCGCGCCGTGGGCGGCTACCAGGCGCCGCTCGACTTGTTAGGCGAGCTGCGCACCAACAAACCCGTCGCGTTCTGGCACTGGGGCGATACCTGGCAGAAGTGGTGGCTCGAGCAGCGCGCCGTGACGAAGGGCACGCAGCCCTGGGCGGTGAAGGGCGATACCACTTCGTGGCAACCCGCGCCGCCTGCGCTCGGCTACTGGGAAACCTGGAACGTGCCCGCGCTGGGCCGCTACGACGGCCTCATGTGGTTCCGCGCGCACGTGAAGCTCGACAAGCAACAGGCAGTGCAGGCTGCGCAATTGTCGCTGGGTCTCGTGGATGACGTCGACGTCACGTGGCTCAATGGCCGCGCGGTCGGCAATGGATTCGGAGACGAGGCGCGTCTTTACGCGCTGCCACCGAAAGTGCTGAAGGCGGGCGACAACCTCGTGGTCGTGAACGTGCACGACTTCTGGGGCGACGGTGGGCTGCATGGTCCCGGCGAGCAGCGTGCACTGTTGTTGGCCGATGGCACGCGTGTGCCGCTGACCGACTGGGAGTACAGCGTCGCGCCTTCGGGGCTGTGGCCGCCGCATGCGCCCTGGGAGTCGCTCTCGGGCGTCAACGTGCTGTTCAACGCGATGATCGCGCCGCTGGGGAAATATGGGCTGCGCGGCGTGGCCTGGTACCAGGGCGAGGCCAATGCCGGTCTCGACGATGCGCGCCGCTACCAGGCGCTGCTCGCGGCGTGGATGGCGGACTGGCGCAGGCAGTTCGATGCGCCGCTGCCTTTCCTCATCGTGCAGCTCGCCAATTTTGGACCGCTCTCGAAGGCACCGGTGGATAGCGGCTGGGCGCAGTTGCGGGATGCGCAGCGCCGCGCGGTGGCGGCGGATGGAAACGCTGCGATCGCGGTCACCATCGACATCGGCAACCGCGACGACATCCATCCCACGAACAAGCAGGACGTGGGCAAGCGGCTGGCGCGCGCCGCGCGCAAGGTCGTTTATGGCGAGAAGATCTCGGCGTACGGCGCGCAACCCGTATCCGCGACGCGCGAGGGCGCCGACATCGCCGTCACGCTTGGGGATTTCGACGGCAACCTGCTGGTCATCGGGTCGAAGGATCCGGCTGGCTTCGAGCTGTGCGGTGCCGCGCAGGAGAGCTGCCGCTTCGTGCGCGCGCAGCTTTCCGGCGACGGCAAACTACTGTTGTCCGACTCCGCCGCGGCGGCCGCGACGCGCGTGCGTTTCTGCTGGGCCGACAGCCCGCTCTGCAATCTCTACGACAGCACCGGTTTGCCCGTGGGGCCTTTTGAACTCGCCGTGAATTAATGGGGACATTCCTCGATTCCTAGCAAACGGGGACGGGCCTCGATTCGATCGATCGGGCGTGGCGATATGGAAAGGATCCGAGCCCTACCGTGCGCTCGAAGTACGTTCCGAATCCGATCTCCGGGTTCCTACCAAGCGCGCCCGAAGCCTGTCCGTCTCGCGCTGACGCTCCACCGCCGAGGTGCGTCCCCGTTTGCTAGGAATCGAGGAATGTCCCCATTACGCCAGCGAGACGGGGCGGCCCTTCTTGATCGACTCGTAGATGGCCATGAGGAACTTGACGTCCGCCAGGCCCATTTCGCCGGACACCTTGCTGGGCCGCTTGTTGATGACGCAATCGGCGAAGTCTTCCAGCTCGGTCACGAACTGGTCGGCGACCGGGAAGTTGATATCGGTGCCGTCGCTGCGGCGACCGCGATTGCCGTTGTAGAAATACGCGGGGTCCATCGAGAACCATCCGCGCGTGGTGGCGGCGCGGAATCCGGCGAGCCCGCTCGCGGAGTAGGTAGAGACGCAGTTCGCGACCACGCCGCTCGGAAACTTCGACTGCCACAGAATGGTCTCGTCGACGTCCTTGAACTTGACCGCGTCGGTCTTGATCTCGGTGGCGCTGACCCAGATGGGGTCTTCACCGGTGATCATGCGCGTGGTCTGCAGGCAGTAGATGCCCACATCCATGAGCGAGCCGCCACCGGCGAGCGCGCGATTCAGCCGCCACTGCTTCGGATCGCCAATGGGGAAACCGAAGTTGGCGTCGATGATCTTGACGTCACCCAGCACCTTTTCCTTCGCCAGCCGGATGCATTCGAGATGGTTGGGCTCGAACTGCAGGCGGTAACCCACGCCCAGCATCTTGCCGGCCTTCTTCACGGCATCGAGCATGCGCTGCGCGCGCTCCACGGAAATTTCCAGCGGCTTTTCGCAGAACACATGCTTGCCGGCAGCGGCGGCGGCGAGCGTGTGATCCATGTGCAGCGCATTCGGGGTCACCACGTACACGATGTCGATGTCGGGGTTCGACGCCATCTGCGCCATGGTGTCGTAGCTGTAGACAGACTTGTCTGACAGGCCGTACTTCTTCTTCCATTCCACCGCTTTCGATGGCGTGCCCGTGACGATGCCCGCCAGGCGGCAATTGCGCGTCTTCGCGAGCGCCGGCGCGATCTGGTTCGTGGAGAGGCTGCCGAGTCCGCAGAGCGCGACACCTAACTTGCGCGCCGGCGCTTGTGCTGCACCGACGCTGCTGAGCAGTGGCAGGGCGGCGAGGGCGGCAGTCCGTGTAAGAAATTGGCGGCGATCGGTTTCGGACATGACTGATCCTTGCGACAACGGAGTCTGGAAAGGGCTGCGAGTCTAGCTGAACCCAAGATGCCGGACGTATCGTCCGCAAGTGTTTACCGCAAGGAACCGCGGGCGCCCCGGCCGGTACTTAGAACATAGCGCGTGGGTGGCGACACAAAGGGACTGCCGTGACTATTCAATTCAACAGCTTGCTGGACCGCAAATGGATTCTGGCGACGGCAGTCACGTTCGCGCTCGCGAGTTGCACCGCCGGCGATGGCACGGGACTCGATGCTGGCGGTCGTCCACTGCCGCCCGGGCCGCCACCCAATGGTGATTTCCAGCAGATCCAGGACACGATATTCGGGCCGATCTGCAGTGGTTGCCATCAAGGCGCCAACGCGCCCCAGGGGCTGCGGCTCGATGCGGGAAACAGTTACGCGTTGCTGGTGAACGTGGCGAGCGCCGAAGTGCCGGCCCTCATGCGCGTCAAGCCTGGCGATCCCGACGCGAGCTACATCGTGCAAAAAATTCAAGGCAACGCCGCCGTCGGCGCGCGCATGCCGGCGAACGGCCCTCCCTATCTTTCGCAGACTCAGATCGATCTCGTGCGCGGCTGGATTGCCGCCGGTGCACCGCAGAGTGCCGCACCGCCCGATCGGCTGGTCGTGGTCAGCAGCATCCCGGCTGTCTCGGAGCAGGCGGCCGCGGGCCTCGGCAAGATCACCGTCATCTTCAACGGCGACGTGGACAGCTCGCTCGCGAACGCCAACGCGTTTGCGCTGCGTGATGCAGCCGATCAGCCCGTCGCGATTGCCGGCGTCGTCGTTCCGGCTGGCCGGCCCAACGTCGTCGAACTATCTACCGCGCGGCCGCTCGCGGCGGGCAGCTACCAGCTCTCCGTGCTCGGCGACGGACCGGCGCCACTCGCCGACCAGGCGGGCCACGTGCTCGATGGCGATGCCGACGGCAAGCCTGGCGGAGACATGCTCATTCCCTTCGATGTCAACGCAGGAGCGGCACGATGATGCGCCTCGGTAATCTCGTTCGGCTTGCAGTTGCCCTCGCGTTCGCCGCTTTCGCAGTCACGGCGCAGGCGGAACCTTACCTTGCCGCGCAGATGGGCCTGAAGTGCGCGCAATGCCACGTGAACCCCACCGGCGGCGGCATGCGCACGGTGTTCGGCAATGCGTTTGCGCAAACCCAGCTCGCGGCCAGGCGCATCGGCACCGATCAAGACATGTGGACCGGGCAGGTCATGAAGTTCCTGTCGGTGGGCGGCAATGCGCGGGCTAACTACAACTACACGGACGTGCCCAACCAGGACAGCACCAACGACTTCGCGATGGAGGAGGCGCGCGCCTACCTCGACTTCGGCGTCATTCCGAACCGCTTGTCGGTGTACATCGATCAGCGCTTCGCGCCCGGCAATTCCACGAATCTCGAGGCCAACATCCGCTACTGGATAACGGAGAACAGCCTGTACGTGAAGGCGGGCCGCATGTACCTGCCGTTCGGCTACCGCTTCGAGGACGACAACGCCTTCGTGCGTCAGCTTTCAGGCATCAACATGCAGGCGCCCGACGAGGGCGTCGAAATCGGTTTCGAGACGGCCTCGTGGAGCACGCAACTCGCGATCAGCAATGGAACCGCCGGCGCGCCGGAAGTCGACAACGGCAAACAGATCACCGCGAGAACCGAATTCGTGAAGTCAGCCTGGCGCGCGGGCGTGAGCGCGGTGCTCAACAACACGGATGCCAGCGATCGCATGGGCGGCGGCCTCTTCGGCGCCTATCGGCTCGGACCGGTCACCTTGCTCGGCGAAGTCGACTTCTTCGATGACGACAGCATCGGCGTCGATGGCCGGCAGTTGATGGCGTCGCTGGTCGAGGCCGACTGGAAAGTGCGCCAGGGCCACAACCTCAAGTTCACCTACGAGTGGCTCGATCCCGACGATGACGTCGACGAAGACGAGCAGACGCGCACCAGCCTGCTGTACGAGTGGTCGCCTATCCAGTTCGTCCAGCTGCGCGCCGGAGTCCGCTTCTACGACGGCATTCCGCAGAACGACACCCAGAATCGCACGCAGGCATTCCTGCAATTGCATGGATTCTTCTGAGGCAGCGTTCGACGGGAAGGCGCTGGACTACGACGCGGAGTTCACCCCGGCTTCGCTTGACCAGGAGTCTACAACCAACTAGTTAGGGGAGATGACGATTTTCCCCTCGTTCTTTGCAACGACGTAGGGGTTTCGTCCGGCGACGATCTTGAAGAACGCTTTCACGCTGAGCTTCAGCATGGAAACTTCGAGATGGCGAAGATGCGCTAACGACAGCCCGATAATTGACCAGCACAACCAGAGAGTCGTGATCGTGGCGTTCGTGAAGCGAGCTCTAACAAAGTAATGCAGCGCCAGTATGCGGCGATAGTAGGCGATTTTTCGGTTGACCCTGTTGTCCTGCTCGCGATGATGCAGAGCGTAGGTGCTGTCTATGACGTCGATGCCGTTTGGAAGGCCCAATGCTACGCCGTAGTTGTCGCCGATACCGCCGGGGTCGAGTACCGGGTCGTAGGGTGATGACAGGAGAAGCTCTCTTCGTATGAGGTCTGCGCCAAGAGAATAGAACCTGGTGGTGAAGCAAGGTCCTTGCCATTGTGTAATGAGAGGCCATCCCGCAAGGCTCTCCCTGTTGCCTCTTTTCCGATACCACTCCTTCATCCAGGCAAGGACAGGTCGTGTAAATCGATTCGTCTTCACGCCATCGATCGGCCCCCAAACCGAGAGCTGGAAAACGAACTGGTAAAGCGCGGTGAAGAATCTTCGGGGTGGGTATTGGTCGACCCAGACTCCGCTTTCAAGCTGCCGTAGTTTCCCCGCGACAGCGCCGCATCCGGGATGTTTTGCAACATGGTTTGCCAAGTGCTGAAAATGATCCCTGGGTAACTCGATGTCGTCGTCGCATAGGAATATCCAGTCGCTTTTCGCAGCTTCGATTCCCTTGTTTCTTTGGATGCATACCGAGGGTGCCGACGAGAGCAAGATCAGCCGTAGCGTCTGAAACTCGTTCGCCAGCGCTTTTGCGTCATGGAAGCCCTCATCGCTGGCATCCACGACGATGACTTCGGCGGGTGGCGACGTTTGTTGGGCCAACGACGAGAGCGCGTTGCGAACCCGTCCGGGACGATTCCTTGTAGGAATGACCACGCTGATGTCCACTACGCAATTCCTCGTGCTACGCGGCTGTACTGCCGTGGCGGATAGTACTTTCAACTCTTCCTCGGCCGCGACGCTTCCTTCGCCGCCGCGGCCGTTGACTACCCGGCCCTCGGATAGCGCCTTTCAACCCCCGGGCGAGTTTCTGCGAAGGTACGCTGGCAGCAGGGAACCGCATCGGGTTGTCGCGGTACTCATCGGGATGGCTGGCGCGCCCGAAGTCGACGACGGCAAACAGCTCACCACGCGATTGATTCGATGTCGGCGCATTGCGCGGGACGTGGGTGGAGGGCCAACTTCCCGTCCACAGGGAGCGAGACGCAATGGATAAGCCTGTGCAGTCGCAGCCGGCTGCTTTCGATTCCATGGCCGAGGGGTACGACGCGGAATTCACCGCGTCGGCTGTCGGTCGTGTCCTGCGACCCATGGTCTGGGCGAGGTTCGCAGCGTGTTTCGCGCCCCGGTCATCGTTGCTTGAGCTTGGCTGTGGCACGGGTGAAGACGCCATCCACCTGGCGAAGTCGGGTCACCGCATATTGGCCACCGATGCTTCACCTCAAATGGTCGACCGCGCGCGCCGCAAGGCCGAGGCGGCCGGTGTCGCCGATCGCATCCGGTTTCAGGTCGTGCCCATGGAGTCGCTGTCCGCGGTGCTTGGTACCGAAGTCTTCGACGGTGTGTATTCAAATTTCGGCGCCGTGAACTGTGTGCCGGACCTCGCGGCGCTCGCAGGCGTATTGGCGCCGCGGCTCGCACCGAACGCCCCGCTCGTCTGGGTGATCATGGGCCGCTTCGTACCCTGGGAAATGGGTTGGTATCTGCTGCGCGGTGACCGTCGTCGCGCGTTTCGCAGATTCCGCCGCGCCGGAAGCGAGTGGCGCGGCCTGACTATCCACTACCCCACGCCTGGCAATTGCGCGCGCCTCCTCGATCCGGATTTCGTTTTCAACGTGGCGCGGCCGCTCGGCGTGATATTGCCGCCGAGTTATGCCGCGGGCTGGCTCGAGCGGGCGCCGCGCATGCATGCGTGGCTGTCGCGCCTCGAGCGCGCATTGTTCGAGCGGGCGCGCGGCGCGGGGCTCGGCGATCACTACGTGCTCGAAGCACGCCGTGCCGCATGATGTCGGCGCGGCCACAGTCCCTGGCGAGTGAGTTGCTCGAAACGGGCCGGAGCCGTCCGATCGGCTCGCTCGTCGGGCGGTTGCTACATCGCTGGGCACGTTTGCGCGGTCATCATCGCTACGACGACTGGCGCTTCGAACGCTGGCGCGACCTGCGTCTCATCGTCGTGCCGACGGTGTCGAATCCGCGCCTGCTGCGCACCGGAGTGTTCTTCGCCGAATTCATCGAGTCACTGCCCATCGGGCCGGATACGCGCGTGCTCGATCTGGGTACGGGCTCGGGCATTTGCGCGCTGGTGGCTGCGCGCCGCGCCGCACGGGTCACGGCGGTCGACATTAATCCGGCCGCCGTGCGTTGCCTCGAGGCGAACGCGCTCGTGAACGAGCTGCAGGACAACGTCGATGCCCAACATGGCGACCTCTTTTCGCCGGTGCATGGCCAGCGTTTCGATCTCGTCTTCTTCAATCCGCCGTTTCTGCTTGGCGAACCGCGCGATGCCCGCGACGCGGCATGGCGTGGGGCAGGTGTGGCGGAAGCGTTTGCGGCCGGGCTGAAAGGGCACCTGCGACCGAATGGCGTGGCCTTGCTGCTGCTGTCGTCGTGGGGTGACGCCTGTCCCTTGTTCGTCGACGAACTCGCGCGGCGCGGATTCACCCAAACTGTCGGGGCGCGCCGCTATCACGTCAACGAGACGGTGACGATACTCAAGGTGACCGCGCTACCATGAGCCCGCGCGTGTCAGTCATCGTGCCTGTCTACGAACGCACCGCCTTCCTGCGTGCCGCGGTGGAGTCGGTGTGCGCGCAGACCGAGGCGTCCTGGGAACTGCTGTTGGTCGACGACGGATCCTCTGTTTCCACACTCGACTACCTCGACTCGATTGCGGCGCCGCCGCGGATCAGGGTGCTGCGACTGCCGCATTCAGGCAATCCCGCCGCCGTGCGAAATGCCGGCATCCGCGCCGCCACGGGTACTTTCGTGGCGCTGCTCGATTCCGATGACGAATGGGCGGCCGGAAAACTCGCCGCGCAACTTGCCGGCATCGAGGAGTCCGGCTGCCGCTGGGGCTACACGGCCTTCGTGCATATGAACGCAGCGGGGCAGCCTCTCACGCGGTCCCGCTATCAACCCTGGCGTGCGGCAAGATTCACGGGCGTCGAGGGCGTGGCCCGCCTGGATTCGATGATCGCGCTGCCGAGCGTGATCGCCGAACGTGCGCTCATCACCGAGGTGGGGGCGTTCGATGAATCACTGCACTACTACGAGGACTACGACCTGTGGTTCCGTCTGGCGCTGGTGGCCCCGCCGCACGAACTCGCCGAGCCGCTCACACGCGTGCGCCGGCACGATGAGCATTACTCCGACACCAGCGAGCTTCGCACGCGCCTGGATCTCGATCGCGTGTACGCCCGCATGATCGAAAAACTCCGCGAGACCCAGGTGCGACGCGCAGTCCGGCGCCTGCGCGCCGTGAACGCAGGAAGGCTCGCGGGCATCTACGCCGCCGAGCGCGACATCCGCGGTGCGCTGCACTCGTTGATTGAGACTTCCCGACACTCACGCGGCGAAGCGGCGTGGTGGTTCGGCGCGGCACGCGCGCTGGTGCGCGGCGTGCTGCTGCCCGCCCGACGTCATCCGCCGGCGCAGAACCCATGAACGCCGTCCGTGCATTCTGGGTCTTGCTGTCGCCGCCACTGCCTCGCGCTTCTCGGCCTGGCGCTCGTCATGGCGGCCACTACCGTCGCCGGGCTCGTCTCGGTGATGCCGTTCTTCCAGCTGCTGTCCGCTTCCGAGCCCACGCCCACGACGCGCTGGCTGCAAGGTCTTCGCGCCACGCTCGGCATTGCCGATGAGCGAGTGTTTCTCGGCGCCACGGGTGTGATCTTCGTGCTCATGCTCATCGTCGCAAACGTCATCAACTACTTCGGTGCGCGCAGCATGCACGCCTTCGCGCTGCGCGCTGCCGACTCCATCCGCGTGCGGCTCTTCGGCGTTTACCTGCGCAGCGACTATCCATTTCACACCCGTCACGATGGCGCGCGTCTCGGTAACGACGTGCTGCACGAGTCGGACCGTGTCGCCGCGCTGGCGAACGTCGGCTTTCAGGCCGTCACGGCCGCGGGCGTGGTGGTGCTCATCGCGGTGGCGCTGATCATCATGAATCCCTGGGTCTCGCTCGTGACACTGCTCGTGTTCGGTTCCGCCTACGCGCTCATCTTCGCGCGTTCGCGCCGGCAGCTGCGGCTGAACAGTCTCGAGCTCACGCGTGAGTCGGCGCGCCGCGCCACGGTAGTGAGGCAGGCGTTCGCGGCCATCAAGGAACTGCTCGTCATGCGGCTCGATGCGCCGTTCCAGCGCCAGTTTGGTGACGCCACGGCCCGGGTGTCGCGGTCGCTGACCCATACGCACGCCATCGGCCTGCGTCCGAAGTATGTTCTCGAATGCCTCGCGGCCTTGGCGCTCGTTACCGTCGCACTCGTGTTGTATGTCCAGCGGGGTGCGCCGTGGCTGCCGCAGCTCACCTTCCTGGCGCTGTCGGCCTACCGGCTGCTGCCGAGTCTGCAGCAGCTCTTTGCGGGCCTCGTGACCGTGCGCGCGCACCGCGAGGTGCTGTTCAGGATGTTGCAGAGTGTGGAGGAGGAACGTGCAGTGGGCGGTGTGGCTTCCGAGCCTGAATTTCACGCGCCCACGCGCGATATCGTGTTCGACGACGTTACCTTTCGCTACGGCGCGCAGATGCCCGCCGTGTTCGAACATCTGAATCTGCGCATCCGCGCGGGCGAGGCCATCGGTGTGGCGGGGCAGAATGGCTCGGGAAAGTCCTCATTCGCCGACCTGCTGCTCGGCCTGCTCGCGCCCACGAGCGGCCGCATTCTCGCCGATGGCGTCGATATCGGCGGGCGCAATCGCGCGGCGTGGCAGGCCACGGTTGCCTATGTGCCCCCGCACGTAGCGCTCGTCGATGGCACCGTCATGGAGAACATCGCACTGGGAGTCGCGCCTGAAGACGTCGACCCGGTGCGGCTCGAGGCGGCCACGCGCATCGCGCGTGTGGATGAATTCGTCGCGAGGTTTTCGCAGGGCTATCGCACGCTGCTCGGCGAGCAGGGTGTGCAGCTCTCGGGTGGTCAGCGCCAGC
>Ga0193753_10001494_pt1 | contig 19878 bp, 14 predicted proteins | sample H1c2metaG_FD_144925 | JGI IMG/M metagenome (GOLD analysis project Ga0193753, IMG submission 144925) | Soil microbial communities from a riparian zone of the East river system, Colorado, United States - H1c2 | ecosystem: Environmental > Terrestrial > Soil > Riparian zone | place: USA: East...
CTGGTTTCTGGCGCTCACATCGGCGACTTGGGTCGGCTGTTCGCCCGAAGAGCAAGGCACGACGCCTGTCGTGGGTACGGGCGGCGCTGGTTCTGGCGTCGGCACCGCTGGCGCCGCGGCCGGTCGCGGAGGAACGACCTCACTGCTGCCCGGCGCTGCGGGAACCGGCATGACTCAAGGTCGAGCTGGTACGGCTGCGGTGCCACCGAATACCGGGGCACCGCTACCGCCACCCAACACCGTTCCACCACCGCCGGCGAATCAGCCTGTGGCAGGCGGCGGCATGCTCATGCCACCGGCGCCGCGCGCAGGAACTGGAGCTCCGCCCGTCGCGGGTACGGGCGCGCCCCCCGCCAATCCGAACACTCCGCCGCCTGCGATGAGCGCGGGTTGCGGCAAGGCGATGTTTCCCGCGAGCGCGCGCATGACGATGGACGTCATGGGTTTGCAGCGCGAGTACATCGTCAAACTGCCGACTGGGTACGACCCTAACAAACCTTACAGACTGATCTTCGCTTGGCATTACCTCGGCGGCAGCGCGCAGGGCATCGCTGGAGGGTTTGGCGGCGGCTACTACGGTCTCGAGACGATGTCGGCTGGTTCGGCGATCTTCGTCGCGCCCGAAGGCATCGATGCAGCGTGGCCGAACACGGGTGGCCGCGACGTCAACTTCGCGAAGCAGATGGTCGAGTTCATGCGGACTAACTACTGCGTCGACAATAAGCGCATCTTCTCGGTGGGCTTCAGTTACGGCGCGATCATGTCGAACACCGTCGGTTGTCAGATGGGTGATGTGTTTCGTGCGATCGCGCCGATGTCGGGTTCGGGGCCGTTATCCGCCGGTCAATGCAAAGGCCCGGTCGCAGCTTGGATTGCCCACGGCACCGCGGACACGACCGTGCAGTTCACCGGAGGACAACGGAGTCGCGACACTTGGGTGATGAAGAACGGTTGCACGACGATGACTATGCCGACCGATCCTTCGCCGTGTGTCTCTTACCAAGGTTGCATGGACGGTTATCCCGTCACTTGGTGCGAGAATCAGGGCGCGGGTCACACGCAGCCTTCGTACGGTGGCTCGGCGATCTGGAAGTTCTTCTCGCAGTTCTGAGCGCGCTCGGCTTACGTGACTGGTGGTGTGCTCGAGCCCGCGGACGACCAATGCTCGAGCACCGGAATCGCCACGCCCGCGATCATGATCACGCTGCCGACGAGCTCCCGCGCGGTAGGCACCGTTCCGAACACGAACAGGGCTGGGACGATCGTCATCGCGGGCGTCAGCAAACCGATCAGCGTCGTCTTAGTCGGCGAAATGTAGACTAACGCGTGCATCAACGCCGTCCGTGACAGATACGGACCGAACGCACCTGCGAGCGCGCAATAGGCGACGAAGTCCCAACGGATCGGCAGCGTCGGCAATCGCAAGTGCACTGCGAACCACAAGCCGATCGAGATCCACAACCGCAGCGCGTTCACCGCGATCGGCCGGATGCGGTGGATGTACTTGCGCGTGTAGACCGCCATCAAACCCCAGCAGGCGGCAGATGCCACGGCGAAGCTCATGCCCACGCGATCGGTGTCGCTTCCGCCGCTGGGCGACCCGTGAATCAGATACAGACCGCTCGCAGCCACGGCAGTCCCGAGCCAGAACCGCAACGTCACGCGTTCGCTCAAGATGAATCGGCCGAGCAGCGCGACGAACAGCACTTGGGTTTGCTGCACGACGCTCGTCAGTGGCGCCGAGATCCGCTGCACCGATTCGACTGCGAGCTCGTTGCCGGCCAACGTCAACACGGACAACGCCGCCGCCAGCAGCCAGGAGAGGCGGTCGCGCGGTATCGCAAAGCGGCCTCGCTCTTGTGCAACGCTAGTGACCGTGTTGAGCGACGCTGCGCTGATCAGCATCACCAACGTCGCGTCGGTCGTATCGCCGAGGCCTGCTGCCAACTTGAATGCAACCAGAAAACATGCCGCTCCGGCACAACCTGCAATTGCGAGCCAAGAACCTTTTTGTGCCGTAGTCACGTCGCGCGTATCTACGGTCCGCCGAACGGTTTGGCCAGCTCCAAGTGGCCTGACTCAGGTCTTGGTCGTCAAGCGCCGAAGCACTCGGTCAGTAGGCCGATAGTGGTCCGTCTTGCCGATTCTCACTCGCTTGAGCAACTTGGATGCAACCATGTCCTGGAGGTCTTTGCGTGCGGTGAGGTATGTGACGCCGTGACTGGACGCGTGCCCGGACACCGTGGCGTCTGGGAGACGCTGACGGACGAGATCGGAAAGCACGGATCTCTGGCGATGATTCAAAGCGTCGGAGGACGGGAGTGCATTGGCCACTGCGAGGAGTCGTTGAGAACGTTCGCGCAGGTGTTCGACCAACTCGGTAGTTGCAGCGCTGAGTACTTGGAGTTGGTTCAACAGAAAATACGTCAGGTCGCCTTCGTCAGTCTCCGTGTACACGAACGAGCGATAGTACGCGCGTTTCGATCGATCGATCGGACCGGAGATCGAGAGGTACTGAGCGAAGTCATAGCCGCTACGCAGCATCTGTCTATAGAACAGCGCGCGCGCCATGCGTCCGTTGCCATCGATGAATGGATGTAAGTATGCAAGCCAGAAGTGGAGAATGATTGCACGCAGGAGTGGATGAACGAACGGTTGCGCGTCCAGGCTTTGATTTGCGAAAGCCAGAAGTGCATCGAGTCTCGATCGCAGCTCGTCCGCAGCGGGCGGCACGAACCAAGTCTCGCCCGTAACTGTGTCTTCGACGCGAACATCGTCGGCAGCGGTTCGCAAACGTCCTTCCGCGTTCGGGGCGTCGAGTGCACCTGCACCTAGGATCGAATGAATCTCCAATAGATCGTCGAACTGTAGCGGCTGATCAGTCAGCTCCAACAACCTATTCATTGCAGCGTAGTTGTTCGCGACCATTCGCTCGCCGTGCGTCGTGGGTGTGCGGCCGCTCCGAACCATGTCGCGCGCCTCTGCGCGTGTCGTCAGTTTTGCCCCTTCGATCAAAGAAGAGCTGATCGCTTCTTCGATCCACTGATCCACGCGGTATTGTGTGCGCACTGACATGTCACCGACAGCTTCGATCATTTCGCGTACGGCATCGCGGCGGTCCAGCGTGTGGGTTGCGCGGTCGATGGCATCGAGGCGGCAGTACCAGAATGGTTTCCCGCGTACGTCGACGAAACTCGGGATCTCCACGCGTGCTCCGAAGCGCCCGAGCTTTTGAGCTCCCCACCATTGCTCCGACGTGAGCCCGCCCGGAGGTGGACGGCGGCGAAACTCGTCCCAATGCAGGTACCGGCCGTCCGGCAAAGTCGTCGAGATGTGCGGGGTGATCTCCGGCAATTCCCGATACTTACTAGGGGGTGGCGGACGGGCGGGAAATCGCATGTACTTCGTTTATAGCACTGCAATAACGTATAAACGAGGCTCGCTTATCATTCATTTATAACTCACGGTGAACTATAAACGAGATACGGGTCGGCCGAGAACCCTCTCCGAGACCGGCTCGCGCACGTCCCTGAAGGGACGCTCCCGCGACGTGGTTGAACTAGCTCTTGATGAAGGCCAATAGATCGGCGTTGAACTGCTCTTGGTGCGTGGTCATGAGGCCGTGCGGTGCGCGCGGATACACCTTCAGCGTCGCATTCTTGATCAGCTTTTCAGCGCGAAGGCCGGTGACCCAGAACGGCGCGATTTGATCGTCGTCGCCGTGCAAAATGAGCGTAGGCACGTCGATCTGCTTTAGGTCGTCGGTGAAGTCAGTCTCCGAAGACGCCTTGATGCACTGAAGCGCCGCGGCCATGCCAGTCTGCATGAATAGCCGCCAGAACTGTTCGTGCACCCCTTGCGACACGTTCGAACCTTCCCGGTTCGCTCCGTAGAACTGCAGGCTGAACTCACTGTAGAACTGCGATCGATCGCGAGTGATCGAGGTGCGGATGCCGTGGAACGCTTCGATCGGCACACATTCGGGATTCGAAGGTGTCTTCACCAGTAAGGGCGTAACGGCGCCGATCAGAGCGGCTTTCGCAACGCGAGAAGTGCCATGCCGGCCGATGTACCGAGCGATTTCTGCGCCACCCGTCGAATGTCCGACCAGGATTGCGTTCCTCAGATTCAGTTGCTCCATCAGCTGCGAGAGATCGTCGGCATACGTGTTCATCTCGTTGTCATGCCAGGTCCGAGTCGAGCGCCCGTGACCGCGTCGGTCGTGTGCGATCACGCGATATCCATTCGATGCGAGGAAGAACATCTGTTCCTCCCAAACATCGGCGTTGAGAGGCCAGCCGTGACTGAGGACAACCGGCTGACCTTCGCCCCATTGGCCCCAAGACCTCGCGGCGCACGCGGGCAGCTATGCGACCCCTCAACGCACCGCTGGCAGATTCCCATCCGCATCACGCTTCGCCGCGATCGCCTCCGCTGCCGTCATGCTGACGCTAACAGCACCACCGCTGCTGGTCAGCGAACACAGCAGGCCCTTGCCGTCGCCACGGCCACCGCACATCGAGAGCTGCGGGACCTGCGTGTTGTTGTTTCGCGTGTAGCCACAGGCTCGGTTCTCGAAGGAGACGCAGTTTTTCACCTGGTGCACCGCGCCGCCCATGTTCTGATCGCCGGCCTGCGCCGCGCCTCCCAGCTTGAAGCCGTTTCCGTCTCCATTCGTGTTGTTCTGGCTCGGCCCAATCTTGCCGTTCGAGATCGCCCAACAGTTTTCGATCACAACCACGTCATCGGACGCGAAGAGGTCCCAACCATCGTCGGCGTTGTTCCATGCTCGACAGCCGCGGAACACATTACCCGGCCCGATGTAGAGCTTGGCAGCAAAGCCATCGGCGTTCTCGCCAGAGTTGGCTTCATCGTAGTTCTCGTACGAATCGCAGTTGATCACCGTGTTGTTAGCGGCACGCGTGGCGTCGGCGGCGTCCGAGCTGTTGGCGGTGATCTGAATGCCGGAATCACTGCAACCGTGCGTGACCACGCGCTCGATGGTGTTGTGAGATCCGGAGATGTGGATGCAATTGTCGCCGGCGTTGATCACATCGACGCCACGCAAGTGCCAGTAGTTGCCAGAGATCTGAATGCCGCGGGCAGAACTCGAGCCACGCGGCTGTCCCATGAAGTCGAAAATCGGGCGCTCGCCCGCTTGCGCAAAGATTCGCATCGGCTTGCTGTCTTCTCCGCTGCGAGTGATCGGCACTGTTTGACTGAACTTGTAAGTCCCGGCCGCGATCCAGATCGTCCCGCCGGCTTGGATGCGCTCGACCGCTGCCGCCAACCCAGCGAGCGGCATGGCCTCGGTTCCCGGGTTCGTGTCCACACCACTTGGAGCCACCCAGAGATCGTTGTCGCCAATGGCTGCAGGTGCACCCGCGCCGCCACCCGCGGCTGCGCCGGCAGCGGGCGGCACCATGGCCGGTGTTCCCGCGCCTGCGCCGGACGTTCCACCGGCCACGCCTGACGAGCCAGCCGCTGCGGTCGCCCCTGCAGCAGTCGCGCCCGATGCACCGGATGTACCCGACGCCGACCGTCCAGCCGCGCCGCCGATTCCTCCGGCCGGAGTTCCGGGGGATCCTGCGCCGCCAACAGCTGCCGCTCCGGCCGCCCCAACACCTGCAGCAAGGCTCGGATCCGCCGCGGTGGTTCCAGCGTCGGACTTCGAACATGCGAGCTGCACAAGACACAGCAGACACGCCAGGCCGTAGCCGGCGCACGAATGAACGGCCCTCGAGTACTTTTTCATCGATGCGCGTCTCGTACTAATGCCGCGGGCGAGCGATTGCGATCCAAAAAAACTTGGCTCAATGCTGTCGCACCTGACTGACCTGCGCACTGCGTCGATTTGCTGACCCGAAGCGCGCCTCGTGACTCACAAACCACTACTGAGATGAAATTCACCATCGCGTTCGCGTTACTGCTCGTGATTCAGCTCGCCGGCTCGCGGGCGCAGGCAGCGGACTTTTACGTTGCGCCAGACGGGGCAGACACCAATCCAGGCAGCATGGCGCAACCCTTCGCCAGCCTAGAACGCGCGCAAATGGCCGCTGCGCCGGGCGACACGGTCTACATCCGCGGTGGCATCTATCGCTTCAGTGGTACTGAGGCGACCGTCGGTGTTGCATTCACCAAGAGTGGACAGCCCGATAAACCGATCCACTATTTCGCATTCGCCGGTGAGGTCCCGATCTTCGATCTGTTCGAGCTCAAGCCGCAACAGCGCGTCACCGGCCTCGACGTGCGGTGCAACTGGATCCACATCCGCGGGCTCGAAGTGCGCGGTGTGCGCCAAATCATCGTCGGCGATTCGTGGGGTGTGCGGATTCGCGGCGATCACAATCTGATCGAACAGCTGAACGTGCACGACTGTGAGGCGCCGGGCATCTTCATCGCGAGCGGCACCGCGAACCTAGTTCTCAACAGCGACTCGCACCACAACTACGATCCGCTCGAGGACGGTGGCAACGCGGACGGTTTCGGCTGTCACTCCACCGGCGGAGACAACGTGCTCCGCGGCTGTCGCGCGTACGAGAACAGCGACGACGGCTTCGACTTCATCAACGCACCTGGCACGTGCACCGCCGAAGAGTCGTGGGCGTTCCGCAACGGCTACATCCCCGACACCAACATGACCGGGGCCAACGGCGCGGGCTTCAAGGCCGGTGGCTTCGGAAATCCGCCGATGACACCTGCGTCCGGCGCGCCGCGGCACGTGATTCGCAAGAACCTCGCGTTCGGCAATCGCGCGATCGGCTTCTACGCGAACTATCACCCGGGCGGCATCGACTTCTTCAACAACACCGCGTTCGACAACCCGGCAAACTACGACATGCGCACGCCGAGTGGAGTGACGTCGTCACACGAGTTGCGAAACAACGTCGCACTCATGCCGGGCCGCGACATCGTCAGCTTCAACGGCGGCACGGATACGAACAACTCGTGGACGTTGCAGGTTATGGTGTCGACCGCCGATTTCATGAGCGTGGACAAGACAGTTGGGCTCATGCCGCGCCAGGCGGATGGCAGCTTGCCCAATCTGGGCTTTTTGCGGCTCGTGCAGGGTAGTGATCTGATCGATCGCGGCGAGGATGTGGGGCTGAAGTTCACGGGCAGCGCACCGGATCTCGGCGCGCACGAATACGGCGAGTCGGCTGAGCCTGCTCCGACGGACGCGGGTATGCCGGACGCGGCGCCGGCCGCTATGGACTCGGGTACGACGGCGGCGGGCGGGACGGGCGCGACTGCTCCGCCCGTCGCGACGATGGACGCAGCCGTCATGCAGCCGTCGCAGGCGGGGATGCGGCCACCGCCGCCGACGGCCGCAGGCGCGCGAGCCTCTGCTGCTGGTGCGCTTTCGTCTGCGGGCGCATCAGGTGGGTTGGCTGCTGCAGCTGGTGGCGGCACGGCCAGTCCGGAGATGGCGAGTGATGGTTGCAGCTGCCGTGTCGGCGGGCCACGGCGCATGCCCAGCACTGGGCTCACGCTACTGCTGGCGCTGGGCTTCGCCGTGCGCGTGCGCTCTCGTCGCCGCAGGTGAGCTACGCTCGCTGCGCACCCGCGCGGCTGAAACACGGCGCCGCCATCAGCGTCACACCCAGTGTGATCAACCAGACGACCGGTCGATCGAGGCGATTGCCACACAGCTCGGTATGGGCCCGCGCAGCTTGCAGCGGCGGCTGACCGAGGAGGGTACGCGCGACAACGACGTGCTCTCGGACATCCGCGCAGAGTTTGCAAAGCGTTATCTCGCACGTGGGACGATCTCGGCGAGTGAGGTCGCGTATCTGATCGGCTTCACCGAACCGTCGGCGTTTTTCAAAGCGTTCAAGCGCTGGACCGGCACTACGCCGCGCGAGTGTCAGCTCGGCGTAACCGCCGAGGGGTAGAGGACAGTTTCTTGCGCTACGAAACTCGGGTCGCCTCCGCTGGACCTTCGCGGCTCGTACCGCTTGTCTCGAGTGCGTCGAAGAGCGCCGACGCGACTGCATTGAAGAACGCCGGGCGCGGTCTGCGCAGCCCACGACCTTCCGGTTGTAGCGCCGCGAGCGCACCCAGGATGCGCCCTCCGTTCTCCAGCAGATGAATGACGTACAGCGCCTGTGTCGAGAACTCGGAACGCCCTTGCGCGCGCGTCGCGAGATCGTCGCTCGTCGCAATCGTCTGTTCGTCGGTTCCAGACGCGCTGCGCAGCTCGATCGCCACGCGGTCCAGCAGCGGGGGCGGCGGCTCCTCGCCGTGAAACGGCGCGATCAGCGACGCTTCGTCGTGCCTGTTCACGAACAGGTAGCCGGCGCTTGCCCCGATCTGATCCAGCAACAAACGCAGCGCGAAGCCCGCGCGTTCCTCCGCCGCTGGCAGCTGCGTGAGACGAGATAACGCGGACTGGACATCGAGTGTGCGTTGGTCGTTCGCCGGGCTCGGTGCGCTGAGCTCGGTACCGATCGCCATCCCCTGCATCGCGCGCAAGCGCCGCGACAGCTTCTCGTGCTGGGCGATCAGCACCGGATTTTCGGTCGCGCGAAACCAGCGCCCCATTTCGTTCGAGTGGCCGAGCGCGCGTAACATGTCGCCGGCCGCGATCGCTACGCTCGCAGCCGTGCTGTGCAGGTTGCCGAGCAGCAGCGGATGCTTGCTGTTCGCGTAGCGCCCGAGGTTTTCGTCGAGCACGCGGAATGCTTCGTCGAAATCGCGCAAGCCGGCGTGGGCGAGTGCGTACTCGCGAGAGAGATTGATGTACATCAAAGCAATCCGGTGGTCGGATTCCGACAGACGGTCGATCATCGGCTTCAGGATCGCCTTTGCTTCTGCGTGACGCTCCAACTGGTTGAGCGCGCGGCAACGAGTCGCGACTGCGGCCGAGCGGCCCATGAAGCTGCGGTCGCTCGTTGACTCGAGCACAGGCGCCGAGATCGCAAAGGCAATCGCGTGATCGCCCTTGAGGTGATGGTACTCCGCCTTGACCATGGTCGCGTCGTGGCACACCGACGGCACTTCCTGCACCAGACGATCGAACCGTTCCGTCAAGCGCTTTAGGCCCATCGTGTCGAGGCTGCTGAGGTAAACCAGGATGAAAAAGCTCGGCGACCAGACTTCGAACAACCAGAGCGTGCCGCCTTGGATCGCATGCATCTCGACTTTGTTGCGAAAGGCGTGTGCGAGTTTCGCTTCGCCGCGCAGCGCGTGATAACTCAGTCGGAGCTGATCTGCTGTAGCGCGATCTTGAACCATGCCGGTTTGCTCCAGCCGGTTCGCGATCGACAGCGTGTCCGGATCGGCGCAGAACAGTTCCATCGCGCCCAACAGCTGCAACACACCCGCGCGCAGTGCGCCGCGGGCCGCGTCCGGCAGCAATGGGATCGGCTTTTTGTCGTCGAGGCGTGCGAGAAGCAAGCGCGACTCCGCGATGACCTCGCTGACGTTCTCGCGCGGAGCGGTCGCAAGCACGCGAGCGAACCGATACGCGTAAGCTGCGCCGCTGTCCGCACCGAGAAGGCATAACGGTGCGAGACGTTCGGCGATCTGCGCGGCGCGTGTCGAATCCAAACACACCGCAGCAGTCGCGCACAGGCTCGTGATCGAAGCGATGCACTGGACGATCAACGCGTGAAAACCCGCGAACAAGCCAGAGCGAGGACGCACCGCAAAGCGCAGGGCCGCGAGCGCGATCGAAAGAAAAAGCGCCGCGCGGCGGCCGAGCAGCGGCGCTAGCCGGGCGTGCATACGCAGGCCCAGCACGCGTTCGATGACGGCGATCGCTTCCGTTCCGTACTCGTCGCCGAGGCGCCGATCGGCGAAGAACGAAGCTAGCGCGAGAGGACAGAGCAACCGCACGCGATCGTAGTCCGAGAAGTTTTGACTCCGATAGACTTCCTGCGCGGCCCGCAGCGCTGGTACCGCGCTCGCCAAGTCGTCGCTCGAATAGCCGACCGACAGCCCTGCTTCGGCCAGCAAAGCGGCGCCGCGCTCTCGCTCGCCACCCTGCAAGAGATGCCAGCCCGCATCGAGTTTCTGCATGACGTCTGTGCCATCCGCGGCGATCAATCCACCCATGCGCAGGTGCAGCTCACGGCTGCGTTCGGGGGTGAGCTCTGCGAGCAGGGCGTCGCGCAGCGCGTGGTAGCTCAGGGCGTACGCGTCGCCGGTATTGTGCAGCACGCTCTCGCGCACGAGGTTCTCGAGCAGCGCGTACGGATCGTCGATGCCTTCGCCAGCGGCGATCTCGAGACAGCGCGCGAGCGGCACGTTCCCGCGATGCACGGCGAGCGCTTCGGCCATGCGACGTTCGGAGTCGGAAAGGGCGCGCACGCGGGTTGACTGCAGTTCGTTTGCGCCGGCCGGCAGCTCGCTCGCGTCGAGTGCGGTCGGAAGCACCCACGCACCTTGAACGTCGCGCACGACGCGAGTACGCACCAGATGTTCGGCGAGCTCGCTGCACGCTCGCACGTTGCCGCCGGAGACTCGATGCAATCGATCCGCTAGGCGTGCGGCGTGCTCGACGTCGCCGAACCACAGCTGCACGAGCGCGTCTACGTCCTGCCGGGTGAGTGCGCGCAAGCGCAACCGCGTTCCAGCTTGAGCCTGCAGCACTGCGCGAACGCTCGACGGGGCAGGCTCGCGCTGATCCGTCTTTACACACGCCACGATCAACATTTTCACCGCGCTCGAGGCATTCGCGAGCATCGCAAACAATGCACCCGAGACGTCGTCGAGCGCTTGTGCGTTGTCGATCGCGATCAACAGCGCGCGCCGTGCGCACAGGTTGTCGAGCCAGCCGCTGAGGGCGGCGAGGAGCCGACGGCGAAGCTCGCTCGGCGTGGTGCTGAAGTCCGTCGCATCCGGCTCGGCACCCAGCGCGCGTTGCAACACCGGTGAGAGGCGCGCGAGCATCGCCTCGTATCCGCGAGCAGCAGCGACCGCATCGTCGTGTGCGGCGGTCAGGACCTTGTCGATCAAGTCGTGGACTGCTCCGAACGAGTCGCCGCGCACGGCTGCATCGATCACGAGCGGCAACGCTCCGGTCAGCTGCGCCTCGACTGCGAGATCGGAGATCAGCCGCGTGCTCCCCAAGCCCGCGGAGCTCTCGATCAATACACTCGACCCGCGTCCTTCGATCGAGCGCGCGAGACGTTCGCGCAGCCGCTCGAGCTCGTGAGCGCGGCCGACCGTCTGGACGCCGACCAAGTAGCTTCGCGCCGCTTCCCCTGCGTCGGGATCGGGCGGCAGCTCGCCGATGCGATTGAGCCGATCGATGACTTCCGCTGCCGAACCTGGACGGCCCAGTGGATCGAGCGTGAGCATCGACATCACGAACTCGTCCAGCTCTGCGGGGATCGCCGGCAGACTGGGTTTGTTCAGCCGTGCGACCACTTCGGAAGGCCGCGCCGGCGTTCGACGCCACACCTCCCACAAGCCCGCGACGGAGCGCGCAGGATAAGCGTGGCTACCGGTCAGTAACGAGTACGCGACGGCGCCGAGCGCGAACAGATCGGCGCGCTGATCGAGCGCGAGACGGTGCAGCGATTCGGGGGCGATGAACGGCGGTGTTCCCACCACGAGCTCTGTGACGCCAAAGCCACTCAGCACGCCAAAGTCGATCAGCTTGCAGCGCCCGTTGTCACTCACGCGCACGTTTCGCGGACTGAGATCGCGGTGCAACATGCGCCGCGCATGCAACAAGCCGAGCGACGACGCAACATCGCGCAGATAGCGGCACGCGACGCGGTAGTCGAGCGGCGCGAGCTCGGCGAGATCTCGGCCCGAGATCAGCTCCATCGTGTAGTACGAACCGTGTTGGTCGACGCCGTACTCGTAGACCTCGATGATGCTCGGGTGTCGAAGCCCACGCAGCGTGTGGTACTCGCGCTCGAACATTCGGAGGAATTTGCGGTCGTTGCCGAGTGAACGCTTGAGGGCGAGCGGCTTGTTCGCGACCGGATCGAACACGCGGTAAACCGCACCCATCGCGCCGCGAGCGAGCTCAGCATCCACGCGATAGCGGCCGTCAATCGGCCTTACGGAGCTGCGGGCTTTGCTAGGCGGATCACTCACGGACCCGTTAAATTATACGTTGGATCGTTCTGTGCCGTAGCCGGTGGGCGATGGAGACATTGGACGCACGCGCGCCCCCAGGCTGCGGGGCGCTGTCGCAGAGCGTCGCCTGCCTCCATCGATGACCTGTTCATGTGCGCCAGAGCAACTACCTGATACGCGTAACGCGCGGGGCCGTACCCCTCTGTCCAGAGTTTGGAGACGAACGCATGTTCGAGCACGACAAGTCATTGATCTCGTTGGTTTGCGCGAGCGGCCTGGCGCTGTTCGCCTGTTCGGCCGACGAAACCGGTGACGGTAGGGCCATTCAGGCCACCGGCGGGAGCGGCGGGGTCAGCGGACAGGCCGCAGCGGGAGCCGCAGGCCAGGTAGTTGCCGGCATGGTCGGAACAGGCCTCGCGGGCAGCGGCGCCGCCGGGGTTCCTTCCGGTAGCGGCGGCATGGTTGCAGGTCTCGCAGGCTCGATGGCTCCACTGGCCGGAGCGATGGCAGCTGGTAGCGGCGGCGCGATGAGTCCAACCCGTCCTGGTCGCGGAGGTGCTGCAGGCGCGCCGCCACCGTCGATCCCAGTCACTAATCCCGCGATGTGCCCCGCCGCGGCGATGGATGCGACGCCGGGAGCCGTCGCGGCACTCGCTGCCGTCAACGCAGTTCGCGTCGCAGCTGGCACTGGTTGCGTGACACTGGTCAACACGATCAGCAACGGCGCGACGGCTCACTGCGACTACTACGCGATGTACATGAAGGGCGACATGTGCATCTCCGACCCGCACGGCGAAGTCATGACTTGCGCGGGCTTCACCGGTGCGAGTCCCGGTGCACGCAGCAAGGCGGCCGGTTACACGCTCGGCGGTGGCGGCGAGGTGATGGCGTTTTTCAACAATCCTCAGAGTGCAGTCGATATCTGGATCAACTCGGTCTGGCATCGTACTCCACTCATCGACCCCTCGACCGGCGACATGGGCTACGGCGCCGCCGTGGGCTGCGACGTGATCGACTTCGGTCGCGGCGTGACGGCGCCTGCGGGAACTGCGGTCGTCTATCCGTACGACGGACAGACCAACGTGCCACCGGGATTCAACGGCGCGAACGAGGGTCCGATGCCGCCGGCTCCGACGACCGGTTGGCCGAGCTCGTCACCGGTCAGCGTGCACGCCAAAGGTTTGGTCGTCACTGAGCACACGATTACGCTCGACGGTGATCCGACGCCGATCGAACACGTGTGGCTCGACGCCAACGCGGAGATCGTCGCGATGGACATGCGGCGGCAGCTGACGAACGTGAACTTCTTGTATGCGAACAAGCCGTTTGCGGCGAACACGAAGTATCGCGTGAAGCTCGTCGGCACGATCACGGGTGGAACGCTGATGAAAGAGTGGACGTTCACGACCGGCGCAGCGCGGCGGTTCTGAGTCTCGCTGGCGTGTGACACGGTGCGAGGTCTCTGAGCGAACTCTTCGACCCTAGGGGAGTCGCAAACAGCCGCGTTTGATCTAGGCTGAGACGCCTCGGAGCTCAGCAAGTCATGCGACAACGTTACGCTGCCGTTTATCATGACCAGGGAACGGGCGAGTTCACGCGTGCCGCTTTGGTCGTCGCGCTCTCGCGGCGTTTCCGCGTTCGGCGCATCTACGCCTCCGAGATTCTGGCTTCCGATGCGTGGCATGCGAGCACTGCCGTGCTCGCGTTTCCCGGCGGTGCCGACCTACCCTACTGCCGCTTATTGAATGGCGCGGGCAACGCATCCATTCTCCGGTACGTCGAAGCGGGTGGTGCGTTTTTGGGTGTATGCGCTGGGGCGTATTACGTGAGCCGGCACATCTCGTTCGAGGCCGCATCGCCCGGTGCGATCACGGGCGAGCGCGAGTTGGCGCTCTTTGCCGGCCTGGCGCGTGGCAGCCTGCATGATCTCGCCGCGCCGTACAGTCTCGAGCATCTGCGCTGCACCGCGCTTGTGCCGCTGCGCGCGTCTGCTTCGGGAGAGCGTTTGCACGCGCTGTATTGGGGCGGACCGGAGTTGATCCCGGAGGCTGGTGCGCGTTTCGAGCCGCTGTTCGAGTACGAGTCGCCGGCGCGTTTGGCCGCGTTGCGTACTGATGTAGGTCGAGGTCGCGTCGTGTTGAGTGGCGTGCATGCCGAGGTGACGGGCACGCAGTTTCCGATCGAGGTCAGTCGCTTCGGCGACGACAGTTTCGAGTACGGCATGCAAGTGAGTGAGGAGCTCGGCCGAGTCGAGGCCGAACGCCGGCGAGCTTTTGAGCTGTTGCTCGATGCGTTCGAGTGAAGCGTCCAAGTTGCACGCTGCGTGGCCGCCGTCCTGCCGCCGTTAGCGGCAGCCAGTCGGCCACTGCAGCGGCGGAACGTCCAGCTCGCGTGAAGGAACAGTGCAGCGCTGCAGCAACAGTGTGGCTCGGGATTCACACTCTGATGCATCCGTGGCTCGTCCATAAATACTTGAAACAAGTTGGTATTTACTGATTTAGGCCGAATGTACTAAAAATGGCCCGCGAGTTGCTTGGAGGACGGGTGCCGAACTCGAAAGGACCCGCCTCATGCCCTCTCTGTCTGCGCGTTTCCTGTTGCTGTGTTTGCTGCTGATGGCGGCGACCCACCGCGTGCACGCGCAGGAACCCGTGCGCGGGACCGTGTTGCACATCGACGGCGACGAGATCGTGATCGATCTCGGTCGCAACCAGCTCGAACACGCGACCGGACTCACGGTGTACCGCACTCTCGAAGTGCGCCACCCGGTCACGCGCAAGCTGCTGCGCGACCGCTTCGTGATCGGCTCGCTGCAGGTGATACAGCCCGGCGACTCGCTCAGCGTCTCGCGCGTGAGCGGCACGCCGTCGCACCCGATCGCTGTGGGCGATACGGTCGAGTTCACGCCGCCGTCGATCGAAGCAGCGAAGGCGGTTTCGGAGACCCCCTCTCGACTGCAGCCGCAAGCGGCGCCGAGTCCACCTGCTGCAGCCACGTCGCGAACGTCCGCAAATCCCGCCGAGACGGAGGTTCTCTCGTATTGGTACGCCTCGCTCTCGCAGCCGCCCGACAAGCGCGCGCAACTGTATGCGACGTACCTGCAGCGCAATCCGGAGTCTTCGTACCGCCAGTTCATCCAGAACGAAGTCACGTACCTACGCGGCCTCGATGTGATGTTGCGGACTCGCAGCCGCGCCGCGTCGCCGGCAGAGGCGTGGATCACCATGAAGCCTCTGACCGGTGCGACCGCCGGACGCCACGTCGAGTTGGCCGCGCGCGTGCGTTCGGTCGAGGTGCGCGCGTTGATCTTGCACGTGATGCCGCTCGAGGCTCACAGCTATCGCAGCGTCCGCATGGAGCTCGACGCGCGCGGCCACGGGCGGGCGCAGGTTCCGGACGAGCTCGTGCGAGCCCCCGGATTCGCCTATTTCATTGAAGAGGCCAGCGGGCTTTAGTTACGGCTTCTTCGAGGCGGAGCTGGAGCTCGACCGACTTCTCGGTGCAGCCATCCGCGGCACGATCGGACTCGGGCGTCCGGATGATCCACTGTCGCAGCGACAAGGCATCACGGGCGGCGTTCAACTGCGCGCGCGGATCGGCGAAGCGGAAGGCACGCACCTCGTGCTCGCCGGCGAGCTGATGCCGGAGATCGGCCAACGCGCGTACATCGGTTTGGCCTGGGAGGCGATCGAACGCTTGCCGATGTCCGCCGAGATCGTGGTCACCGATCAGCCAGTGAACTCGGACGAACTAGCTGTGCGTTTGATCTTCGAAACTGGCTACCGCTTCACGGATCGCTTCAGCGTCGCGCTGCGACCTTCGTATCAGCTCCGCACCATCCGCCACGCGGGGCCCGGAATCGGCATGGCGGCCACATTCGATTGGTGAGGGGATGAACATGCGAACCTGGTTGATCAGCTGTGTTCTGTTGAGTTGCGTGAGCGCCGTGCACGCGCAGACCGCGCCGGCCAACGGCGCCGCCGTCATCACGCACGTGCCGCTCAATGAAGCCATCGTCGGCCCGTTGTCGATCACGTTCGACGTGCGTGATCCGCAGCTTGCGGGCGCGATCACGCTGCATCTCGTGCGCGACGGTAAGCCGGTCGAAGGCGTACGCGTGACGGCCGAGCGCGACGGCACGGGCTACGCGGCCGTTATCCCCGAGGTCGAGGTCAGGCCTCCCGGGTTCTCGTACTACGTGGCCGCACCCGGTGCGCGTCACGTACTCAGAAGCGGTCGAAGACGAGCGCGAGCGCCTGCATGCTCGCGCTGGACAGCGCTCCACGTGGTTGGTGTCCGCCGACGTCGTCGACTACGGCGATCGAAGTTTACCCGGCGCGACCGCCAAGCTGCACGATCGTTACTATCGGCTCGAAGCGGGTTACGCCTACGCGTTTTTGACGCAGGTCGAAGCGATTCGGCTCTCGATCGTGCGTGTGCGCGGAGAGGCGGCAGTTGCAGCCGCCGCTTCCAGCTTCATGCAGGCGCTGCCCGGCATCGACTTCGGCCGTGCCGAGATCACGCTGCAACCGATGGAGTGGCTGCGATTGCGTTCGGCGGTCTCGTTGGGCGCCTCGCAGCGGGGCTTCGAATACGGCGGCGGCGGTGCGATCCTGCTCGGCGACCCGTACGACGTGAACTTGGATCTGTCAGTCGAGAGCATGACCACGCTCGGCACTACGGCCGGCTTGCGCTTCGGATTCCGTGCGCATCCACGCGTGCCGATGGGCGCGAGCGTCGAAGTCTCGAGCTTCCCGTTGGGCGACGACGCCGGCGTGCGGCTGCTCTACGACGTCGGCTACCGCTTCGGACCGGTAACCCGACTCATGTTGCGCGCGGGCTATCAGGGCCGGACGAGCGTAAGCGGCGGCCCGGCCCTCGGGGCGAGCTTCGACTACGGCTTTTGACACCGGCATCTCGAGTCCAGTGTCGCGAACTTGTCACAGGATCTTTTCATACTGGTAACGCCATGATTTAACTGCGGGACATTGCTGACCTCGGTTCATGCGCGAAAGCGGCCCTGGCTCCTCGTGATCGCGATCTGGGCGCTCGGGCTGTTTGCAGCGTGCGTGTTGATTGGGCTGCAGTACGCGCGGCCGAGGCCGCTCGGTGGAGCCTACGTGTTGCATCCGCAAAACTATCTGCGGCTTGCGCTTTCGTACGAAGCATTCGGCTTGTTGCTGTTGAGTACGCCGAGCCTACTGCTTGCGTTCATGCCCATGTCCGAGCGAGTTTGGAAGCTCGGCAGCGCGCTGCAGATCACGCTGCTGACGCTCTCGCTGTTGTTGTCTCAGCTGAACCACGAGCTCCAGCGTTTCATGGGCGCGCAGCTCGACTGGGACACGCTGATCACGTACTTCAACGTGTTTCGCACGCCCGCGGTCATCTGGCAGGCGCTGCACGACGACCAGGGTGGGGCGTATTCGGCGCTCTCGGGTGATCTCGTAGCTGTCGCGTTCGCCGCGCTCGCGTACGGCTGCTGTCGCCTCCCGCGGTCCAAGCTGCCGGTCCTCGTGGAAGCGCTGATAGCCGGTGTGTTCGTGATCGTCGGCGGCGTTCAACCTCTGGTCGACCTGCATCAGAGCCGGTCCGTGAATCGAGAGCTGAAGTTGCGACCGCCGTTGGTTCTGTTGTGGGACTCGGCGCGCGAAGGTTTGCCCGACGAGCGGCGCTACGTCGACGTGCAGGCGGCGATTGCGCGCTGGCAGCAAGACTGGCTCGCACAAGACGGCAGCGGGCAATACCGCTTCGACGACGCGCGCTACCCGTTGCGGCACCACCGCATCACGCCCTTTCCCGGTGCACCCGATGCGGTCGATGTACCAATGCCCAACATTATCTTGTTGTCGCTCGAGACCTTTCGCGCGCGCGACATGGGCACCTTCAATCCCGAGCTGCAGCCGAGCCCGACACCGTTTTTGGATGGCTTGGCTCACGATCCCGACAGCGCCTATTACCCGCGCTACATCACGAATGGCCTGCCCACGATCTTCGCGTTCATGAGCCTGCAAACCGGCACGTTGCCGCATTCGCGGCGTGTGGTCGCGAGCAGCTTCACGGGCGATGCGCTGGATGCGTTTCCCAACCTGCTGCGTGAGCGCGGCTACAAGACGATGTTCTTCACCGCGTCCGATCCCAACTGGGACAACGAGCTTTTCTGGCTCGCGCGCTGGTACGACGAGACGCACTACAAACACACAGTTCTCGAGCGTGATCGTGCGATGTTCCTCGATGCAGCCGAACACATCGTGCAGGCCGGACGCAGCGGCCAGCCGTTTCTCGCGACGATCGCGTCGATCAACAACCACTCGCCATTTCGCTCGCCGGACCATGCGTTCGACGTCAGCTCAGGCAAGACGCCGAGCGACCGCATCCACAATACGATGCATTACACCGACGACGTCGTGCGGCAGTTCGTCGAACGCCTGCGCGGCGAGCGGTGGTTCAAGGACACGGTGCTGATCGTGACCGGCGATCATGGTTACGATCTCGGCGAGCGCGGAAGCGTGATCGGTCACGACAACTTGCGCCACGAATCGACGTGGGTGCCGCTGATCATCCATGGCCGCAACGTGCGCTTGCCGCGCGGCGAGCAGACACGGGTTGCGAGTCATATCGATCTCGCGCCGACAATCGCACAGCTCGCAGGTAGCACTCGTCCGCATTCGTTCGAGGGCCATTCCTTGCTCGAGCCTGCGACCGATCGGCAGCTCGCGATCGCCGTGCGCAACGGCAACTTCGGCCTCGAAGCCAATGACTTCTCCGCGTACGTACCGGCGCATGGCACCAGTGTGATCTACGACGTAGGCGATCGACTGCAGCGCTACGAGCTGCACAAGCGTGCCTGGCCAGCGCTTTCGCAAACGTTGGCGCGCGCGCGTGAAGCTTCGCTCGTCACCGACTGGGCGTTCGAGCACGATCGCTTTGCGCCCACGCCGAGCAATGCGCCTAGTTTACCTGTCGCCGCGGTAGGCACACCGTCCGCTCCTTCGCGCTCTGCGCACTGAGCTCTGAAGCTGTTGTCGGACTCGTAATGTGTTGAGGACGCGAACCACGGTTAGCGCGTCTCGCTGCGGCTTGGTGTGCTCTGACCGAGCGAGATCTGGACCACGCCGCGGAGCGCGCCTCCGCGTACTTCGCCCCGCGTGGCCTTGCGCACAATCGCTGATAATGTCGTCCATTGCTGACGGCTGACGCTCGCGTTAAATTGTCTGCCGCGCTCGTGGCCGCTCGCAGCGGCCGTCTTCCGTGCAACCCGGTCCAGCTCTAGATGAAAGAACCTCCAGAGGATGTTGTGGCGTTGGACGTCGATCCGGGTGTCTCCGGGATCTTCGCCTGGCGGAACGTCATTTTCATCTTCGTGAGCGCTGCGCCCGGGCCGACCAGCTTGCCGCGCTTGGTGAGCGCCTGCGCGGCGATGCGCGAGCGATCTCCAGGAGGAGGCTCGTGCGTGTTTGTGATTCGAGCGAACGCGGGGCGGCCCGACAGCGCCATGCGCTCGGGCGTCCTGCGCATCGAACAAGAATACAGCGAGTGGTTGGGCGGAGTCGGCGTCGTGATAGGTGGCAGCGGATTTTGGGCGAGCGCAATGCGGAGCGTGGCCACTGCGATGCGAGTCGCCAGCAGTCGCAAGTACGACATGCGCTTGTTTGCCAGCGCGCAAGAGGTGGCCGAGTGGCTGCCGGCAGTGCAGATCAAGCGGACGGGAGTCTCGCTCGAGCCGGCGCAGCTGTTGGCTGCATTGCAACGCGCTGATGCGTTAGAGCTGGCCGCGCTTCAGTAGTGCGGGCGCTGTTCGTCGCACGCGCTCGCGAGTAGGCAGACCATGGCAGCGAGCGT
>Ga0193753_10001495_pt1 | contig 19875 bp, 13 predicted proteins | sample H1c2metaG_FD_144925 | JGI IMG/M metagenome (GOLD analysis project Ga0193753, IMG submission 144925) | Soil microbial communities from a riparian zone of the East river system, Colorado, United States - H1c2 | ecosystem: Environmental > Terrestrial > Soil > Riparian zone | place: USA: East...
GCCGCTGCCGAAGGCCCCGGGCCACCACGCCGGAAGTCGCATCAGCACGACCCCGACGGCCGCGTGGGCCGCGAGCGACACGAGCAGCGGCAGCAAGGCCGCCCGACGCGCGCTCCCCCGGCGCGGCACCTTCAGGGCGCTGCGCGCAGTGCGTCCGCCAACGCGCGGCATGCCGTGGCGCTCAGAAGCGCACATCCAGGCTCAGCACGAGGCTGCGGCCAGGCTCGTTGACCCCCGAACCGTGGAGGCGGTAGTCGTGATCGAGGATGTTCTCCAGTGCGACGGTCAGCGTCGTGGTCGGGTTGAGCGGCCGCCCGGCGCGGATGCCCAGCACTCCGTAGCCCGGCGTGCCGCCAGGCGGGATCCGCTGCGTGTCGGTCTCGTCCTTGAGCGAGAGCTGGTCGGCCTTGGCCGCGATGAACGTGTCACCGGTCACCCACCAGTCGGCATCGGCCGGCCGGTACGTCGCGCCGAGCACGGTGCTGAATGGCATCAGCCGCGAGGTGGGCTTGCTCACCTTCTCGCCGCCCGCGGTGAACTGGTCCACCTCGCCCGACTGCCACCCGGCCGTGACGAAGGCGGTCCACTCGTCGTCGAGATCGCGCTCGCCGCGCACCTCGAAGCCGTAGATCGCGCCGTCGCCGACGTTGTCCTTCTGCAGCACCGGCACGCCGCTGATGAGTTCGCCCGTCGGCGACTCGACGATCATGTCGCGGATCCACGTGTGGAACAGTGCCAGCTCGCCGCGCCAGTCGATCTGGTTCGTGCGCGCGCCGACCTCTGCCTGCACGAAGTACTCCGGGTCCAGGCCCGGCGTGGGCTGCTCGATGCCGCTGTTGACGAGATCCGCGGTCAGGTCCGAGAGGTTGGGCGCGCGGAAGCCCTGCGAGAGTCCCGCGTACACGGCCGAGTCGTCGCCGACGTGGCGCAGGGATCGCACGCTGCCGACGAGGGCGCTCCACGAGTCGCGGATCGAGAGCACGTTGCCCGGCGTGGCCGGGTTGTTGCCGGCGACGTCGGGGTTGTCCACCCGGTTCGCGTCGAGCGTGGCGTGGCTCCAGCGCAGGCCGAACACGGTCTCGTACGGGCCGTTCACCACCTCGTCCTGGAGGTACGCGCCGAAGAGGTTGTAGCTCGCGTCATCCGCGACGGGGCCCTGGATGGCGTCGAGCGTCTTCACGCCGTTCACGAAGTCGCGCCGCCAGCTGTCGACGGTGTCGTGATAGTCCTCGACGCCCCAGGTGAGCAATCCCCACGCGGTGTCCTTCTCGTACTCGAGCTGCGCGCCGAGCGTGCTCACGTCGAGGCCGAGGAGTTCCTTGCGGCCGCCGGTGCGCAGCCGCTCCTGCTCCTCCTGCTGGCGCTGCCAGCTCAGCGTGAAGCGCGCGTCGTCGTACAGCCCGCCCTCACCCTCCCAGGCCAGGCGGCCGTAGAGCAGGTCACGCGTCTGGTCAAGGTCGCGTTGCAGATCCGTGCCGGGCGCCGTGCCCGCGAAGGGCACGGCATCCACGGTCGTGTGCGTGCGCGGCACGTTGTTCTGCTGGACGTGCTGGCCGGCGAAGGTGAGTTCGATCTCGTCGCCGAGCGGCACGTCCAGGCGGAAGTCCAGATCGCGCTCGTCGTAGCTGGTGCCGTCCAGCTCCCCGCTGCCGCGGCCGGCGCGGATGTCGCCGAACACCTTGTCGGTGACGCCGACGCGCAGCGCGTAGCTGCCCTCCTCGCCGCCCTCGGCCTCGATCCGATTGAACAGGGCACGCTCCGCCGACGACCAGCGCACGAAGTACCTGCCGTGCCAGTCGTCCTCCGCCTCCGCCTTGCCGGTCAGCGCGTTGAGCGCCCCGCCGATGGCGTCGCTGCCCCAGAGCACGGAGCTCGGGCCGTACACGAGCTCGAGCGACTCGATCGCGAACTGGTCCACGGTGCTGAAGTACTGGTTGGGGCCGTCGCGGAACGTGGAGTTGTTCAGGCGGATGCCGTCCACCATGAGCAGCGTGCGGAAGCCGGTGAAGCCGCGGATGAACGGCGAACTCTGGCCGGGGCCCGTCTTCTGCACGAGCACGCCCGGCTCGCGCGTGACGGCGTTGGGCAGGCTGCGCGCGTCGGGGCCCGTGCGGAGCTGCTCCTCGCCGACGACGTGAACCTCCTGCGGCACGTCCTGGGCCGACGCGGGGTGACGCAGGGCCGTGACCACTGTCTCGTCCGCGCGCGGCGCATCGGCCGTGCCGGACGTCCCGTCCTGCGCCTCCGACGGCTTCGGCCCCGGACTCGGCGCGTCCTGCGCCTCGGCCGCACCGGAGAGCAGCGCCACCAGCGAGGCCTTGAACAGGGAACGGCGGACTCTTCGGATGGGCATGCGGGTTCCCCGGGCGTCGAGACTGCCCACCTAGAGCGCGCGAGCCCGGGACAAGGTTCAGTCCGCGGCACGCTGACCGCCGCGCAGCACGCGACGGCAGCGCGCGCCGCTCAGCGCGCGATGGCTGGCGCCGCGAGCACCGCGAGCGAGGCGGCGTACAGGCCTCCGGCCGGCGTCGCCGCGCGCGAGCGACTGCTGCCCAGCGCGACGGCGCGCACCGCAGCGAGGTCCAGATCCGCGGCCGCGACGGCCGGGCCGCGCGATCCGCCGTCGCGGACGTCGCCTGCGAGGTCCGCGGCGAGGCGCGACTGCCCGCGCGCGATCGCGCGCTCCAGGTCCGGCGTGCCGAGCTGCTGCGCGCGCAGCAGCGCCGCCAGCGTCCACGCGGTCTGCGCGGGCGAGCCGCCGGGCAGGCCCGCCACGCGCGGCTGCCAGCCGCCGTCGAGCGCCTGCCGCTCCGCGATGAGCGCGACGGCGCGGTCCGCGGCGGCGCGCACCGGCGCGTCGCCGGTCAGGGCGCCCGCCTCGAGCAGCGCGACGGTGCCCAGCGCGTGGTCGAAGCCCGCGCCGACCGGCGCGCCGATCGAGCCATCCTCGTCCTGCTGCTCGAGCAGCCAGCGCGCCGCGAGCAACGCGGCGTCCGCGTTCTCGCGCTGCGTGGCGGGCGAGGGCCCGGCGCTCGCGAGCGCGAGCAGCGCGAAGGCGTGCAGGCCGACCTCGTCCGCGCGCGGGACCTCCGGGCCGCCGCCGAGGAAGCGGCCGTCCGAGCGCAGCGCGCTGGCCAGCCAGTGCGCCGCGCCGTCGGGCACGGGCCCCGCGCCGGGCGCGAGCTGCACCGCGACGCCCGTCGCACGGCGGCGCGCCGCAGGATCGGAGAAAGCCACCGCGGACGAAGCCGCGCTCGGGGCCGCCACGCTGCTGGCGCGCAGCGACGTGCCGCTGCGAGCGGTCACGTCGGCGACGAGATCACCGACCGCCGTGGCGCGTGCCTCCGCGGCGCCTGCGGCCGCTTCGTGGCCCGAGGCCGGCGCGGTGCCTGCGGCGAGTGCGTCGCCCAGCGGCGCGACCTGGGTGCGCGGCTCGAGCGCGAGGTGCAGCGCCAGCGTGAAGACGCCCAGCGCGGCGAGGCCGGAAAGCGCGAGCCGCGTGCGCCTGCGATTGCGGCGGGCGAGCAGGGCCAGGTCGTCCTCGCAGCGCTGCAGGACGCGCCGCGACAGGTCGGCGGGAGGCGCCTCGATCCCGTCACGCGCAGGAGCGCCGCGCGCGTCGCCCGGCTCAGGCGACGTGGTCACGTTGCAGCGCCTCCCGCAGCCGCGCCAGCGCGTGGAACATGCGCGACTTCACGGTGCCCTCGGGGATCTCCAGCACCTGCGCGATCTCCTGGTAGCGCAGGCCCTGCCACATGTTGAGCTGCACGACGAGGCGCTGCTTCTCCGGCAGCGCGTCGAGCGCCGCGCGCACGTCCTGCGGCGCGTGGTCGCCCGGCAGCCGCAGCGTCTCCGTGAAGGGCAGACCGTCGCCCGCGCGAGTCCCCGCGCCGGCCTGCGCGAAGCGGCCGGGAACTCCTGCGTCGGCCCAGCGCGAGCCGTCGCGCGGCTCCCTCTCGAAACCGGGACCCTCCTCGTCCTCCGCACCGGCGGACTCGCCGGGCGGCAGGGGCTGCGTCGGCCGCGCGCGCCGGCGCCGGCACTGGTCGATGAAGGCGTTGCGCGCCAGCACCTGCAGGAAGGAGCGGAAGGGCGCGCGCGGCGTCCATGCGGCGTGCGCGCGCAGCAGGCGCAGGAAGGTGTCCTGCACGCAGTCCTCCGCGCTGTGGCCGTCCGCGCCGAGGCGCCGGAACAGCGTGTAGAGCTCCGCCTGGTGGCGATCGACGAGCTGCGCGAAGGCGGGCCGCTCGCCGCGGCACGCGGCCGCCATGAGCTCCTCGTCGGAGCGCGCGCGCTCGGCGTCGGAGGCAGGCGGCGCGTGCGGGCGGCTCGGCATGGCGGCGGAGTGTAGCGTCGCACCCCCACGAGGTGTCGAGAGCCCGGCGACGGAATTTCAGCGGCGCCGCCGCGGAAAGACGAGGCGCGCCCGCGCCCATCGAATGGACCGCGCGTCTCGCGCGGAAGGTTCACGCGCGTCATCACCGGGCCGGTTGCACACGGACCGCTGCACGCGCGCGCTCCGCGCTCACGCATCGATGACGAGGTCCACGGGCGCGTTGTCGCCGGCGACGAGCTGCACCTGCACGCTGGCGAGCGGCGCGGGCTTCATCTCCCGCGCGAAGACCTGCACCTCCTCCCGCTCCACGCAGAGGGTCCACGCGCCCGGCGCGAGCGTGTGCCCGGCGATCCGCCAGCTCCCATCCTCCCCGACACCCGCGCTGGCCGCCGCGTCCGCGTCCGCCGACTCCCTGACGCTGACGCGCAGTCCCGGCGGCAGCGTCCTGCCGCTCGCAGTGCGCACGACGCCCGTGAGCACCGTGCCGCGGGACAGCTCGACGCGCGGCGCTTCCACCGTGTCGCCCTCCAGCGCCGCCACGTCCTCGAGGACGACGCGGCTGTAGCCTTTCGCCGAGACCCTGAGCTGGACCGGTCCGGGCTGCACGCGCGGGAGCAGGAAGCGGCCGTCGTCGCCGGAGCGCGCCTCGGCCTGCAGCAGCGAGCTGTAGCGGTCGAAGTCCATGTCCAGGATCGGCCCGTGCGGACAGGCGACGACCCACGCGCCGGGCAGCGGCTGCTGCGTCGTCGCATCGACGATCAGGCCGGCCACGCGCGCGCCGCCGAAGGCGAGGTCCGCGCGCTGCTCCTGGTCCCAGTCCATCGTCAGCGTGACGGGGACGGAGCTGCTGGCGTCCGGATCGGCCGGATCGTGCGCGACGAGCAGGACCTCGCCGGGGCGCTGGAGCTGCAGCTCGAAGCCGCCCAGCGCGGAGGCCTTCACGCTCGTGGTGTCGTCCGTGATGAAGACGCCGCCCATCCCCGGAAGATCCGTGCGCAGGCTCGCGACCACGCTCGCACCGGGCACCGGCGCGCCGCCGGCGGTGACTCGGCCGCGCACGCGCGGCTGGCGGCGCAGCGCGAGCGTCACCTCGGTCGGCTGGGCGGGCGACAGCGTCACCTGCGCCCGGGCGCCGGGAAAGGCGGAGAGCTCCATCGCGACGGGCGGCAGCGCATCGAAGAGCGCCTGGCCCTCGGCGCCGGTGACGGCCTTCCACGGGCTGCTGTCCGGCGCGGCGTCCGCACGCTGCACGACGACCTCGCGCCCCGGGGCCGGCGCGCTGTCCGCGCCGAGCAGCAGCACGCGCAACGTCGCGCCGTGCTGCAGCAGCACCTCGAGATCCTCGCGCTGCTCGCCGGGCTTCACATCCAGCACCAGCGGCTTGCTGGCGAGCCAGCCGGGCGCCGCGACGGACAGCGTCCACGCGCCGGCCTGCAGCTCGCCGAAGCGGAAGGCACCCTCAGCACCGTCAGCGCCGTCAGCTCCGGCGGCGTGGGCGCGTGCGGTGCGAGCGGTGCGGTTCACGAACTCTCCGTCGCCCTGCTTCGGCGGGAGCAGCGTGAGCGTGGCGTCCGCGACGGGCGCGCGCGTGCCCTCGGCCAGCACCCGGCCCGCGATCACCGCCTCGCGCTGCAGCTCGAGCGTGTGCGCGATCTGCCGGCCCGTCGGCACGCCGGGCAGCAGCAGGCGGCGCGTCTCGTGGCCCGGCGCGGAGACGGTGAGCTCCGTGGACACCGTCCCCGCGCGCTGCACGAGCAGCTCGCCGGCGGCCTCTCCCGAGAGCACCTCGATCGACGGGTCGAACCCGTCGCGCGCCGCCTCCGGATTGCCGCTGCGCCGGATCGCGGTGCCGCGCGCATCCGCGACGGGCAGCGCGCTCGTCGCCTCGACCACCGAGAGCCGCAGCGTGGCCTGGGGCTGCAGGCGCAGCACGAGGTCGCTGCTTCCCGCAGGCACGTCGCGCACGCACGCGGGCTCCCAGCCGGCCGCGTCCGCGAACACGGAGTAGTGCCTCTGGTCGAGCGTGCTGAAGTCGAACGAGCCCTGCTCGTCGGTGCGCGTGCGCACCTCGTGGATGCCGCGCGAGCGGAAGAACATCCGCAGCTCCAGGAGCACCGTGTCCGCGCCGTCGCGCGCCCCGCCGATGGTGCCGAGGCCCGAGGGGCGCGCCAGCATCGCCGCGCCCGCGACCGGCGCGCCGCTGGCGTCGAGCAGCAGGCCGTGGATGCTGGCGCCGCGCGCGAGGATCACGTCGCCGAGGTCGGTCGTCTCGCCGGCGCTCGTGGCCGCGGCCGCGTCGCGCGGCACGAAGCCCGGATGCGCGATCTGCAGGTCGTGGTCGCCGTCCGGAAAGCCGGGGAGCGCGAAGCGCCCATCGGGTCCCGAGCTGGTCGCCTGCGCCTCGCGCGCGAGCATCCAGTCGCCACTGTCGTCCGAGGCCGGCGGCTCGCTGTCGACGTCCACGCGCAGCCGCGCGTCCGGCACGGGCACGCCCTCGGGATCCACGAGGCGGCCGATGACGGTGCCGCCCGCCGCCAGCGTCAGCGTGCCCACGTCGCACGTCCCGATGCGGAAGGTGCGGCACAGGCACACGAGCACGGCGAAGTCCGGGTGCTGCACGACGAGCTCCGGCTGGGTGGCCGGCGTGAAGGACACGGTGCTGCCGCTGCGCACCTCCTTGCCGGCCGTCGCGGGCAGGTCGCGCGCCGCGATGCGGAAGCTGCCGTCGGGCGCGGTGCGCGCCTGCACGAGCCTGTCCCAGGCCAGCGTGCCCGTCATCACGTCGGTGAGGAGACCCAGCTCCTTGCGCAGCTTGCGGGCCGGCACGTGCGTGACGAGTGCGTCCGCGACCGGCGCGCCGTGCTCGTCCACGACGCGGCCCGTGAAGAGCGCCTCCAGGCCGCGCGGAGCCGCGATCTCCCTGGCGGCCGCGCCGCCGGCCGCACCGTCTGGCGCCGACGTGGCGAGCGCCTGGGGAGCTTCCGCGCGCGATTCGGCCGCGGGCAGCGCGGGCTTCGCGGCGACGGTCGGCGGCGGCAAGCCGAGCACGGAGGCGCCCGGCCCGCGCTGGTCCGCGCCCTGCTCGCGCACGAGCCACCAGGCACCGGACAGGACCAGCAGAGCGACCGCACCGAGCACCGCACCCACGCTCGCGCGCCGCATTCCTGTCGTCACGGCCGCTCCCGGTGCCTCGCCTGCGGCAACTCTATCGCCGGCCCGTCGCGCGGTCGATGACCGAGGCCGGACCGGTGCGCGGTGGATGACGCACGAGGCGAGTCCGGTGCGAGCGTCGCCCGCGCTTTCTCGTGGCGCCGTGCGCCGGCGCGGGCTTCGGCCATCCGCGCGAGCGCGGCTACGGAGACTTGGCGCTCAGGCCGTTGCTCGCGGCGAAGCCCGCGGGGCCCGCGGGATCCGCGATCCACCCCTGCAGGTAGAGCTGCGTACCCGAGGGGATTCCCGACGGCCAGAAGGTGGTCACCGTGAGCTTGCCCGCCGCGTCGCTGCCCAGGCCGGTGAGGATGACATCGGGCGCAGGCACGAGCACGCCGCCCTTGAAGGGCACGTTGGCCGCGCTCAGGCCGACCACGAGCGCGACGGGCAGGCTCGGCGCCGCGCCATCCAGCGTCAGCGTGAACGGGAAGTGCCCGTAGAGCAGCGAGGTGATCGACAGCGCGGGCACGCCGCTCGTGCCGGGCAGACCGTTGCCGAGATCCGCGAAGGGCTCGAAGGGCGGCAGCGTCTCGAAGTGGAAGTGGGTGAAGTCCAGGCTCGCGGGCCACGTGGCGATGTTGGTCTTGATGCCGAAGCCGAACTCCTTGCCCGCCTTGACCCCGAACGAGAGCGTCTCGAAGGTCGTGCACGTGGCGAGGACCGTCGCTTGGCCGTCGTGGAGGAACACCGGCACGCTCGCGTTGCAGAAGCCGTCGAAGGTCATGTAGGCCATGTCGACCGAGATGCGCCCGTCGGAGGGCGCGACGGTCTTGAGAGCCATGATCGATCCGCCGCCGGGCGTGAAGTCCGAAGGCGACACGACCAGGAAGTCCGGCGTGACCACGCCCGCGCCCGTGCCGGTGGGATCATCGAAGTGCCAGGCGTAGAGGTTGAACTGCGCGCCCGCCAGCGGCGCGAGCAGCGCGCCGAGCGAAAGCGCGCGCAGGCCGTGGCCGGCCGCACGATGCAGGACACTCCGGGGACGATGCGCAAGCGAGGACGGCGTGGTGCTCATGGTGTCTCCTTTGCCCGCCGTCCCTGCCCGGGCCCGGCTCGTGGACCACCTTACTGCGATCTGCGCCGTCCGGTGAGATCGGTCGCGCCGCGTCCCGCGCTGACCGTGCGGCCTGCGACCGAAGTCGCCCGGATCGCCGTGCTCGTCGATGCCGCCGAGCTGCTCGATCGCCTCGCGGTGCGCGTCACCGTCGAGGTTCGCCTGCCGGCGCCAGCAGGCTCTGCGCGATGCCGACGAGGCGCACGAACTCCGCGCGGTAGCCGTCCTTGTCCGCGCCGCGGCCGGCTTCGGCGAGCGCGAGCACGCTGTCCCAGCTCGCGGTGCCGGCGTTGCCGCCGTGGCGCAGGAGCATCCCGAACTCCGCGACGGCGGCGATGAACTGGCCGTCCGCGGCGAACTGCACGCTCCGCGCGGCGGGCACCGCGTCCATCAGCGGCTGCCCGAGCAGCACGCTGGAGTCCGAGCTCGGCTGCTTGTAGCGCAGCGCGACGTAGAGCAGCTCGGGGCTGTCCTTCAGGGCCGGCGGCGCGGCGGACGCGGCCGGCGCCGCGGCGGCGGCGTCCGTCTGGTAGCGCAGCGCGTCGAGCGCCGGCGCGTCGGCGGCGCCGACCGGGACCACCTCGTACAGCGCGGTCACGCTGTGGCCCGCGCCGATTTCGCCGGCGTCCTTGCGGTCGTCGTTGAAGTCGCGCGTCGCGAGCGCGCGGTTCTCGTAGCCGAGCAGCCGGTAGCTCGCGACGCGGGCCGGGTTGAACTCGACCTGCAGCTTCACGTCCTTGGCGATGGTGACCAGCGTGCCGCCCATCTGCTGCACGAGCACCTTCTGGGCTTCGCCGAGCGAATCGATGTAGGCGTAGTTGCCGTTGCCCTTGTCCGCGAGCAGCTCCGCGGTGCCGTCCTGCAGGTTGCCCGTGCCGAAGCCGAGCACGGTGAGGAACACGCCGCTCTTCGCGGAGCGCTCGATGAGCGACTGCAGCTCCTGCCGCGAGGTCGCGCCGACGTTGAAGTCGCCGTCGGTCGCGAGGATCACGCGGTTGGTGCCGCCCGCGAGGAAGTGCCGGCTCGCGACCTGGTAGGCCAGCGCGATGCCCGCGCCGCCCGCGGTGGAGCCGCCCGCGTCCAGGCGCTCCAGCGCGGCGAGGATCGGCTCCTTCTCCGCGCAGCTCGTGGAGTCCAGCACCAGGCCCGCGGCGCCGGCGTACGTGACCAGCGCGATGCGGTCGCGGCCGTCCAGCCGGCCGACGAGCAGCCGCAGCGAGGCCGCCACGAGCGGCAGCTTGTCCGGGCTGCCCATGGAGCCCGACACGTCCACGAGGAACACGAGGTTGCTCGGCGCGCGCTCGGCCTGCGGGATCGTGCGGCCCTGCAGTCCGATGCGCACGAGCCGGTGGCTCGCCGCCCAGGGGCACGCCGTGACATCCGTGGTGACGGAGAACGGATGCTCGCCGTCGGGCTGCGGGTAGTCGTAGCGGAAGTAGTTGATCAGCTCCTCGAGGCGCACCGCGTCGGCCGGCGGCACCTGGCCGGCGTTGAGGAAGCGGCGCACGTTCGCGTAGCTCGCCGTGTCCACGTCCACGGAGAACGTGGAGCGCGGCGCCGTGAGCGGCGACTGGAACCCGCTCTCGACGATCGGCTGGTACCCCTCGCCGCCGGGCGCCGTGCGGAAGTAGCGGTAGGCCTGGTCGCGGTCGCGGCCGTCCGCGGGGAGGTGCGGCGCGGCCGCCTCGTCGTCCGTCGCGCCGAGATAGCCGGCGCCGAGATAGCCGAGCGTCCTCAGCGTCCCGTTCGCTGCGGACGAGCCTGCCCGTCGCGGCAGCGCCGCGGGAGGCGGGGCCGCTTGGGCGCCACCCGCCGCGTCGCCGCTCGACTCGATGTAGCCGAGCTGTGTCAGCTGCTCGCGCATCTCCGGCGACAGCGCGGCAATGGGCGGCGAGCCGGCGCTCATTCCGTGACGGGTGAGATCGTCAGTGGTTTCGCCGCTGGCAACGGCATCACCCGCGGTGGTGCGGGAAGCGCTCGAGTCGCCGGCCGAAAACCACACGGTGCTCTTCGACTTGCCGCTCGCCGCGGACGGCAGCTCGGTCGCGGGCGCCCCGGCATCCGACGGAGAGCGCGGCGAGACCGCAGGTCCGTCGCTCTCCGCGCGCGGGATGACGCCGCCCGTCTTCCCGGATTCGAGATATCCCAGGGTCCTGAGGCCGTTCGAGGCGTCCTTGTCCGCGCGTTCTGCGCCGGCGCGAGCCACCGGGACGGCTCCGCCCGCCGGCGCACGAACGGGCTCCGCGCCGTCATTCCACACGAGCACCGCGATGAAGCCGGCCGCCGCCAGCGCGGGCAGGAAGCGCAGCCAGTGCGGGTAGCCGCTCGTCGAGCGGCGGCGCACGGCGGCCACGTCATCGACAGCGGGCGTCGCCTCCGCGACGGAACCGTCGGCGACGACATGCGCCACGCCGTTCCTCCCGGCCTGCGGCAGTGCCAGCTCGAGCGCGCGGCGCTGCACATCCGTCAGGCCGGCGACGCTCGCGGGCTGCGCCGTCTCGGCGAGCAGGTCGTCGGCCAGCTCGCCGGCGACGGCGCGGATCTCCGCCAGGGACTGGCGCGCGACGGGGTCCGTCGCGAGCAGCGCCTCGATCTCCGCGCGATCGGCGGCGTCCTCCGGGCCCTCCAGTTCGCCGAGGGCGTAGGCGGTGAGGCGCGGGTCATCACCGTGCGTGATCGCCTCGCGGCCATCGCGATCGTCGCGGACGTCGCGGTTGTCACTGTCGCGGCTGTCGTCGCGGTCGCGCGCGGGTTCCATCGGGTGGCTGTTCATGGGTGCTCCTTGCGGCCGGCGGGCAGCGCCACCGGCACCAGGCGCGGCGCGAGGTCCATCCGCGCGCGCAACGTCTTCAGCCCGTTGTGGATGAGCACGCCCACGTGGCTGACCGTGAGCTGCGTGATGCGCGAGATCTCCTTGTAGGAGAGCCCTTCCTGGAACTTGAGGCGGATGACCTCCTGCTGGTGGCGCGGCAGCGTGCCGAGCAGCGCGAGCGCGCGGGCGACGGACTCCTTGCGCTCCGTCGCGACGTGCGGGTCGGGCGCGGCATTCGTCGCGGCGCCGGTGAAGGCGCTGGGCGCACCGTCGATGGCGTGGTCTCCGCCGGCTTGCTGCGTCCGGCTCCCCGGCTCGCTCGTGGCTGGCTGTTGCATGCGGCCCTCCTTGCGATGGTGGTCCAGCGCGCGATGGCGGCAGACCGTGAAGAGCCATTCCGCGAGGTGCGTCTCGACAGCGGCACGCGGTTGCGCGCACAGGCGCAGGAACGTGTCCTGCACCACGTCGCGCGCCACCTCGGCGTTGCCGGTGAGGCGCGCGGCGTAGCGGAGCAGCGGCGTCTCGAACTGCGCGACCGCGGCGCGCAGCGCCTCGACCGGCAGGCGCGCGCCCGGAGCCGGGCCGTCCGGCGCGTCAGCTCCCTCAGGGGAGCCATCGGAGCCGGGCACGTCGGATGTCGCTGTCATCGGCGAACCCCGAGGAAGGAACTCGGGACTCTCAACGGCAACGCGGGGCGCTTGTTAAAGGAATCTTTCCAGCGAGCGGACCACGGTCACTCGGCGAGGATCACCACCGCGTTGGAGGCGACCTTCTTCCCCGCCGGCGGCAGGACGAGCGCCTGGAGGTAGATCGGCACGCCGGCGGGGATGCCGGACGGCCATGCGACGGACGGCAGGGGACCCGTCGGCAGCCTCAGCACGAGCTCCGGGAAGGGGACGATCAGTGCGGTCTGCTGCGGCGCGGTCGGGATGGTGACGTACGCGGTGTCGAAACCCGCGAGGAGCCACATCGCCGTGCCCGGCGCCACGCCGGTGGTGCCGAGAGTCAGCATGCCACCCGGCGCCGCGGAGCCCGCGACCGTCAGCTCGGGTGTGCCCACCGGACCCTGCTGCCCGTAGCCGATGTCGATGAAGGGGCCGAGCGTGTTCGCCAGCACCGCAGCGGCCGTGCTGTTGCCGTTCGTGACCACCAGGTCGGTCAGGCCGTCCGCGTCGAGGTCGCTGGCCAGCAGTGCGGCCGCGTCCGGAAAGCTCGCGGCCGCGCCGATGGGGAGCTCCAGGCCCATGCGCTGCACCTGGAGCGTGCTCACGCCCTGCACGATGCTCCCGCCGGACACGATCAGGTCCGGCACGCCGTCGCGATCCATGTCCTGCACTTCGAGCGAGCCGGACTCCGAGATCGACAACAGGGGCACGATCGGCCCGCTCTCCAACGTGCCGTCTCCGGCGCCGTCGAGAATGGCGATGCTCCCGAGCGTCGGGCTGAACTTGTAGATGTCGAGGTCACCGTCGCTGTCGGCATCCGCCGCCGCGATGTCGCCGACGCTGTCGCCGGACACCACGTAACTGATCCCCGGCGCGAAGACGCCACGTCCCAGCCCACGCATCACGGTGATCCAGGTGTCGCTGTCAGCCTCCTGGTAGACGATGTCCTGCAAGCCGTCGGCGTCGAGGTCACGCGCGAGGATGGCGCCCGCCTTCCGTGTGATCCCCAGGCTCTGCGCGCTCCCGAAGGTGCCGTCGCCATGGCCATGCAGCAGCCTCACGACGCCCGACGGAGGGTTCGGAAAGGGAATGCCGTTGAGGAGCACGATGTCGAGAAAGCCGTCACCGTCCAGATCCGCGACGTCGAAGAAGCCTCCGCCCGAGGCGCCGCCGCCCGAAGTGCCCGCCGTGGTGAAGCCGCCGGTGCCGTCGCCGATGAGGACGGAGACCAATCCGTACGACGTGCAGGCCAGCACGTCGAGATGACCGTCGGCGTTCACGTCCACCACGCGCGTGCGGGGCAGCTCGGCCGGGAATCCTCCGGGAATCCACAGCGCCCCGGGCGCAGCGAACGCCCCGCCGCCGACATTCGTGAAGACCGCGATCGCGTGGAGATTGAGGGAGTAGGCCACGAGATCCGGCAGCCCGTCCTCGTTCACGTCACCGCTGTCGAAGCCGAATGCGTCGTGCGTTCCGGCGTCCTGCAGCGGCGCCGCCGGCTCCAGCAGCGAGCTGCCGAAGCCGCCGGCCACGCTCTGCGGCGCGAGGGCGCGCACAGCGGTCACGCTGCAGAGACACAGCGCCAGGCACAGCATCGCGACGCAGCGGGGAGCTTGCATGACGTCATCTCCGTTCTTCGCCGGAAACAGTCCATCGCGCGGGGCGCGAGGTCGGGCCGCCACACCGGCGCGCCGGCGGCTCGTCTCGCGAGCGGATGCTGCATTCCTTCGAGACGCCGGGAGCATAGGGCTGCCCCGCGGATCCGGCAAACACGCCCCGGCCGGCGGCAGCGCGCGCGCTCACACGCGGCTCGCCGATGATGACCAACGCGTCCGCGGCCATCCGGCGAAACCGGCCCCCTGCGCCTTTCAGGGCGCGGGGGCGCCGACGGCGTCGGCCATCGCCGCGCGCAGGTGCGGCTCGAGCTTGCCGCGCAGCCCCTCGTTCGCGAAGGCGACGACCGACAGCTTCGTCTCCGTGTCGAGCGGCGCGTCGAGCGGGGCGAAGTGCTCGTCGAGAACCGGCACGCCGGCTTCCGTGAAGACCAGCAGCGCCGCGAGGTCGTAGGGTTTCGCGGTGAAGTTGGCCAGGCCGCGCGTGCGGTGCAGCCAGCCGCGCAGGTCCGCGAGCATGCGGTAGCGGCCCGTCGCCGTGAGGAAGAGCTGGCCCGCGCTGCACAGATACTGGTCGTCGTACAGCAGCCGCGGCGAGAGCGCGTGCGCCGCGATGAGACGCTCCAGGAAGCGCTGCTCCAGCGCCGCCACCAGCGGGCGCTCCACGGCGAGGAAGCGCGCGAAGCAGAGGTAGCCGTTCTCGATGGCGTCCTCCGCCGGCGCGCGGAGCGGCGCGCGTTCCAGCTCGCGGCCGCTGGCGACATCGTGCCGCGCGATCCACGCGCCGTGCCCGCGCCGCGCCCAGAGCACGCGGTAGATGCCGGCCGTCGTCACGGGCAGCTCGGTCTGCACCGCGACCTCGATGTCCGAGAGCCGCGTGCCGTCCCCGGCATCGCGCGCGATGCCGGTGAGCGCCCACGCGGAGCGCATGTCGTGCATGAGCGAGCGCGTGCCGTCCACCGGGTCGATGAGCGCGCGCAGCGGCGGCGCGGCGGCGACGTCCCCGCCGTCGCGAGCCGCGACCGGCGCGCCGAAGCGCTGCACGCCGGGGCCTTCCGCGACGAGCGTGACCGGCCCGCGCGCGCCGAGCTGCAAGCCAAAGGCGCGCAGCGCGACCTCGGCTGCGTCGTCGATGGCGTAGCTCACGTCGCCGGCGCCCTGCGCGCCGACGCGGCTGGCCAGCTCGGGGCGGCCGTCGCGGTGCGCCCGCTGGAGCACGTCCGTCACCCGCGCGCGGATGTCCTCGTGCAGCGCACGCGTGGCGCCGAGCAGGAAGTCTCCGTCGAGATCCGGCGTCTGACTCGCACCGCGGTCCCCGCGGATCGTGTCGGCGGCGTCTCGCAGCGGATCCTGCGGCGATCGGGTCGCATCCGGCATCGCGCCATCGTAGCTGCGGAGCCGCGTGGTAGCGTGCGGAGGTGCCACAGATGATGTCCGCGTCTTCCGAGCAGCCCGCCGGCGGGCCGGCCTCCGGCTCGCTCTCCGCGAAGGATCAGGCGACGCTCGCCGTGGCCGCAGAGCTGTTCGCGCCGCTCAAGCGCACCGCGCGCGTCAGCCATTTCAACGGCACGCTGTTCTCGATCGGCGGCGCGCTGAGCCTGATGTTCGCGCTCATGGGGACGATCAGCTGGATCGGCGTGTCGCTCGGAGCGGCGCTGCTGGGCATCGGCCTGTTCGAGCGCAGCGCCGCTCGCCGGCTGCTCCACGGTGATCCCGCAGCTGTGAAGCACATGGCACGCAGCGAGCTGCTGACGATGATCGTGATGGTGTCCTACTTCCTGGTGGCCATGTTCGTGCTGCCGAGCACGAGCGACGAGCTGCGCGATCACATGGCGGAGCTGGGGTCGATGGGTGATGACGTGCAGCGCATGGCCGACACCTTCACGCGCATCCTCTACCCGACGCTCATCGCGGCGACGCTGATCGGGGAGGGACTGCTCGTGCGCTACTTCCTGCGCAGGCGAGGGGATGTGGAACGCTACCTCGACGAGGTGCCCGAGTGGGCGCGCAAGGTCGTCGAAGGCCTCGGCGACTGAGGCGCGCTGCCGGGCTGTCGCGGCCCGGCCGGCCCGGACGAAGGCCCCGAGGAGAGCAGCGCCTCGAGGATCGGCACGGCTGTCTGCAGTGCGCCGCGCTCGGCGGCGGAGCGGCGCGCAAGCAGCTCCGCGAGCGCGGCCAGGCGGCGCTGGCGGCCGGCGAGCAGCAACGCGCGGCCCTTTCGCGTCGCGGCGAGGATCACGAGCCGTCCGTCGTGCGCCGGCGTCTCGCGCGCGACCAGGCCTTCGGCCTCCAGCGCGGCGACGAGGCGCGTCATCGTCGGCGGGCGCACCTGCTCCGCCGCCGCGAGCGCGCCCAGCGTGCGCGGTCCGCCGAACACGAGGACCGAGAGCGTGGAGAGACGCGGCGCGGTGATCCCGGACGCACCGTCCTGCCGGCGCAGCAGGCGCAGCAGGCCGATGGCCGCCTTGTGCAGGCGCTCGGCCAGGGCATACCCGTCCTGCGGCGGGTCCGGACGCCGCTTCCGGGGAGTCTTCCGTTCGCGCAAGGCGCCCCGCTTCCGGGCGGCCGGCGGCGCGGGGGCCGTGTCGCGCCTGCCTGCGGCGCCGGAGGAACGCGGAGATCGGGGAGGGCGGCGAGGCATGGGGCTGGTCGTTAGCTTAGCTAACGATTAGGCTTTCACGCCACGTCGCGCGTCCTCGCACGCCGCGCCGATGCGCCATGCCAACCCGTCACAACGACACGCCGCGACGGCATCCCGCACCGACAGGCCGGGCCGCGAGCCGACGCCGCCCTGGAGAATCCCCATGAGCCCGCAGATGCCCGCACTCTCCCTCGAGCGCATCACGCAGATCGCGCTCAACGCGCCCGACCTGCCGCGGGCCGTGCGCTTCTACCGCGACACGCTCGGGATGAAGCTCCTCTTCGAGGTGCCGGGCATGGCCTTCTTCGAGTGCAGCGGCGTGCGACTGCTGCTCGGGCCCGCATCGAAGCCCGAGTTCGACCACCCGGCGTCCATCCTCTACTACGCCGTCGCCGACATCCGCGCGGCGCACGCCATGCTGCTCGCGCGCGAAGTGACCTTCGACGCGCCGCCGCACCTCGTCGCGAAGCTGCCGGCTGGCGGCGGCCTGTCCGCGCGCGAACTGTGGCTGGCCTTCTTCCGCGACAGCGAGGGCAACATCGCCGCGCTCAGCAGCGAAGTGCCGGCCTGACTGCGGGGCCCTCCGCGCTGCCGGCGCACCGATCGCGCCATGCCGCGTTTCACCGATCGCCAGGCTTCACAGATCGCCGGGCGGCGAGACCTGCCAGTCCCAACTGTGCGCGCCGGTCAGGTCGGAGACACGCGCTTCGAGGCGCAGCTTGAGATCGAGCGGCAGGGGCAGCAGGCCGAAGGTCGCCGTCGCCTTGGTGCCGCCGGGCTTCACGTCCACCGAGGTGAGGAACGGCAGCAGGTGCGAGAACACGTTGGCGCCGCTTCCGACCTGAAGAAAGAGAGTGCTGAGATCCAGACCGCCGATGGCATTCAGCAACCCGTTCGGATCGGTGTACGTGAGCACGATGGCGTGGCTCGCCGTGAAGGAAAGGTAGACCTTCGGGCCCTCCGGCCGGCTCTCCGCGTCGAATGGATTGGTGCCTGCGGCGGTTTCCGAACCATTGCTCGCGCCGTCGCCGTCGTTGTCGCCTTCGCGATCGATGATGTTGGCGTAGACGAATCCCGTGGCGTCACCCTTGGGCAGACCGGCATCGGGATAGACGGGGTCGAGCGGAATGGACGACTTGACTCCCGTCACCAAATTGATCCGCTCGAGCCGGTTGAGGTAGAGAGGCGGGATGGAGACGACCGCGATGGCATCCTCGCCGGTCGCTCCGAGTGCGAACCCGCGCGGGGGGCCACCCCACTCGTAGACGGTCTTGCCCCCATGGGCCAATGCGGGGTCGTAGCGCACGATGCTCGTTCCGTAGAGGCCATCCACCGCCCCCCCGAGGACCACTGGATGGCCGGCTCCATCAACATACATGTGAACATCGCCAATGTTGTTCGCGCCGTCGTGACCGAGATTCAGATCCTGCAGGATGCTCACGCCGTCTGTCTTGTACAGGTGGTTCTTCGGGCCGTATTTCACGTAGACCCAGAGAACTCCGTCGAGACCCGGCATCATCTCGGGAAGCAGCGTGTCCCCGTTGTTGCCGCCGAGCGCGGGAAGCTCCATGCTCTTGATCACTTTGCCGTTCGAACGGTCCACCTGCTTGATCAGCGGCGTGAACCAGAAACTCGTCGTCGGCGTAGGACCGCCCATCCAGAGGTCACCATGGGTCGTGAGCACCATGCCATGAGGATAGAAATAGTAGGAACCCGATGCGGCCAGGCTCGACCAGATCCCCGACGCATCATTCGCCACGGCGTACATCGGACCTGGCGAAAGAAGGGGGATCCTCGTCAAGGCATAAATCGCCCCTTCGCGAGAAGCGACCACATTGATGGGATTGTTGCCCAGAACCGCGCTAGGCAGAGCTTGCCCGGCCGGATCCAGACGGACGAGTTGTGTTGGTCCCAACGGGGCCACTGCAATCCACGTCGACCCCTGACCGTCCGTGACTGCTGGCGTGGCATAGCTCGACAGGCTCCCGTCCGTCGCGAGCCCGACGTTGTACGTCGCCAGCAAATTCAGCCGGCGATCGAAAGTCATCGCAATGTGCCCTCCTACATTGTGGTCCTGCCCATAAATTAGGACGTGATCGGAGATCTGGGCGTTCGCAGCAGAACCGCTGATGAGCGGGACACAAGCGAAGAGACAGGCCGCACGAATGAGAAGACCGCACGACAATCGCAGCACAGTCTGCACGTCACGGCCCTCCGGGTACAAACGAATACGCCTTGCCGGCTTGTGGATGCACAATTGAGCCGTCCGTCACGGCGGCCTGCCGCGCGGACACGACGAACTGCTGCCCGGGAAACTGAACCGGGTCGGATTTGTAGTCGCCAGCCACGATCCAGCCTCCGAAGAGGTTGTCGTCGGCCGGGTTTTCCGGCTCGATCAGGGGGCTGGTTCCCCACGCATTGAGGGTGCTCGGCGTGCCGCCGGCGCTGCGGGTCAGCGGCAATCGGAAGAGGTAGACATTTCCCCGGTCGCCTGGGTGGTAATCATCGAGACCGGGCGCACCCGCAAGAATCGCCCGTTCGACGGCATGCGTGAGCGGATTGTAAAGGTCGATTCCCACGCAGGCCCTTCCGAAGCGGTCGCCGAACTCCGGGGGTCCGACATTGGCCGGCTTCTGAAGCAGGAAAGGCATCGGATCCACGAACTGCTGGTAGTCGCACGGCCCGCTCGGAGCGGCCCCCAGATACACGAAGAGGCCGCCTTCGATGTCGGGAGCCACGGGGATCCCGCTCACGATGTTGTTGGTGGCCTCCGCGTGCGCAGCGAAATCGGGGATTCCATCCAACGGGCCGGAGACATTGGGCGCGCTTGTGAGCGGCGGACTTCCCACATCGCCGATGGCGAAGACCTGCCAGCCCAGCTGGTCGCCGACTGCCCCCGCCAAATTCCCGTAGGGATTCGCCAGACGCTGGTATTGCGGCTCGCAGAAGTTCCAGCCGGCACCGCCGATGAGTGGCGGCGCCACGACCGTGTTCATCGCGGATGAGTGGAAGAGATCGTGCAGCCACGTTGCACGAAACACGTAGGTGGACCCACCCTGCGGATTGCTCAGCGAGGCCTTGTTCAGGCGGTCGGGCCGTCCCACGATGATGTCGGAAAGGCCGCTCCCGCCGAAGTCGGTCGCCGTGACGGAGTATCCGAAATTGGTTCCAAAGCCATCCAGCGGGGCATCCAGTCCCAGCCACGACTGCCAGGCCGCGGGCGGGTATGGAGGGGTGATCAGAGGCGAACTCGGAACGAAATCTGCACGCCCGGCGAAGACGTACACCCGTCCATTCGCGTCTCCTGGCGTCACTCGATCCGTTTCGGACGCGGAGACGATGAGGTCCCGGATGCCGTCCCTCGTGACATCTCCGACCGCGATGCCCGATCCAAACCCGCGGACTTCGACGGGAACGGCGCACGTCCCGGGATTCAGAGGTGCGATCAGCGAAATACCCTGGTTGGTCAGGAAATCCGGATTCGCGAAATCGAAGAGTTCAACGGAGCCGCCCATCGCGACGGCACCGCTGCAGCCCGGATACC
>Ga0193753_10001497_pt1 | contig 19871 bp, 10 predicted proteins | sample H1c2metaG_FD_144925 | JGI IMG/M metagenome (GOLD analysis project Ga0193753, IMG submission 144925) | Soil microbial communities from a riparian zone of the East river system, Colorado, United States - H1c2 | ecosystem: Environmental > Terrestrial > Soil > Riparian zone | place: USA: East...
CCTTTGTTCCAGCTTTCGTGCATCAAAAGAAGAAACAGCACCGGTAACATTTTTTTTCTTTTGCGTACCATATCCAATCACAATCACATCATCGAGTGTTTTATTATCTTTTTTAAGCTTTATCACAAAGTCGGGACCTAATGTAACAATCTCGGTAGTATAACCAACAGAACTTATTCTGAATTTTCCCTTCAATGATCCTTCAGGAACCAAAAGAGAGAAATTACCAGCGTCATCTGTACTGGCTCCTTTATCAGATCCCACAATTGTTACAGAAGCGTTTGGCACACCCTGCCCGGTTGCTTCATCCAGCACCTTCCCTTTTACCTGGCGGTCCTGGGCATATATGCTGACTGGAAAAATCAGTGATGCAGTTAATAATAAAAGAATGTATTTTTTCATATGCGTTGTTTTAGTCTGAAAAAAATATGTATGAAATAAAATGTCAGGGTTATTCCGGAGATGAACGGTTGGCGTCATAGCACAACCGGAAGACAGGATGGCTATCCCCCCGCATAAACAATAAACGGAAAAAGAAATAATAAAATAAATTAGGTAAGTATAGCGGGAAACGAAGGCTGTACCTGGCAATGATAAGCAGGTGAAAAATATTCATTTGGCAATGTTTTTTACAATCGATAGGTTAAATGTAGAAAACAGCGAAGTGACAGCCATCCCGTTCCATACTGATGCAGGCAAACTATTTACGCAATCGTTCCCGGAAATACATAACGATTGTAGTGCAGCATTTTTTGACGGATGCCTGATTGCCAAGTATTGATTCTTTATTTGTGGCAAACTTGTTTTGATTATTTTAAAATACCAATCAGGGCATTTTTTTCAATCCTTCCCATTTCACTTTCCATCTTCCATCTTGCGGGAAACCGGTATTGGTATTTTTATCTGCATCGGTACCAGTACACATCATTGCTACGGCATTTAAAACACCTCCGTTGCCTGGTAAGTAAATAGTCAGGCGTTCATCCTGGTAATTATGACCGTTTGCGAGCCAGGTATTTGTTTTGACGGGCATTAATAAAGCTTCAACCGCTTTTTCAGGCATATGCAAGCGGGCTGCTGTCATGGCCGTAAGCGGAAAATCCCAGCCCCATGTATCATTCCATTTCCAAATCTTCCAAACCAGGTCAAAAGTATTTTTCATTATAGTTGTATCAAGTCCATTAGCCGCAGGTATGGTACTGTAAGCACCCAGCACAGCCGGGTGATCTGTAAGGTAACGTTCAGTTGTATAACAATCCGGCGTGCTTTCGGTAGCAAGGTATACGCCATTGGCCTGTGGCAATGGAGCAAGCTTATTAATTATTTCATCCCATTTTTTATTTCGCTGCAAACCTGCGCGCAGCCGCCATTGCTGTGCAATGTTTAATGCCCAATGCCAGTAAGCCAATTCATATGTTGGATTAAATGTTTTCACTGCATCAAAACATTCCTGTGCGGGAATAAGGCCTTTGCCTAAATTGTATTTTTTTGTTTGCGGATTATAAGAAGGAAATGAGGCCATAAAATCTGCTGTTGCAAAAACCAGTTCCTTATATTTATTGATTGTTTGTTTTGTTGATCTGTCACGGTACAACATCTCAGCCATATAAATAAAATGCGGTTGCTGCCATATTAAAAATGCGCCAACAGAAGAAGGGGACTCATTGCCAGCATGGTCAGTCATTTTTTGCCAGCGCAGACCGTTAAATCCCTGCCGTTTTGCAAGCGCTTTTGCTTTTGCAGCAGCAATAAAATACCAGCCAAGACTTTTCTCCATTAGATCAATCCTGCCCCATTGTGCAAAATGAACGGCATGCCACCAGTGCATTTCAAGATGTGGTTTGCCATACCAGCTGTTATACGTTAAACCGGTTTCCTGTGGTGGAAATGCTGATGAACATTGTATTTTGGTAAGGTACTGCGATAAAACGGTTCTTCTTTCTATTTCAAATGCCCGTTTATCGGTACTGCCTGAGAAATCAACTGCGCCACCACGCTCCCAGAATTTTTTCCATTCACCAATGCTGTTGTTTTCTGTTTGTGTAAATGAAGGGGGTTTAACACGTTGTTCTTTTTGAGAAAACAGGCATGAAAACGCGTAGACACTGTCAGCTGTACCGGGTGTAATCAAAAAATAATTGCCTGCTTTTTTTTGAACAGTTGCTTTCTTAGCCCATTGAAGCGCCACATAATAAACACTTGTATCAATTACACATTTGATTGTTCCACCGCTTTCGTTACTTGTAAACGAAGAAGAATGCCTGGCATCATCAACCCAGTTATTACCAACATCTTTAAACTGCCCGTTTGGATAAGGGAAACGAACGCGTACCCGTAATCGCTTTTCTTTAAATAATACAGATTCAATTTTAAAAGCCACAGCATCCAGTTGCTGGTGGCAAATGGTAATTACTTTAACAGGAATATCTTCAATTGTAAAATAACTGGAAATGATACCTGTCCACATATCCAGTTCCTGCCTTATGTTTTTAATATCATCAATTACTGCGGGTGAACCATCTTTTTTTATTATTTCTAACCCGATATTACCCAATTGCAGGCGGTGCTGGTTTACACGGAAATATTCTACTGCTGCTTTATTTCGTTCTGGTTCTTTTAACTGAACGGTATAAGAAATCTTTCTTCCTTCAAGTTCATAGATCTTTTGCGCCTCTTCTATCCGCAGGTTTTCTTTATTGGGAAAGCTGTGCCAGCCCCATTCTGATTGTGTACCAAGCGGAACGCCTTTAGCATAAGCATCCGGGAAACTCTGCATGCCGGTAATATCTGCCGTAAAAGCAAAACTGCCATTGCCGGCTGATAAAGATGACAATGAATCCGCCTTTGTATTTATTACATTGTGTCTTTGCACCAGCGATTGCCGGTCAATTTTGTTTTGCGCTATTGTATGATTGCATAGGATACACAAACAAACACACAGAAGGAAAACGAATCTTATTATAATTTTTTTAGTAATCATCAATTTGAAGCGGAACTAAGCCCGGGAAAATAAAAAATCACCAATCTATTTTCAGCAAAGACACTGCCTGGCGCGCTAAAATTGTATTATATATTAGTTGCCCCAGCTTTATTGCTGTTTTTACGGGTTTACCCATCGGCTGCAACATACCTGCTTTTTCCAGTGCGCCAATTTGTTGGGAACTGGGTTGTTTGGGAGACCCCATTTGCTTCCATAGTTCATAAGAATTACTATGATCTTTATCAATACGGTATTCAGTTATCGTTACCTGCTTTGCAACGATATCTTTTATTTGTACTGATACCTGTTCTGCCAAACCGCTGGTATCATCATCATGATAATTCCACAGCATAACGGTGATATTATTTTTATCTTTTGCCGCCAGGGCGCCCACATCATCTCCCATTCTTACACTTGAATCCCTTACAGTTAAAAATGAATACATTTTATTGCCGGCAGTTGCTACTCTCTTTCCTTTCATCATACCAAACATCCGGAACACATTCAGTACGGGCTTATCTACACCATTGGTTGCCAGGTCGCGGAACCCATAGAACCAGGGTTGATTTTCAAATTCAAAAGACCAGGACACCGCTCCAAGGAAATTCACTTTGTGGTAATCGGCCAGTAAATATTTACGGGCAAAAGATGCGGCGGTATAAGAAGAGTACAGGGTGCCATTGCGGTAAGCATTTTCAGGATTGGTAGCCATACCACAGGCAGCACAACCTTCGGGATCGCTTTCGCCAATAATAATGGGAAGATCTTTTAATGAAGGATAAGAAGCTACGATGGCAAACCCGCTTGAAATATCGCGCAGTTGCGTTCCAACGTTCATGCGTACGTGATTATTGACCATCCTGGGAGCGCCCTTGGCATGAAAAGCAATAAAATCGATGGGTGATCCAATTTTGCCGGTTACATAATTGGTATCGCTGATGCAATGTGTCAGAAATGTTTTCAGGAAATCAGCCGCTCCTTTTCCTGCGGGACCCGTTACATGCGGGCCGCCCACCTTAGCTGCGGGGAAGGCACGCTTTACAGCGGCAGCAGAATAGTCATACAATTTGCAATACTCCTGAACGTTACCTTTCCAGTAGCCATTGCCGCCATTGGGCTCGTTCCACAGTTCCCAGTACCAGCTTGCTACTTCATCTTTTCCATACCGCTCCGTACAATGTTTCACCCATTGATAAATTAATTCACCCCATTTGCTGTAATCTTTTGGCGGATACGCCCAACCGGTAAAAATATATTTGTAATCCTGGCCGGGTTGCCAGTGGTGCTGGTAAGGCGATGGGTTGGTTGACAATGCTTCGGGCATAAAACCCATTTGCGCAAGCGGTTTCATACCACGCTGCACATAGGTGTCAAAAATAGAATCAACAATATGCCAGTTATAAATAGGGTTACCCTTATCATCTTCAGTATAAGCATTGGTTGATCCCCATTTTAATGCAGGGCTGCCATCTCCGGTAGTTAAGAGATTATGCGCACGTACATGAACCGGAACCGGGCTTAAAGCAGCCATTTCCGACAATAATTTTTTCCCGTCTTTCATATAGGTATAGTTAGGCTCATCATACCCAAACCATGCCCATATAGGTTGCATATCTGCTATTTCAGTTGCGGCATTCACATATATAAAAGCGGTATCCCCGGTATGCTGTGCCTGGATTGTATCAATGCATAAAAAATAAAAAAGGCCGGTTAGTATATAGAGACTTTTCATACAAAATAAAATTTATTACAGCATTGCTGGCCGGGGGAAATAATGGAATCAAAAATAAAAGCACTAATTATTCAACAGCTTCATGTCAGTTGAATTGGCCACGTACAACTTTTTTCCGTCGGCACCCGTAATAGCAACATTATTGAATATCCAGCCGGCTGCAAATGAAATATCACCAGCTAACTTTCCTTCTATTTCAACATCATTAAAATGAAAATTCAGCAGGGAAGATTCTTTTAAACCAGCCGCATTGACAACTTTTTTAACGCCTTTTGCAGTAATGCCCGAAACAAAAATATTTTTAAATTGAGGGATTCCTTTTTCCAGAGGTTCTACTTTATGCAGCATTACTTTCCAGTGTGCGGGCAATGAATCATACACATACCCGGCAGGCAAGGTTGAATAACTATAGGCAGGATTCCAGTTCATGGTAAACATAAAAGCATTACCCACGCTGTCTAATGTGCAGTTTTGAAAATGAATATCTTCTACCGTGCCGCCTCTTGTGGTAGCAGACTTTATATGAAACCCGTTGCCGGTACCTTTACCCTTTAAATCAGTTGCCAGTACATGCCGTATTCCTCCTGATGTTTCACTTCCCAGGGTGAGCAAACCACCACCCTTCCGTGCAATGCATTTTCTTATCACTACATATTCAGTGGGACGGTTTACACGAAGGCCATCCCAGTCGCGGCCGGCCTTTAAACAAAAATCATCATCGTTGCAATCAATATCACAGTTCTCAATCAATACCCATGATGAAGAATCAACATCGATACCATCAGTACTTGGCCCTTTTCCATCTTCATTGTTACGGACAACTATTCCATTAACAGTAATATGATCTGCGTACAATAATTGCACTGTCCAGAAACCGGCGTTCTTCACGGTTATATCCTGTAAAGTAATACCAGATGAGTTTTGTACCAGCACGGTGCGTACACGTTTGGCATCGTAATCTACAATCCAGCGCAGGCCCCTTGCTTCATAGTCTTTGCGCATGGCCCAGTATTTATCCCAGCAAAATTTTCCCCTGGCATTAATAATGCCTTTACCGGTAAGTGCAGCATTCTTTACACCAATGATATTAATAAGCGCTGCAGGCCATTTCATTTCAATACCTGCTATACGGGTGTCTATCTCTGGGTAATCATCAAACTGCTGAGAACCCAGCAAGGTTACGCCTTTGTCCAGGCGCAGTTGCACATTTGTTTTTATAAACAGCGAGCCGGTTACATATACACCGGGTTTAAAAACAACTATACCGCCACCTTTTTTTGCGCAGTCATCAATGGCTTTTTGTATAAATATGGTATTGCTGATGCCGGTATCATTTACAACACCGTAATCAGCTGTATTGAATATTTTTTTGGATGCCGGCAATTTTGCCGCGCCAACTTTCTTTGTCCAGCTCATATCACTGACAAGTTGCGCCGTTGCGGTTTGCATCCCAACTGCAAACATGAATAATATAATTGGTGAAATCTTCGTCATTAATTCTTACCCTCGGTTGTAAGTTTCCAGTTGTCTGTTCTGAAAGGCGAAGCCGGTAAATCTGCTTTGTTGTATAAATTGGGGAATGGAACCGTTTTCCAGGCAAACCTTACTGCTGCCGGCTTTGCAAGCGCATCAGTCCAGACCAATATGGTATTGCCTTCTATCACCGCTTTGGCAGGAACAAAGTTTTCGTCCGCACCGGCAATGGTAAATTCTTTTAGATCACTATCTTTGGCCAGCAAACCATCTGCATCGTCAAAAGAGATGCGGATCTTATTGCCTTCTATTTTCATTGATTTGTACAAGGGGCCGCTGGCTACCAGGTCTTTTTTTCCGTAATCATTTTTTAATGCCCAAAGCGATAACCTTTCACCCACCAGTTTTTTATTGCGGGGATGAATATCCAGTGAATCGCCATTGTCTGTGGTTACCACCATACCTGTATAGGGTGTATGCCGCAGCGTATACAATTGGGCCTCCCTTATCTCCGGGTTCTGGCTGCGGTGCGGTGAAATCTGTACAAAATAAAAAGGCATTTTTTTATTATTAAAATCTTCGCGCCAGTTGGCAATCATTGCCGGAAAAAGGCGATGGTACTGAGCAGCACGGCCCGCATTGCCCTCTCCCTGGTACCAGATAAAGCCTTTCATGGTATAAGACAAAACAGGTGCAATCATTCCATTGTATAATTTGTAAGGTGAATTGCTATGACGCGGGCCCATCGGCTCACGTGGTGAAGCGGCTTTTGTTTTGGAAGTATCAGCCTTCCATTTATCCAGCTCAGCTTTATATTTCTCAAATGCTGCGGGATATTCTTCGCACTGTTTTGTATAACGATCAAGTATAACCCGGAAACTGCTGTCACCCTCCAGTATTTCTTTACGGGTCCACGATTCAGCAGGCGTTCCACCCCAGGTAGCATTTACAATACCGATGGGATAACCGGTGGCTTTATGAACAGCCCTGGCAAAATAATATGCCACTGCAGAAAATGTATCTGCAGTTTGTGGGGAACATACTTTCCATTTACCCATAAAATCCTGCTGTGGTTCATCAGCTACTTTATTGGGTATATCTATCATACGGATAAGCGGGTAATCAGCAGCTTTGATTTCTTCGGGATAATTTACAACACCGGTATAGCCACCACTGGTTTTAGCCATAAAAAATTCCATATTAGACTGGCCGGAAGCCAGCCATACCTCGCCCAATAAAACATTATTGACTTCTATTGTATTGGATGCTGCAAACCGGATGGAATAGGGACCTCCCGCTTTAGAGGTTTTAATACGCAGCATCCATCTGCCATCATGATCAGCAGTAACATTTACAGGTGAATGATTCCAGCTTGCTGTAACAGTAATTTTTTCGCCTGCATTGGACCAGCCCCATAATTTTACGGTTGTATTTTGTTGCAGCACCATATTGTCTGCAATAATGGCGGGCAGCTTTATTGCTGCAAATGAAATAACAAAAGAGAAAATAACAATTGTAGTGGCGAGAAACTGTTTTATATATTTTGGCATGGCAATCTGATTTTTGAGAAAGTGAAAGTTACTATTTCAAACCGGGCATCCATCCTGTCGTATCCTGACAATTATTTACTATTATATTCTTCTGGTAAGTTACCGATGTTAAAGCTAAGAAACCGGCGCAGGACGATTACCTCCCGGCATTAATAAATGATTAAACCATATTAGCCGGCACTATTTATTTAATGCTGTGCTAAGTTTTTCAAATTCCTTTTTTGTAATGGCAAATACGGTTCCGTGCCGTGTACCCGCAGGAAAAGACACTTTATCTGAGATATCCGTCCATTTCCACGTTATACTGGTCCGTTTAGCCATAGGACTGGCTCGTTTAACTACAGTCAATTGAACAGCGCCATATGTATGCTCTGTGTATTTGTCAAAATATACCGTCCATTTGCCATTTATTTTAATTGCAGTCGGACCTTCCGCCCAATAGTTACCAGTGATGGGCGCAAAAATTTTATGATACCCCCTGGTTAAATTATCACTAAAAGCGACCCGAATGTTTTTTTGTGGCGGCTTTCTTGTTTCATCTTTCAAAAACATAATATACCTGAAATCATCATCTTTTTGAATGGTCGCATCAATTACATTAAAGCCTTCATCATACAATAGCTTCGTCTTACTGAAAGTTTTAAAATCTTTGGTAAGCGTATAATACATCCGATGGTTGTATTTATCATCTCCGGCTGTATCCCCTTTCATAAACCGGCCAGGAATGGTAGTGGCCCAATAGATCATGTATTGTTTACTGGTTTTATCGTAAAATATTTCCGGCGCCCAGCAATTGCGTGCGGTGGGTTCGTCCTTCATTACCGGTACAAATTGTTGTTCGCTCCAGTGAATTAAATCCGGTGAACTGGCATAACCAATTCCGCCATCGTTCCAGCTAACGGTCCATACCATATGAAATTGATTGTCTGCTCCGCGGATGATACAGGGATCACGCATCAGTTTATCTTTTGCAACCGCGGGTCTTAGTATTGAACTGTCGTTATTTAATGCGGTCCATGTATATCCATCCATACTGCTAGCAAGGTGCAATCCATCCTGTCCATTGTCTTTAAAATAAGAAAACAGGTAAACCTTATCGGTTTGAGAAAAACCGGTTCGTAAAAGCAGTAGTGCTATCGCCGATAAAATAATTTTTTGCATGTGCTGTTCTTTTAAATAATGCAGGATATTATGGCAGATCAAGTGCATGATCAGCCGGCAAATCCTGTCCGCCCCATACTTTTACAGCTGTCCAGGGAGCAGGAGCAGAAGTCCAGAATTCATCCGTCTCTGATAAACCCAGCGCTAAAAAAATATTGCTGCAGAGATATAAACTACCGGTGTTAATGTATGCGTCTGCAAGGTTAGGCTGATTTCCATATAAACCAATCGCCAGCCAGCCTTCTTTGGTAAAGGCAGATGCCGATTCAAAAGTTTTATTGATAACAGCCGTTAATGCGCAACGCACCTGTGCAGGGCTCAACGCATCCGGCAATTGTTTTCTCAGCGCCATATCCGCCAGATGGTGAAAAGCGCCGCCGCGGTAAGCGATTGAACGGCCTGTTACAGGGAATGTTCCGTCTGTATTTATTAAACGTTCCTGTATGACCGCGTAGCGCTTATTTATTCTGTCAAGGTTTGGCGCAAACCAGGTATACGGCTTACCTTTTGCTTTTGCCACAGCAATTATATTAGCCAGGTAAGGCTGAATAACATAACTATTATAATAATCAAAATGAAATTGCATGCCATCTGAAAACATACCATCGCCCACATACCAATGCTTTCCAAACTCCTCAATACCATATTCAATAATTACCGGGTTGTATTCAATACCATATTTACAGAAAAATGTTTCTATCATACCGGAAAATAAAATCCAGTTATTATGACCCGGAACTGTTTGACGTGTAAGTTTAAAGGCGGCCACCACCTGTTCCTTTGTTGTATTGCTTACATGTTCCCATAACCAGGGACAGCGCACCAAAGCCAATGCCAGGAAGGAAGCATCCACCAACGGTTGCCCCCCCTCCCATTTTAAATAATCTTTTGAAACGGGATCAACTGCATGGGTCAATGCTTTTACCGCCCAGTCCCGGTACTGGTTGCGTAAGGTTATTTCTTCTTTTGACCCGCCTTCCAGGTTCAACCAGGGTGCAATACCGCTCATGGTTCTTGCAAATGCTTCAAGGTAAGAAGCCTGTGTCCGCGCTTCTTTATTATCTACCCGCACAGATAAGACAACAGGCATCTTTTCTCTTAATTTGTCGTCTGCCAGGGAAGATAAAACAGGTCTTGCTATTTTATCTACATAACTTAACCAAAGATGCCTGTCTTCTATGCCGCTGGTAGTTTTAGTTTGAGCAATAACTGAATTAACAGTGATAAGAAAATAAAATAAAATTGTTACAAAAGCCTTTTGCATATTATTATATTTGTTATGCTGCCTGCAGATTACCCATTTATTATGACAGGATATTTATTTACCGGCCAGTTTCTTATACCTTTTCATTGCTTCCACAAAATAATAATCTGCATAGGTAAGCGGCACATCTACTTCAGATTTTTGGGGAAGATGACCTACGCAATGCTCAATAAGAAAGCCTCCATTTGTACCGGCAGCTGCTTTATAAGTTGGGGAAGAAAGTGATTGTAGCATGGTTTCAGCCGCCTTAACGTATCCTTTACCCGTTGCTTCATCTGTATAACCGCATAATTCCAGCAATGCAGCAGCCATTATTGCCGCAGCAGATGCATCGCGCAGCACATTGGGGATACCTGTTGCATTAAAATCCCAGTAAGGAACTTTGTCTGCCGGCAAATTGGGGTTCGATAATAAAAAATGGGCAATATGATTGGCCTCGTCAAGGTATTTTTTGTTTTTTGTTTCGCGGTACATTACGGTAAACCCATACAGTCCCCATGCCTGTCCCCTTGCCCAGGCAGATTCATCAGCAAAACCCTGTGCCGTTTTCTTTTGCTTTACTGCACCTGTTTCAACATTATAATTGAGTACATGGTAAGAACTATAATCAGGCCTGAAATGATGCTGCATGGTAGTATTGGCATGGGTAACCGCAATTTTATAAAAAGAAGAATCACCGGTTACTTTGGTGGCCCAGAATAATAATTCCAGGTTCATCATATTGTCTATGATCACAATAAAATCATTGGGGTCGCTGGAATTCCATGATTTTATACAACCCACTTTTGGGTTAAAACGGGTGGATAACGACTTTGCACTATTCAATAAGATTTCTTTGTATTCCGGTTTGGACGATATACGGTTGGCATTACCAAAACTGCAATACATCATAAAACCCAGATCATGCGTACCGGTATTGAATTGTTCCTTTTTCAACAATTCCAGTATGCGCAATGATTCCTTGTATAAAGACTCATCTTTGGTTTCTTCATAGAGATAAAGCAGGGTACCAGGATAAAATCCGCTGCACCACCAGTCTGAATTACTAAATCCGTATTCCTTTTTTTCCGGGTAATAAGTTTTGGGAAATTTACCTGCAGGCAGGTTTTTCATCAGTACTTTGTACTGCGCATCTGCATCTGTTAGGTTTTGCTGGATGGTTTGCAGCAATGCTTTGTCTGGTTTGAACGCTGTTCTTTGCTGGGCAATACAGGATATACTCAATAAAAAAAGGCCATAGCAAACTGTTGTTGCTTTAATTTTTTTAACCATATGGAAGTATTAAATCGTTTAAAAAGCCGTATCATGGTTAATTCATCCCGGCAAAAAACCTGATATGAATGGTAAACCCATGGCACCATGCTTATTCCCGCTTCTTTTGCAATTTAAAAAGACAGTTCCATATTGAGCTAAATTTGTTTTGGTTATATATTAATTGATACCATCCAGCAATTACAGTTTACAAATCAGTTGTGTTTATTTTTACTATGGCTGATAAAAATAAGTTTAACGGGGCCAAGCAGACCAGATGGCCTTAATGAACTTTCGGATCCGGCTTCATCATATTTCATGATATTCGTCCTGGTGCGTCTTTTTTCTACCGGCAATTTACTGTCTCCAATCAACCGGTTAGGCCAAAGGTTTACAACTTCCACTTCAAGCTGGTTATTGCCCTGTTTTATATAATTTGTGATATCAAACTGAAATGGCGCGCTCCATTTCACGGGCATTTTGTTTCCATTGATTGTAATGGAAGCCATTTCAAGTACATTTCCCAGATCAAGGATTGCCTTTGTGCCTGTAAGATAACCCGGGTTTATTGAAAAGGTTTTTTTATACACCGCCTTTCCTGAGTAATACTTAATGCCGCTGTCTTCAAAAAGCGTCCACGATCTAAGTGAGTCAACCTTAATATGTGCCGGACCACCCCAGCTGGTATCAAAACTGATATCCCATTTGCCTTTAAGTGGTACTATTATGTTAGGATGTATAAGATTGCTTTTACTGGTTTTGCCATCGGACCAGGTAAGGGTATAATTTCCGGGTTCAAATAATGTTGTGGAAACCAGCTCTCCTGTTTTAATAACGTCAATGAATGGTTGATCAATCCCTTTAAACGCGTTACCCGGAAAAAATAATTTTCCGTCTTTTTCAATTTTTATAATATGAGGTGTTTTATCAGCTTTTTTGAACACGATAAATTGCGATCCTTCCGGTTCCAGGCTAAGCGGAATAATTGTTTGGCCATCCTCTTCCCGGTAGATCAGTATCTCTTTGGTTTGCCCGGTCATCGGATCCCAAAGTTCCGGAACCATCCCTGTAACCCTGAATTTGCATTCAACCTGCTCATACCGGTCGGGCAATGTAGTTAAATAGCGGAATTCAAAATCGTTGATCCCTTTTCGTCCAAAGCGGTTCACTACAAAATAAATATCCATTTCTTTGCTGCTACGGTGCAGGTAGTCAATACCTGTATTTTCCTGCTCACTGGTAAATTCAAGATCTGGTTTCACCTTCATCTCGTTCAGCACGGTATTAACGTCTTTTCCAAAGATCACTTTCCCTTTACCATATATGTTTTCTGTTATTTTCACACCATCAATCGTTCCCCACATGCGCGTTGCAATAGCGTTTATCTCCTTATCAGTTTCAGGAAAATGCGTTAGACTGGTGGCCTTCACCGGGCGGGGTGCAATAATTGTTAGGCCTGCTTTAACCAATGATTCAATCTTGCGCAATACATCAATATCAATAGCTGTTTCTGATGGAAGCACCAGCAACCGGTAACTCATCCCGTCAGGAAAAACCACTTTATTATCTTTTACGGATACGCTGTTTAATGCTTGTTTTGAGCATTTGTCCCAATCGTAACCAAATTTTAGATCACTAACTTCTTCTTTCAGAAAAACAAAATCAGGAACATCATCGCCATAATAATAAAGTACATCCGCCACAAACAGCCCTTGCGAAAGCATGTAGGTACACCTGTTCAGGTAATTGATAAAATCGCCTGCCTGTTTCCACCAGGTAACATTGGGGTTAAGGTGCGTGCCGGCAAAATATTCATTACCGGGAAGACCGAATTCTTTTGGTGAAGAAGTAAACGTGTGCCACACAATCCTGTTAACACCAGAACAGAAAACACGATCAATATTGCTTTTTAAATCTTTTGGCGCTCTCTCCCATTGCGGGCCAATGGATGTAGGTCCTTCTGCAGCAACAAATCTTTTACCATTTGTATGTGCAACGCAGGCGCTTTGTTTTACCGCCAGTCTTTCAGCGTCTTTTATTCTATGTGTATTGGCCGTAGCCCAGAATTCTCCCTGCGGGAAATCACTAATGGCCATTACTTCCAATGCATCTACCGGAGCAGAATGCGGGCCTCCCGATTCAGGATGAATACCCATACCATGCGCATGTGCAAGATCACTAAAGAGCTGGTAATGGTATGCAGCAACACAATCTCCGATTGTTTGCCGGTAATCGTGTAAAAACCTGTCTGACTGATCAACACTTTCTACTACCCTGCCGGCGAGTACAGGCAGGTAAGGAAATATATCATACCCACGGAATTTTTTAAACGCAGCGGCAAAATTATTGGTCCAGCCTACAGCGCCCATTTCCCAACTGTCTGTTTGAAGAAAATGTAAACTATTGCCTGCCGATTGTGCCGTATTGATCAATGGAAGTATTACATCATCACTGAATTTTTTAAATGCATCCGGGTTTAAATGATCCAGTGAAAGCCCCTCCCAACCCTCACTGTTGGTTGATGTAACAGCGCCGGTACAGGTCCATCCATACCTGATAATGGTCCATTCGCCTGCAGGCGCATCCCATGTTAATGAGCCGTCTTTGTATTTATCATCCAGGTTAACAATGTCTGCCTTTTTAATGCCTTGCGTTTTATCTGCGTCCGTATATTCTTCACGTAACTTGTATAAAGGGTAGATGCCTTTGGAACCAAAATCCTGGTTAAATGATTTCAAACCCCAATTTTTAATCGCTTTATCTTTCAACAGCGTGCCTGTGTCAGATCTAAAAGCCTGCACCATAATATCCTGGTAAAGTAATTTTGTTTGAGGTTGCGGAAGCTGTACCTGGATCTTTTTTCCGCCCTCAATTTTGATTTCTGTATAAACAATTTTTTTTAATGCCAGTTCAGGTGTGATGGTTGGGCCGCCAGGGTTCCAGCCGCTTTGTGTATTAACGCTCAACTCTATTCCTATTCTTTGCGCTTCTTTTACCGCGTGTTTAAACAGTTCCATCCAGGCTGGACTCATAAATACAGGTCCAGCTGTTGTTTTTTTGGCAACCGTATAATTTGAACTTCCCGCATCAACAATGGAAGCACCTCCATACCCATTGGCTTTCATCTGTTCCAGGTCTCTTGTTATAGATTCTTTGGTAGCCATGCTATTCAGCCACCACCAATAGCATCTTAAACGCGTATCATCAGTTGGCTTTACAAATCCTTTGTGTACCTGGTTGTAGTCAAGTGTATCTGAGGTATGCAATGAATAGTTCAGTCTTTGTGCTGAAACCTGGAAATAACAAGACAATCCAATTATGATGAAAGCTGATTTTAACATACAATCAAATTACAAAATATATAAGATAAATTTTCATTCACTATTTTACTGTTGGTGAAAACAACAGTGGCGGAAAAAGACTCCGGTACACATCTTTTTTGCCGCAAAATTGGACACGGATTAAACAGGTAAACACGGTTTTTTTCGTCCGCCCTACTGCGGACGCTAAAACTATTCGTGTACATCCGTTCAATCCGTGTCATCCGTGTTCTAATTTGTGTCCTCACTGTAGCCTATTGGAGAGGGAGCCAAAGAATAATCTACCAACCCGGGTTTTGCGCCAGTTTCACATCTTTGTTTGCATCTATTACGAGTTGCGGAATTGGCCATAGATTATATTTGAAAGTTAATGTAGCTTGTGCTTCGGGCCAGAAAGCATATTGTTTAATCCGATCAACGGCGATGGTACCACCCATACGCAATAAAGTATTCCAGCGGCACTCTTCATAAATAAGTTCCCGCGCACGCTCGTCAAGTATGGTATTAAAATTGTCGTCCATATCGGCGGCGCTTACCAGGTAACCGCAGTTGGCACGACTGCGTAGCAAATTAATGTCTGCAGCTGCACCAGCTTTATCACCACTTCGTTGTTTGGCTTCAGCGCGCAGGAGAATGGTCTCCGGAAGCCGTATAAAGTAATCGTCGCGGAATAAATTGCTCATATCCTGGCCGTCAGCGAGACCGGTATATTTATCTGTAGCAATTTTGCAGGATACCGGGTAATCAAGGCTTTGATCATCTTTTGTATCGTACAGTACAGACCACGGAACCGGTATGCCGTAGTAAGGAGAACCAACAACATTACCAAGGAATATTCTGCGGAATACGATATCTGTATTTCTCATATCACCGGCATATGCACCGGTATAGACGCCATCTCTTGTATATAAAGTAGGTGTTACCTGCGAGATACCGCGTCCACCAACATCTACATTAGTTCCACCCAGGTTAGCAGGGGATCCATTTCGGAAAACAGGACCATAGATCCTGGAATAAGGAAGTTTTGATCTCGCGTCTTCTGCCTTGAAGGCTGCATAATCAATCTGCATGGCCCAGATACATTCCTTGTTTCCATCCTGGTAGTTTACATTGTTTTCCTGGAACAAATCCCAGTAAACATTGCCCTGTGCTTCTGTTTTACGTGAGCCAAAGCGGGCGTTCATTAAAGAATAAGTGCCGCCATCAATTACTTTATTTCCGTAGGCAATAGATTGCGCAAATGCGGCAGAGGCGCCCGCAGCATTGCCATCAGCCGCCAATTGTGTACCCAGGGCCAGGTAAAGTTCACAAAGATTGTGCTGGTCGGCCCCTTTTACAAGACGTCCGCCCACTGCTGTTACATCGGGCAAATCTTTTTCTATGGCCAGCATTTCATCAATAGCATACTGGTATGTTTCCGCGCGGGTGGCGCGTTTGTAATCATACCTGGCCACTTTTGTAATATCCGTTACAATGGGTACACCACCAAACAGTTCACCCAGGTTACGGTATGCAAATGCCCGGAAAAACCTGGCCTGTGCAAGCGTATAAGCTTTTTCTGTGGCAGAAGACCAGCTGATGCCGGGTAGATCTGCGCTATAAATGGCCAGGTTGGCGCTGGCAATAATTCTATACCAGAAGCCGAATGCCTGGTAGAAATTATCGGTGTTGGCATTGATGATGCCGTAATTGTTAAATGTATTTCCCCGGCGGATGCTGGGCACATCAAACATGTCTGTACCATTGCCACGGAAAACAAAAACCCAGTTCTGTTCAGTGGGGTTTGCCCATACATCCCTTAATTGCGAATAGATAGCTATCACCGCCTGGTCTACCTGGGCAGAAGTAGAAAAAATATTATCAACCGTATAAAAAGTTTCCGGCGTTGTTTGTAAAAAATTATCGTCAACCTTTTTACAGCCCAATGCGCTGAATAAGAGAACAAGAAAAAAAACGTTCCTTGTATATTTAAAATTTTTCATTGTCAATGTATTTAATAGCTTAAAAACTAATGTTGGCACCCACAGACCAGGAGGTTGGTACAGGAAAAGTATTTTGCTGTACCACAGTACCTGTTTCCGGATCGCCTCCTACCCATTTGGTAAATGTTGCCAGGTTCCTGCCAGCCACAAATACTTTTACCGTATTAATATTGATATGGTTCTTCTGCATCCAGCCCGTATTAATGTTATAGGCAATGGAGAGATCCTGTATCCTTACAAAAGATTGGGATTGCAGCCCAAGAAAGCGGCTGTCACCAGAAAAATAAGCTGATGGATAAGTATTGCTTGGATTGGTAGTTGTCCAGTATGGTTTGGATATAGTGTTGTCATTAAAGCGGCCGGTACCTGAAGTCATATAGGCAGCGGTATTGCTTTTCATATACGTATTGTTACCACCAAATATGCCTGCTACCATCAGGTAGATTTCCAGGTTTTTATAGCGAACGGTGTTGCTGAGGTTTAACCTGAAATTTTCTTTGCCATAACCTAATATGGTTCTATCATTGGCATCTATCTTGGCATCTTTATTCAGATCGATGTATTTGGGGGCACCCGGTGCAGCACCTGTCATAGTAATATAAGCGGCATCACCGGTCTGCACAATGCCATCCTGCTGGTAACCATAAATAGCGCTCAGGGATTTACCAATAAAAAAGTTATTGGCAATATCATCATCTTCCTTTCCATCAGCATTCTTGTCTTCGCGATAGAGGTGTACCAATTTATTTTTATTTTTCCAGAACGTAAGTGCAGACATCCAGCTAAGGTTTTTACGCTGCATATTTACTGTTCTTACTGTGATTTCAATACCATGATTGTCTACTTCGCCCAGCGATGACAGTTGTGTGCTAAACCCTGTCATAATAGGAATCGTACGAACAAATATCTGGTCAGTAGTTTTGGATATATAATAATCAACATCAACAAACAAGCGATTTTTTAACCAGGCTGATTCGAAGCCAATATTGGTAGCCGTTGTTTTTTCCCAACCCAGGCTTGGGTTTCCAAGTGTATTTTGCACGAGGCCGTAAAAAATAGTTCCCTGCGCATTGGAAAATTCGTAGCGCCTGTCACCGGCAGCGCTGTTGAACACCTGTGATAAGGTAGCATAAGGACTAAGCCCCTGGTTACCATTCTGACCCCATGAAAATTTGACCTTCAAATTATTAAGGGGAGCAAAATTCTTAAGAAATGATTCGCCTGAAACCCGCCATGCAGCGCCAACAGCGGCAAAGTTTGCATAACTTTTATCGGCTCCAAAAACAGAAGCGCCATCACGACGATAAGAACCTGTTAAATAATACTTTTCGTTGTAAGAATAATTGATGCGCGCCAGGTAACCAACATTAGAGCGTTCAGTATTGTTGAGTACTACTTTCTGTACAGTAGCTTTTGACAATCCGTAGATACCCAGCGTTGTATTACCATTGGATGCAAAATTATTTCCTGTGGCATTGATACTGTCAGATTTCAGGTGATCCCTGGTGGCAACCAATGTTGCATTGATCCGGTGTTTGCCAATGCCCGTTTCATAAGTCAGGATATTATCAAATACATAACTGCTGGTAGAAATATTATTCAGATTACCGTTGGCATTGGACAGCAGGCTCTGCACGGAAGCCGGATCGTACCTGCCGGATATGCCTGTTCCTTCTTTGATGTAATAATTCTCAAAAGTAAAATTGCCGTTCTGGCGTTTATCAAGATTAGAAAGCAGGTTGGCCCGGTAACTTAAACCCTTAATCCACGGCAGGCTAACCACTGCATAGGCATTTACCCGAAAGGTATTTATAACATCAATGTTTTTAATCGTTCCATCGTTAACGCCCCATAAAGGGCTGATCAGCGATTGCGTATATGGGTACTTTTCAAGGTTTCCCAAACTATCGCGGTATACAACACCATAAGGAGACATCAGTTCAGCAGAACCAACATTTGCCGCATTGCCGGAATAGTCTCTTTTTGAATAGGCGCCGTCAATCCCCAGTTCAAACCAAGAAGTGACTTTTGTATTCACCTTCCCTAAAACAGAAATGTGTTTAAACTTATCGCCCACTACTATTCCTTTGTTATCATCAAAAGAAGACGATAAATAATAATTTACATTTTGTGCGGCGCCGGAAATAGCCACCTGGTAATTTTGTGCAACGCCTGTCTGTATTACTTTATCCAGCCAGACAGTCTCGTTACCCGCTTTCATATTGGCTAATTCACCTGCCTGTAACCAATAGGTGGAGCCTGCAGCATACCGGTTCCTGTCATTCACCACAGTTATCCATTCTGCACCCTTAAGCATGGTGGGCCGGTTTTGCCAGTTTTGGATGCCGGCTTCCGTTCTGAAAGAGATTACCGGCTTTCCTGTTTTTCCTTTTTTGGTGGTGATTGCAATAATGCCATTGGCAGATCTTGAACCATAAGCAGCTGCAGAAACTGCATCTTTCAGCACATCGTAGCTGGCTATATCATTGGGGTTGATATCACTGATTGAACCAAGGTAGATAACGCCATCCAGCAAAATAAGCGGGTCATTTGAGCCACTGATGGATCGCTGACCGCGTATCAGTACTGAAGGCTGGCCGCCGGCACTGTTAACAGCACCCACATTTAAACCGGTCACACTGCCTTTCAATGCTTCAAGCGCATTCAGGTTGGGCAACAGCGCAAGGGGCGAATTCTCCATTCTTACGGAAGAAACAGCGCCGGTAAAATCCTTTCTTTTCGTGGTACCATACCCGATTACCACCACCTCGTTTAATTCCTTGTTTTCTTCCTGTAGCTGAATGGATAAACTGCTGCGGCCACCAACGGAGACTTCCTGCGTTATAAAACCAACATAGCTGATAACAAGAACAGCATCCGTGTTTAATACATTCAGTGAAAAGGATCCGTCTTCTTTTGAAACAGTACCATTGTTGGTACCTTTTTCTATTATACTCACTTTAGCTACTGGCTGGCTGGAAGCATTGACCACCTTACCTGATATGATTACAAAGGGAGCCTCATTTTCTTTGCCCTGAGCGGAAATGACAATGAGATCATTGCCGATGATTTTAAATGATAACAGGGTGTTTTCGAGTAATTTTTTCATTACCTCCCCCGCGGGTTTGTCCTGCACGCTGATATTTATTTTCTTATAT